>Ga0210033_1000651_pt1 | contig 32954 bp, 27 predicted proteins | sample CryGeymeta201501_FD_185465 | JGI IMG/M metagenome (GOLD analysis project Ga0210033, IMG submission 185465) | Groundwater microbial communities from Crystal Geyser aquifers in Utah, USA - Crystal Geyser metaG 2015-01 (SPAdes) (version 2) | ecosystem: Environmental > Aquatic > Deep subsurface >... | reverse complement strand
AGTCAGTACTTTTAGTGATCGTTTTTGCAGTTGATTTTTTTAAGATTTCTTTTTCAGTTGGAAGCGGGTTCGATGAGCTGTCTTTTTCATTAGGGCGTGAATCGGGTGAACTATCTTTCTTTTTAGGAATTTGACTGAATGAAATATCTTTTTTTATTGTAACGGGAGGTTGAGAAATTTCTTCCCGGGCAGTAATTCTTGAATACAGTGTTTTGAACTTAGGATTGTCTTTTAGTTCGTGTTGATATTCGTGTGCTTTAGCTACAGCCTTTTTAAATTGAAATAAAGCCAGGAGTGTTTCAAGTTCTAAAAGTTTTGCTTCAGCAAAAAGTTCTGATTGAGTTGGATCCCCCAATACTTTGTTCAACGCCCACAACGAGTACCAATATTCTTTCATTTTGAAAGCTTCAACGGCATGGTTTAAATAGTTTTTTTCTTTCTCTTTATTTAATAACTTGGAAAGGAAGGTGCTTTTTTGGCCGGTTGGTTCTCGGTACCAAAGACGAAGTTTTTGTAAGTCCTCATCTAAAGGACGATGACTTGCAAGTACAGAAGATTCAAAAGCATCGAGCGCCTCGGTGTATCTTCCAAGCCCGGCTAAACATTGAGCTTTATAATGAAACGCTTTTTCAACAGAAATTTCTTCTTTGAAGATAACATAATTTAAATCTTGCATCGCCCCTTCATAGATACCCAGGCGGAGTAAAATATAACCCCGGTAAAGATGTGGAAATGCCTTTTCTTCTTCAATCTGGCAAGCCAGGTCTGCGTACTCTAATGCGGCTGAGGAATTCCCATTCTCTAAAAAAGCCCAGGCAAGGCAAACTACCGTGCGATAATCATCAGGCTTTAACTCATAAACTTTTTGAGCTGTTGTTAAAGCCATCCGAAAACGGCTTTGTTCCAGGTGTTCGAATACTTCTTTAAGTAATTCTTCAAACTCATCAGTTGATTGAAAAGATTCCATACCTGCAATTAAAATTTTATAATGTTCTAAAATAAAAAGATTAAGTTGATTGGGAAAGGGTTTCGGAAGATTTAAAAATAAAAAAGGCGAAGATTTTTCTTCGCCTTTTTTAAATGAAACAGAACTATTAATACATTCCGTCCATACCGCCCATTCCTCCGGGAGGCATAGAAGGCAGAGATTTTTCTTTCTCTTTTTGCTCATAAACAACTGCTTCTGTTGTTAGCAACAAAGCGCATACCGAAGCGGCATTTTCTAATGCTGTTCTGGTAACTTTTGTAGGATCTATAACGCCGGCTTTAACAAGATTTTCATATTTCTCTGTTTGAGCGTTAAATCCATAATCGTCTTTTCCTTCTCTAACTTTTTGAAGGATAACAGAACCTTCCAAGCCTGCATTAAAAACAATTTGTCTTAACGGTTCTTCAAGAGATTTTCTGATGATCTGAATACCGGTAGTTTGATCTTCATTTTCGCCTTTTAATTTATCGAGAATTGAAATTGCGCGAACGAATGCGACACCGCCACCGGGGACAATTCCTTCTTCAACTGCTGCACGGGTTGCATGAAGAGCATCCTCAACGCGGGCTTTCTTTTCTTTCATTTCGATTTCGGTAGAAGCGCCGATCTTTAATACAGCGACTCCGCCAGAAAGTTTTGCAAGGCGTTCCTGCAATTTTTCTTTATCATAATCAGAAGTTGTTTTATCAATTTGCACTTTGATCTCATTAATTCTTTTCTTGATATCTTCAGTCTTACCGGCGCCTTCAACGATGGTGCAATTATCTTTATCAATTACAATTTTTGCAGCCGAACCTAAATAAGCGATCGTTGCGTTTTCAAGTTTGAAGCCTCTTTCTTCAGAGATTACCGTACCGTTTGTAAGTACTGCTACATCTTCCAACATTGCTTTCCTTCTATCGCCAAAGCCAGGCGCTTTAACTGCGGCAACTTTTAAAGTTCCTCTTAATTTATTTACAACCAACGTCGCTAATGCTTCGCCTTCTAAATCTTCGGCAATAATTACAAGCGCTTTCCCTTGTTGTGCAACTTTTTCAAGAATAGGGAGAAGGTCTTTCATTGCGGAGATTTTTTTGTCGTGAATTAAGATGAGAGGATTTTCTAATTCGACTTCCATCGTTTCAGCATTCGTAACGAAGTAAGGAGAAATATATCCGCGGTCGAACTGCATTCCTTCCACAACTTCCAAACTTGTTTCTGCCGATTTGCTCTCTTCCACGGTGATAACGCCGTCTTTACCGACTTTTTCCATCGCGTCAGCAATTAAATTACCGATAGTTTGGTCGTTGTTTGCAGAGATAGAACCAACTTGAGCTATTTCTGTTCTGCCTTCTACAGGCTTACTGATCGTTTTTAAATATTCAACAACTTTTGTAACAGAAAGATCAATACCGCGTTTCAAATCCATAGGATTTGCGCCGGCTGTAACGTTCTTTAAACCTTCACGGTAAATTGCCTGAGCTAAAACCGTAGCGGTTGTTGTTCCGTCTCCGGCAACATCGCTGGTTTTAGAAGCAACTTCGCGAACCATTTGAGCGCCCATATTTTCTACAGGATCGTCAAGTTCAATTTCTTTAGCGACGGAAACACCGTCTTTAGTAACAGTTGGCGCTCCGAATTTTTTTTCTAAAATTACATTACGACCTTTAGGTCCTAAGGTAACTTTTACGGCGTTAGCCAATTTATCCACACCTTTTTTAATTTTGGCGCGGGCTTCAACATCATATTCAATTAGTTTTGATGACATATTTTATAACTCCTCGTTATTTATTTTACAATTGCAAAAATGTCGCTTTCGCGCATAATTAAGTATTCTTCCCCTTCGACGGTCACTTCCGTTCCACTGTATTTACCATAGAGTACTTTCTCGCCAACTTTAACAGTCAGAGCAGTAACTTTTCCCTCATCACTGACTTTTCCTGTGCCAATAGCAACAACAGTACCTTCAATTGGTTTTTCTTTTGCGGTATCCGGAAGGAATAATCCGCCTTTTGTTTTTTCTTCCGCTTCGAGTGGTTTTACGATCACCCGATCATGCAGCGGCTGCAAATTGATTTTACTCATAGAGAAAATCTCCTTTTGTTTGTTTTTGAAATAATTTCTGCCAACCGGCAGTTTGATTAGCACTCATTAATTACGACTGCTAAATTAAAGAATCTTTGGTTCAATGTCAAGATAAAAGAAGTGGCAGAAAAATTTGAGCACAACTGACACTAATCATAAAGCCCTGGAAGGGTAAAATACACCAACTCAGGGCGAAGCCCTGAGAAAAAGAACTCAGAAGAGGTAAGCCCTGAAAGGGCGCGATAACTCTCGGATTCTTTCATCCAAAAATATTCATTCCCGAAGGGAATGTCATATGTTGTTGTGGTTCGTTGCTACAAAGATTTTACACCTACGGTGTAAGAGAAGAAATCCCGGAGGGATTTTATCTTTGTAAAAAAATAGAAAAAACATAAAACGAATCCTTCGGGATTCAATATTTCTTAATTCTATGCGAAATTATTCTCGTAACAATACATTGGAACGCTCGTCACGCTTCGATGTGATTCCATACAAAAAATTATATTTTTTCACAAACGTAGATGGCGGTCGAGACCGCTTCACTTAAACGGATGATAAATAATTGACTGTTGTCTCTCATCTTTTGCCTGCTTATATTTCATCAAGTAGAATTTATCATTTTAATTTTAAGAAAGATTTATGTTAAGTGAAACTACAGTAACGCAAATAAAAGAAATTTTATTATCCGGGTTGCAGTTAAATAAAATTATTCTTTTTGGATCACAAGCGCGCGGTACGGCTGATGAAAGAAGCGATGTTGACCTTTTGGTTCTTGCTCCAAACCTAATTGACCGCTATGCATTGATGAGGGAATTACGTGGAAAATTATTACCTCTAAAATATGCTTTTGATGTTATAGCTATAACTCCTGAAGAATTTGAACGCGATAGAGACATACCCGGTACAATTTCGCGATACGCCTCACTTGAAGGAGAAATAATTTATGAAACCTAAAAAAGAGGATTTGATAGAAAAGACCAAACAGTGGATCGAAATTGCTGAAGAAGATTTTCGCTTCGCCAAATTTGGGCTTACTATGTCTTCAAATGTCCCTTACAGGTTAATTGCATTTCATTGCCAGCAATGTGCAGAAAAGTATATTAAAGCCCTTTTGGTTTTTCATTGCATTGATTTTCCTTACACGTATAGCATCGAAAAGCTCTTAGAACTTACACTTATCGAATACAACCTGTTTGCAGTTTTATCGGATGCCAGAGTTTTATCAGATTATGCTGTTTCTAAAAGATACCCTGATTTTTATAAGAAACTTTCAAAAGAAGAAACGCTTAAAGCAATAGAGCTTACAGAATTAATCAGAAAAGAGATTAATAAATGTTTAGTGAGTAAGGGATTTAATTTTCTAACTGATATTGACTAAAGGACTTTAACGAACTAAGTTGGAACAGGGAAAACAAAGAGAGGTTCATTTTTTAGTAAAAATGAACCTCATAACAAGAAAAGTACTTACGGAAGCAGAACAGCCACAGAAATTACTGTTGTCCAAAGTCCGGTTTTTTCACCTTCGGCAGATTGTGTTACGTTGAACGACTTTACAATTTTCCCCGACATTTTGTAGATGTCTTCACGTTCGTTCCAATCTTTGTTAGAATCGAATTCAACTCCAAGAGTTGTAGCCAACATTGTAGCGGCTAAATCCTCCGCGTATTCACCGGCAACTTTTTCTGTTTCTCCAAACGGATGATGTTCAGATAAATAACCGTATTGGTCAGGGTCAGCCGGTAGAGCAACGCCGATAGATGTGGCGATCAATCTGTTTGGTTCATTTGTGGAATTTCTTGCCATAACGCAGAACGTAATTTGTCCGGCTTGTAATTCTTTCAAACCTTCTTCTTTAGAAATGCGTTTGCATCCGCCGGGGAAAATGCTGCTTACTGTAACTAAGTTACATTTTTCAATTCCTGAACTGCGCAAAGCCATTTCAAAAGATGCAAGATAATCTTTGTGTCTTCCGACTCCCTTGGTAAAAAATATTTTTTGTGGTACGTACAATTTCTCAACTCCGTGTAAAAATAAATAAAAACTTACTTAACAATAATTTTAATGAACTTTCTTTTGCCAACCTTCAAAATGTTTTCTTCCTTTAGCTTAACCGTAGCCGTTATATCAGCTATTTTCTCACCATCCAAAGTAACACCGCCTTGCTGGACTAATCTTCGCGCTTCACCTTTAGATGGCGCAAAGTTTACAGTGGTGATTAAATCTAAAATTGAAATTTCTTTTTGTCCATTTGTAATTTCAAAGAAAGGAATTTCGTCAGGTATTTCTTTTTTGATGAAAATCTTATCGAATTCTTCTTCCGCTTCTTTTGCAGCTTCAGCCGAATGATACATCTCAACTAATTTCTTGGCTAAAGCTCTTTTGATATTTCTTGGATTTACATCCGGATTTTCCAAATCGGATTTAACTTTGGTTAATTCCGCATTGCTAATATCAGTCGCAAGTTCGTAATAAGTATAAATTAACGAGTCAGCAATCGACAGTGTCTTACCAAAAATATCTTTGGGTGAATCAGAAATACCAATATAGTTGCCGTAAGATTTACTCATCTTTTCAACACCGTCAGTCCCGACAAGCAACGGCATGGTTAATATTACTTGCGGTTCAATTCCGAACTCGCGCTGAATGTCTCTTCCAACCAGCAAATTAAATTTTTGATCCGTTCCGCCAAGTTCAACATCACTTTCGATGGCAACTGAATCCATAGCTTGAGCAAGGGGATAAAGGAATTCATGGACGGAAATTGGTTCGCCGTTTTTGTACCGTTTTGTGAAATCGTCACGTTCAAGCATTCTTGCAACGGTATATTTCGAGGCAAGTTTAATAACGTCCTCAAAACTCATTTTTCCAAGCCATTGGGAGTTATAAACTATCTTAGTTTTTTCTTTATCTAATATTTTGGAAGCTTGCTCGAAATAAGATTCTCCGTGCTTACGTGTTTCTTCAAGAGAAAGGGCAGGGCGTGTAACATTTCTTCCGGAAGGATCACCGATCATTCCGGTAAAATCGCCAATAATTAAAATTGCCTGATGTCCAAGTGATTGAAACTGTGCTAATTTGCGTAAAACGACTGAATGTCCGATGTGTAAATCGGGTCTGCTGGGGTCGCAGCCTAATTTAATCTTAAGCGGTTTCTGTTCTTTGTAAGATTTTTCTAACTTTTTAAGTAATTCATCTTCGGGAATAATTTCAGAAACACCTCTTTTTATGAGGTCCATCTGCTCGTTAATTGGTGGGAAGTTTTTAGTCAACGATTCTTAATATCTCCTGGAGTTAATGATCCGTCCTGCTTTACTGCAAGAAAAAGTTAATAAATAGTTTTACACATCGCTTGAAAAATTAATTGAAATGCATTGCAATTTTACAAATTCTAAATGACTTTACAAATGGTTGGCTGAAAAAAAATCAATATTTTAACAGAGAATCAGAACGTGGTCTTTTTTGATAATAAAAGATTGGAGGGGAGAGGTAGATTTTAGTTTAAACCCAATTTTCGATTTTTAGGTTTTCGACTCGTAGAAACTCTTTCTCATTATTTGTAACTAAAATCAAATGATTATTTAATGCTTGTGAAGCAATTAAAATATCCATCGGGCCAATTATCTTTCCAATTGATTCCAATTTTGCCCGAATTTTTCCATAAACGATTGCGTCTTCTTTCGTGAAATCGAGGATATGCAATGGTTGTAAAAATTCTTCGAGCGCTATAGTATTTTCATTTGGGAAGGAACTCTTCGAAACACCGTAATACAATTCTGCAACACTGATGTTCGAAATTACAAGGCTCCCCGGTTTAAGTTTTACGAACCGTTTTAGAACTTGTTCAGGAGCTTTCTTGATAATGTAAATGCAAATATTGGTGTCAAGAAGATATTTCATAAAAACAAATCTTCTCTTTTATCAATCTCAGGCTGACTTCGTTCGTTCATAAAATCATCCGAAAACTTACTTAAACTTGCTAGTAAAGAATCCCAATTTTCTGTTTTAGGGAAAAGAACAATTGCATCTCCAATTTTTGTGATAAAGGCTTCTTTTCCTTTTAATCTATAAGCTTTAGGTAGTCTTACCGCAAGACTTTTCCCGTTTGTAAATAATTTTGCTGTGTCCATAATAACTCCAATAATATCTATTCAAAATATATACTATTTTGACATAAGTTTCAAAACTTGAAAAAAGCTAATATTTTACCTTTCTATCTTGATCCCGCGCAAAATCTCTCTTCTTAATATCTTCTCTTTTATCGTAAACCTTTTTTCCCTTGGCAAGTCCGAGTTCAACTTTAACTTTTCCTTCTTTGAAGTAAAGACGCAAGGGGATAAGTGTCAATCCTTTTTCTTTTATTTTTACAAGGAGTTTTTTTATTTCCGACCGATTAAGCAGCAGTTTTCTTGTTCTTGTTGGTTCGTGATTTTCAATATTTCCATATTTATACTCAGCTATATGACACCCGACGAGCCACACTTCATTGTTTTTAATGTTAGCGTAACTATCAACCATATTTGCGTTTCCCTGGCGGAGAGATTTTACTTCCGTTCCTTGCAAAACGATTCCGGCTTCAAACACCTGAAGGATTTCGTACTCATGCCTGGCTTTTCTGTTTGTAACAATATTCTTTTCTGGTGATTTTTCAGCCATTAAATTTCTTTTATTTGAGTGGATAAGAAGAAAAAGAGAAAATTAATTTTTTTTTCTTTGCCAAATTTACTAAATCTGTAACGTGTTTTATAGTTTTTTCGTTCTTCACCCAATAAAAATAATTCGAGGTTGAGATGCTCGCTATTCAAAAGAAACTTACAAATTCATTTTATGCTTTACTTAGTTTACCGGCAACGGCAATGGGTTTTGCGCTTTCAATTCAAATATCAGCCTTAAGCTGGATACTAACAACAAAATACAATTTGAAAATTGATGAGATTGGATATGTTTGGGCTGCAGGTCCGCTTGCCGGAATTTTCGGTCAAGTAATAATCGGTTTGATAAGTGATAAAGTTTGGTTTTGGGGAGGAAGACGTCGTCCGTTTGTTTTAATTGGTGGTCCGTTGGCTGCGTTGATGTTGCTTGCGTTGCCGAATATTGATAAGATCAGCGCCTTTTTAGGATTCAGCGGAATACTTGGAGTTGCTATCGTAATTGCTTTAACACTTGATTTAGCCATTAATATCAGCTTCAATCCAACTCGCTCAATTATTGCGGATGTAACTCCGGAAGGCAATCCAAGAACAAAGGGTTACACTTGGATGCAAACTATCTCCGGATTTTTTGGTGTGCTTGCATACGTAATGGGAGCGATATTCGGAAATTATACTTTGATCTATTGCGGTGTTTTTATTGTTCTTCTTTTCTCAGTTGCTCCAATGTTTTTTATTCAAGAAAGCAAAGAACTTGTTGTTGTAGAAGAAGGGAAAGAAGTAGTAGAAAAAACCACAACAAACTGGGGCGAGTTATTCAAATTATATTTTGCTCACGGATTTTCTTGGATCGGTGTGCAAACAATGTTTGTTTATATCATCGCCTATATTCAACAAAAATTAATTTCCGGTTCTGCTAATGAAGCTGAAATTTCTTTACAATCGGGACAAGTTATTGCGATTGCTTTTGCAGTGTTAAATACTGTTGGATTTATTTTACCTGCATTTGTCCTTGAGCCGATTGCTGAAAAAATTGGAAGAATAAAAACACACATGAGCGCAGTAGCTTTAATGGCAATAGGATATTTTGGAATTGTAGCTTTCGGAAAATCACCATTTTCACTTTACGTTTTAATGGCTGTCGTTGGAATCGGCTGGGCTGCAATTGTAAGTTTGCCGTTTGCAATTATGTCTGAAAAAGTTGATAAAAGCAGAATGGGATTTTTTATGGGGATTTTCAATTTATCGGTCGTCTTACCACAATTATTTGTAAGTCTTGCGATCGGTTCGGTTATTAAATCATCCGCAGATACCAACATTATTTTTATCATTAGCGGAGTTTCATTGGCAATTTCTGCGGTGCTTTGGCTTTTTGTTAAAGAGTCAAAAAATGCCTTCGGGGAAAAAGAAATGCCGGTTAGCAGCGGTCACTAAAAAAATGTATGGAGAATTTATGTTTTCAAAATTTCTAGTAAAAATATTTCTTAGTTTACTTTTTCTTCAAACAATTCAGGCTCAGGAAATATCCGATTTAATTGAACCGGTAAAACTAACCGCCGGAGTGAGCGACACAATATTGGTGAGCGATCTGTTTTATGCTAAAAATTATGATCTAACCTTTTCAGCAAACAAGGATGTAAGTCTTTCGTTTAATAAATCAACTAAGAAACTTGTTCTTCAGCCGAACAAATCTTTTAAAGGTTTGAGTTTACTCGGTTTCACTTTCAATAATAAAAATTATGTTATTCCATTGTTATTGCAGAACCAAAAGAAAGAACTTCAAAGTCATACATTCCGGTATAAACCGGAAAGCAAAACTTCAAACGTTGTTGTTATCGGAAGTTTTAACAATTGGAACCGTCAAGCAAATCCTTTAATTGAAAGGGGAAACAGCGGAATTTATGAAACGACTATAAATCTTGAGCCTGGTAATTATTTTTACAAATTCTCAGTCGATGGAAAAGACATTATTGATCCGGAAAATAAAGAAACCGTTCCAACAGGATTTGACGGCTTCAACTCCGTTTTAAGAATTACAGAAAAAAGTTCAGGGAAAAGATATCTTCACATTCTCGGTAAAACCGAAAAGCCGAATGAAACTAATCTATCGTTTTATTTTGAACAGGATGGGAAGGGGAGTAAGATTTTTAAATCGAATATTTTTGCTTTGTTACATAATCAATTAGTACCACCGCGCGCAATAAAAATTTCCAGGAATAAAATTGATGTATCACTTTCTACAAAAGATATGAAGGGGAATCAAATTTTTCGTATGCTGATTTCTATAGCCGGTAAAAATTCGAATATTCAGTCGGTCTTTTTTACCAATGGAAAAACTTCGGGTACAAAAAATGGTTTTTCATCTTGGTATGACGGCTCCATTTATTCTATCATGGCAGATCGGTTTAATGACGGCGATAAGAGCAATAATATTCCCGTAAAACATGATTCGTTAGCATGGCAGGCAAATTATCAAGGCGGAGATTTCCAAGGAATAATAAACAAAATCGATGAAGGATATTTTGATGAATTAGGAATAAATGTTATTTGGGTTTCACCGGTTTATGATAATCCTAATGTTGCCTACCGCGAGTCGCCTAAACCGTATCGGTGGTTTTCAGGGTATCATGGTTATTGGCCCGTAAATAACTTTGCCGCCGAAGAAAAATTCGGGACGATAAAAAAATTGAATGAACTTGTTACAACCGCGCATCAACATGGAATAAAAGTTTTGCTTGATGTTGTAGCACATCATGTTCATCTTGAAAATCCGATTTTTAAAGAACATCCCGATTGGTTTGGAACGTTAGATTTACCCGATGGAAGAAAAAATCTTCGCTTATGGGATGAGTATCGTTTAACCACCTGGTTTGAACCATACATGCCTTCATTCGATTACACAAAAACGGATGCGCCCATTAAATGGATGGCACAAAACGCAATTTGGTGGTTGAAGGAAAGCGGCGCTGATGGATTTAGACACGACGCTGTAAAACATGTTCCGAATGAATTCTGGCGCGAACTTACACGAACTTTGAAAGAAGAAATCGAAACTCCGGGAAACAAAAAAGTTTATCAGATCGGCGAAACTTTTGGCAGCAATGAACTTGTGGGTTCTTATGTTAACAACGGACAGTTAAGCGCTCAGTTCGATTTCAATCTTTCTTATTCTGCAATCCCAATTTTCCTGGAAAAAGAACGATCTTTTGTTTCGCTTGATTATACTTTGAAAAAATCATTTGAAACTTTCGGCGTGCATCATCTGATGGGAAATATTATGGACAGCCACGATAAAGTTAGATTTATGGCTTACGCGGACAGCGCTGTTGCCAAGCAGGGCGTTGATATGCGCGAGTTAGCGTGGACAAATCCTCCCACTGTTATTCATCCTTCGAGTTATAGAAAAGCAGAATTGTTTTACGCTTTTATGTTTACCATTCCCGGTTTACCGGTTATTTATTACGGTTCCGAATTCGGAATGACCGGAGCCGATGACCCGGATAATCGCCGTTTTATGCGGTTTGACAATCAGTTAAATGAGTTTGAAAAACAAATGCTGAATAGAACATGCAGTATCGTTAAGATGAGAAAATATCATCCAGCGTTACGTTATGGTGATTTCCAAACCGTATTAGCAAACGATAAAATTTACGCATACTTGCGTTGCGATGCCAATGAAAAACTTTTGGTCATTCTAAATAAAGAGACGGAAAAGCAGGAGGTAATTGTTCAACTTCCCACAATTTATGAAACAGAATTGCTGAATGATATTAATACAAATGAAAATATTTCCGCGCAGGGGAATTCGTTCAAAATTAAAATTGATGGAACCGGTTGGAGGGTTTTGAAACTAAAGTAGCAAAAAGTCTAAAAGTATTTGCTAACAAACTTTAGTTCTTTGATTAAGTGATATTTCAAAGAAGGCGGGCTTATTATACCATTTCTTCAAATACTATTTTTCACTATCTCGACTTGAGGAAAGGCAAGATCAACTTAATTGGGTAGAGTGTTGTAGATATTTTATTCAAATTGTGAAGTCCACTCACGGGAATGTGGGAAGGGGCGATTAAAGAATTGTCAACGCTAATATGATAACGATAATTGAATAGTGAATAGCGCATTTCTAATTCAGCACAACCATAAATGGTTAGTGCTGCACGAACAAATTCCGCTAAAGCGGAATGATAAACAAAATCGTCCAAATTTGTCGGAATGATTTTATCGCTTATCCTTCAAAAGTTCTTGTTCACTCTTCATTCTTTATTTTTAGTTCTGGCTTCTCCGTAATAGAAGAAATATCCTCGCTAACAATGAATAATTTCTGATAGAATTAAAGCGGCCGCGATAGCTTTTTGACAAATGGATGAACCAGATGAGCCAGAAGAATAAGCAAAACGCATCCAATTACATTGTACCAGAGATACGGAATATCTGTAAAGAAAAAACAGCCTATCACAACCAATTCCGCAGCGAGTGCAGAATAAAATGTAGCGCTCCCTCCGATCTTCTTGAAATAAAATGCAATTAAAAATATTCCCAGGATCGTCCCATAAAAAAGTGATCCTAAAATATTAACTGCCTCTATTAACGAACCCATACGGTTTGCAAAAAGAGCAAACGAAATTGCATAAAATCCCCAAAAGATCGTGCTTAGTTTTGATACCATCACGTAATGTCTCTCCGTACCCTCTGGTTTGATCATCCGTTTATAAATATCAACAACGGTAGTTGAAGCGAGTGCATTTAGTTCCGCAGATGTTGATGACATTGATGCGGAAAATATCGCCGCAAGGATTAGACCAATTAGTCCGGCGGGCAGAATATTTACAACAAATGTGAGAAAGATAAAATTGGTGTCATTTGTGTCAGCACCGGGATTTGCTTTTTTGATTAATCCGGCAGCCTCTTTTCTAATTTCCAATGCATTTTTTTTAGATCTATTAACAGATTCGGCAGCCTCGCTAAATTTAATTTTGTCATTTTTCTTATCAGCGTCCAGCATCTCTCTAATTTTTGCCTGCTTTTCATTGTGAATCACTTCATATTTATTTTCCAGTATTTGATACTCCGAAGCATAGGCGCTTTTCTTCACATTAGTTGTCTCAACAGAATTGAAAAAGAGAGGGGGAAGCGCAAACTGATAAAAGACAAAAACCATCGCACCTAAAAACAAAATGCCGAACTGCATCGGTATTTTAATTGCTCCGTTTGCAAGCAGTCCAATGCGGCTCTGCGCAATTGATTTACCGGAAAGATACCGCTGAACTTGAGACTGATCGGTACCAAAATATGATAACGCGAGAAATGTTCCCCCGATCAACCCCGTCCAAAAATTATATCTATCCTTCCAATCAAAATCGAAGGTGATGGCATTCAGCTTCCCCATTTTGCCTGCGATTTTTGTTGCGTCCAAAAATGAAATATCCTTCGGAAGGGAATAAATGATCATGAAAAATGCGGTACCCATTCCCACCGTAATTATCAGCATCTGCATCAGATGTGTTTTATTAACAGCATCGGTGCCACCCGATGCGGTGTAGAGAACGACCAGAATTCCTGTAATTAAAACGGTGAGTTGGACATCCCAGCCGAGTAAAATAGAGACGATTAACGAAGGAGCGAGAATGGTGAACCCCGCTGCGAGTCCGCGCTGAATCAAAAACAAAACACTTCCTAACAGGCGATTTTTTAAATCAAATCTCTGTTCGAGGTATTCATACGCGGTATAAACTTTTAAATTGTGAAATAATGGAACTGCTGTTACAGATAAAATAATCATCGCCAACGGGAGCCCGAGATAAAACTGAACGAACCTCATTCCATCTACATATGCTTGTCCCGGAGTTGAAAGAAATGTAATTGCGCTCGCTTGGGTTGCCATAATGGAGATGGTTACGGTGTACCACGGAGTTGTCTTGTTTGCAAGAAGAAAATCCTGAATATTTTTTTTACCGCGAGTTTTCCACATTCCATATAGAACTACGAACGCAAGAAAACTTCCGAGGACAACCCAATCAAACAAACTCATTAGTGTTCTGTATTAGACATAGGGAAATTAACTGATCTATTCAACTAAAAATTTTTGTAAAAAGATAAAACAGTAGAACAAGAATTACAAGATTGAGAAAGACGATCGAATATAGCCGTTTCCATGATGATAGAAATGGGGGTTTCTCCTCCCACATGTTTTCATCTTTGTGCTTATTACTTTCCATCATATTTTCCTGCTGAGATCATATTAACAAAAAGTCTATAAGCGCCTGGAACACCTGCCGGCAGTTGACGGAACCAAGCGAGACCTGAAAAAATAAAAATGCCTTTCCCGTAATGCGTAAATAAAGTTCCCCCGGTTAAATCCTTTTCACCAGGGTCGTGTCCTGAGAATATTGTCTCGTACTTCTCATCCCATTTATCCGCGAAATACAAACCTCTTTCCTGAACCCAATTTTCAAAATCTGTTGAGGTAATCTGATTTGGGAAATTTAATAATTGATGTTCTGGATTCACAAAATTTAGCGGTGCTTCTTCTACGGTAATTCGGCCACTGCCGAGTTTAAATGGATATGGACCAATATTTTCAGTCTGTAAACCAGATTGAACATTATATTGTACGATAAACGTACCGCCGTTTTTTACAAACTCCATAAGTTTGGTTTGGTCGAATTTAAGCCGTTCACGTGTATTATAAGCTCTGATACCCGCAATGATCGCATGGTATTGGGATAAATCGGTTTCTTCTATCATTTCGTCGTTCAGCAAAGTAACATCATAACCAATGTTTTGCAGACACTCGGGGACATCATCACCCGAACCCATTATATATCCAATTTTGTCATCGAATTTTTTAATATCAAGTTTAACTAAACTAATTTTACTTTCCGGGAAATAAACTTGCGGTTTGATATGAGCGTGTAAAATTTCTACAAAAGATTTATTGTAAGTCTTCCCATCAATATTCAACTCAACATTTAGCATTGACACTCCGGAATTTTTTGGTGGAGTAATTTTGAATGAGTATGTCTGTTCGTCATATTTATTTTTAAGAGAAAATGGGATGCTGTAAGGAGAATCTTTCCAATTACCATCTGTCTGCAAATGAACCTCACCGGAGATATTAGGGCTGAAACTTTTTAATTTGATCCGGATATTTTTAGTTTTTTCATCGGGGAATATTGCTACCTTCCCGTTTAAATTTGCGATTACCGGCGGACATACTTCAAAAGGTCTGTAATGTTCTCCATCAACTCTATCGTTCCACCGGTAGCGTAGTGGAATCGAAAATACCAAATCTACACTACCATAGCTGACGTAAATATTAACTGGTATTGAAAAATCATTCTCCGCTTTGCCAATTTTTTGTTGATCCAAAATGGTGAACGAGCCCTTAGTTGGTTCTTTCACAAGCCAATAGGGCTGAGAAATCGGGTATGAATCGGGTATCTTAATTTTACTCTCGATCGTAAAGAGCTGATCCTGTTCGAGTTTATTATTCATGACAGTGTCAGATGGAATAGATGGGAATTCAATCTTTTTTATTTTGAATATATTTTCCGATCTATTAACAAGCATGGTTTTTACATTTACCTCATCCCCGGGAGCAGCGGAATAATCTGAAGAGAGCGATTCCATCCACAAGCCTGCACAAGATTGGATTATGCTTAACAGTTCCTTCCGTTTGATGTCAACCCAGTAATTGTTTTCAATTTTATCTATAACAGCATAGAGTTCTATCAGCTTTGGTAATGACTTTGACGGATCGTGGAAATCAAATAATTGTAGAATTTCATTGATTTGCTTCCCGATTTTTTCTCCATGCTTAATTCTGTCCCAGGTTGTATTAACTTCTTCAAAAAGATTGGTCTTAGCTGCATCTCCTTCAATGAACTGGAAATACTCTATACGTGGTGTCCGGGATGCGGTTACTCCAAAACCTTGACTCTTATGCATCGAACGACTTTCGGCTGCGATTTCCGTGTAAGATTTCCCGAGCAAGAAATTAAATTGTCCGGTATCCACTTTGAGTAATTGATCTATTTCGTTTTGACCTGGCCGCCAACTATTCCAAAGTATCCTTTTTGATTTCCATGGTTGAACATATTTTAATTGTTCAGTGAATCTCTGCGTATCTGCCGCTGCCGTAAATGCTTCCAATGCAAGTGAGGCAGAGGCTGTATGATGGCCGTGTCCTCCGTTTCCAGCGGGAGGAAACCGGGTGATAATTACATCCGGTTTATAATTTCTAATAACCCAAACGATATCCGAGAGGATTTTCTCCTTTTCCCAAAAATTGAAAGATTCTTCAGGTGATTTTGAAAAACCAAAATCCACTGCGCGAGTAAAATATTGTTCAGCGCCGTCCAGACTTCTTGCCTGCAATAATTCCTGAGTGCGGATAATGCCAATCTCACTTCCTTTTTCCGAACCAATCAAATTTTGACCACCGTCTCCTCTTGTGAGCGAAAGATACGCCGTTCGGAACTTTCTTCCCTTAGAGAGAAATGCCATCAGTCCGGTATTTTCGTCGTCCGGGTGCGCAGCTATATATAAGACACTGCCCAGCACATTTAGTTTTTCAAGTGCTAAGCGGATTTCTGAAGAGTTTTGTGTTTGTACCGGCTGTGCATCTATATTGATTCTAAAAAAAAACGAAAGCACTAAAGAACAAGAGAAGATGCTCTTGAGGAATTTATCCATATTATTTCCGATTTTGGAATTAAAAAAAACTTACGCTGAATCCCATAGAAAAATATCAATCTCTTTTATATGAACGGGGATGAATTATTTTCGATTCTCAGATAAAAGAGATTGATCCCGGAACCGGGGATGCCCGAACAAGTTTGAGAGAAAAAATTATTCCGCTGTTGAAATGTTGAACGGCACTTTAAGTTCTTCCCATTGAAGAAAAGCAGTTGTGGAATTACCTGCCAAATTATCAAATCCATAAATCAACCATTCTTGAAATGGAGCTTCGACAGGGTTTACCGTGATCCGAAGTGCGTCTTCATCTTTATTATAAAGATAGCTCCCCCAAAGAGCGCTGTTCTTGTTAAATATTAATATCCATTCTTTCTCCGAAGGGATGAAATGGAGACTGTATTTTCCTGCGGCTAATTTATTACCATTGACCACGACATCTTTGCTAAAAGAGATCGTAGTATTTTCATTTGCACCGCCTCTCCATGGAAATGGTTGTTCCTTTGAATACTTATTTCCCGGGGCTAATCCGAAAGGAACAACATCTCCCCAAATCTTTCTGCCTTTAACACCAGGCCTGCTAAAATCAATAACAATATCGGTGTCAATTCCAATTGTTTGAGCAACACTGGCTTTCAAACTTGGACGGGGTTTTTTATCTTTTTGGGCTTGTGATGAAATAGCCGCCATTAACACGAATACTATTACTAAAGTTTGACTAAAATTGAAATTCATAACATCTCCTATTTTTGTAAATCTGAAATTATCGTAACCTGGCAGGTTCACAAACGTATGGTTATAAACCTGCTTTGATGATATTAAAATTCATGATTTTATTTTTCATTTGCAAGGATTTTTCTTTAAATACTAGATTTTTTTTAAGAGAATATTGCAACTTGGTTGGCAACAGTCTTACGCACTTGCAACTGACAGCTAAATCATGATGATTCGTGCAAGTAAGAGTGATAAGATAGAAATAGTTCAGCAGAATAAAGAATTCAAAAAAAGGGGGAACTCTTCTTAAAATGATTTTGTTTATTTGAATAATTTGAATATTTTGAATTTAAGATTTAGCAATGTTTTATTGACTAAGATTTTTCTTAGTTATTGACATTAAGTAATGTTGTTGTTCTTAACAAAGTAAGATGGAGGTGGTGTTTAATAAACGTCATAGAATTTAAATCCATATATCATAGTACGGTAAACAGCATCGTTGAGGGGATTGTAATAAAGCACCAGAAAAATCTTGGCAAAAAAATTAATAGCCAATATTACATCATTTAAATATCAATGGATTCGGGGGCTTAGCTCAGTTGGTTTAGAGCATCTGCCTTACAAGCAGAGGGTCTGCGGTTCGACTCCGTAAGCCCCCACACTTACAAACCCTTATAAGATAATAACTTATAAGGGTTTTTTGTTTTAAAGATTTTTTTGCGAATGGTTTAGCCACCACTAAATTGAAAAAATATTTGCTCATAATTCAGTAAAGCAAACTTCCCTCAAAGGGGAATTGATAAAATGCAGGAATTAGTTTGCCATTCGTATGTCAACAACCACATAATTCCCCACCTTCAGGTTCACAAGATTCCCCACCTTATTTTCTTCACGTTTGTTTCGTTGTTTCTGGATACCCAGGAATTAATTATCAATAATTTCTTTTTCAATCCAATTTAAAGGAGAAATCACCACAACAATTTCTCCTTTCAACTCTTTCTCGCCAATTCTGCTGATTAAGTTTGCGGCTTTCCCACGCAAAACTTCTTCAAACATTTTTGTGAGTTCACGGCAAATTACAATTATTCTTTCCGGCATATATTTGTTTAATTCATCAAGCAGTTTGTGAATACGGTAAGTTGATTCATACAAAACGATTGTCCGCTCTTCACTTGCAAGACCGTAGAGAAATTTTTGTCTTCCTTTTTTTTGCGGGGGGAATCCTTCATAAACAAAAGCATTCGTCGGTAAACCGGCAATGGAAAGAGCAGTTATTACTGCCGAGACTCCTGGAATCGGGACAACCTGAATCCCTTCCCGGATAGCGGCTGAAATTAATCTGTTTCCCGGATCAGAAATGGTCGGAGTACCCGCATCGGAAATGAGTGCGGACTTTTCACCGTTTCGTATTCTTCCCAAAACATATTCTATTTTTTTTTCTTCACTGAAAGCATTCAGAGAAATCATTTCTTTTTTAATTTGATAGTGATTTAATAGGTGAGAAGAAACTCTTGTATCTTCGCAAATAATAAAATCAACTTCACCAAGCGTTTCAACGGCGCGGAAGGTTATGTCTTTTAAATTTCCGATCGGAGTACTTACAACGAACAGCATCATCGTTATACCAATTTTTCTCTGACAGTTTTTGGGAGTTTTGCGACAATTAAATTATAGGAATTATCTATCCATTCTAAAATAAGTTTGTCTGAAATATTATTCGTCAGAAAAACCGTATTCCAATGTGTCTTATTCATATGATAACCCGGCTGAACTTCATTATATTTTTCACGAAGCTCAATTGCGATTTCAGGGTCACATTTTAAATTGATTGAAATTGGGGGAATAAGGTTTACCAGGCAAAACATTTTTCCCATAACTTTATAAACGGGTGTATCTTCATCGAACGGAAGAGATTCTGTTGCACTTTTTTTCTTTAAGCAATAATCACAGACTTTTTCTAGACCCATTTTATTTTTTAATTTCAAAAATATTAGTTGATTTATCAGTATCGGGAATTTCATCTTTGCCAAGCTGCACTTTAATAAGCGCACCTTCTACAGGATAGGTGAATTCTTTTTTAGTTTTTCCATCTTTCCAGACACTTGTGTTTTCGTAATACTCTTTTGTTTTCCCATCTTTATAACTCAGTTTGAGCGCAACCGGAACAGGCATCGAACCGATTTTCTCAACGGTTATTTTTACTTTATTCTTTTTAACTGAAACTGATTTGATAGCTAAATCAGGAAATCCAAATTCAAAAAACCAAGGCTTCCAAAACCAGCCTAAATCTTGGTTAAGCGTATTGTTGAAAGAATAATAAAAATCATAGGGAATAGGATGTTTACCATTCCAGCGTTTTACATATTCGTGAAGACCTTTAAGAAAAGTTTCAGTACCAAGAGCATCCCGTAAAAATTTATATGCTAAACCGGGACGCGTGTATGCTGAAGTGCGATAAGTTCCATGTCCACGAATAGCAGATGAAGGAATGAGAAGCGGAAGTTCATCTTCTTTTCCGGCAATGCGAGAAAATCCGTCCGCCAAATTTTTCCCGCGATCGTTTGCAGAAGGTTCAATTACGGGAAGTAAATCTTCCGGCAAAATTGTTGCCCAGCCTTCATCCATAAAAGCATATCTTCTTTCATTCGTTCCCATAAAAAATGGGAAGTAGGTATGACCGATTTCGTGCGCGGTTAAATATACCGTACCGCTTCTTTGTTTTGATGAACCGTCATTTACCATCATCGGAAATTCCATTCCGCCTTGTCCGTTGAAAACCGTCATACGTGGATAGGGAAAAGGAATAGCTGGAAAACTAAAAGAGTAAGATTGAATAATCTTTTTTGCAATTGATGCCACTTCGTAAAAATCTTCCGACTTTGGATTATAAGCTGCGGAGATAAGTGTCTGCCGCATTGTTGTAGAATCAACTACTGAGGTTACTGCATCCCATAAATAATGATCCGAATAGGCAAATGCAAAGTCAGTTACTCTCTCGGCTATGTAATTCCATTTATTTGTTTGTAAAGCTGTGTTAAAATTATTCTTCCCCAAATCCTCCTGACGAATAATTTTAACTACCTCCTCAGAGACCGCCGCTTTTTGATACCGTTTTAAAATTTGGGGGGAAAGAACTTCATCGGCATTTTGCAACACTCCTGTTGCCCAAATACAAAAAGAATTTGGCGATACAATTGACACATCATAATTGTTGAAATCGTTATAAAATTCCTGACTCCCGGTGTATTGGTCATCATCCCAGCCATGCACATCATCATAGACCGAAACTTGCGGATACCAATAAGCAACCATTGCAGTTGTCGAATCGTAAACGCCCATGCGGATGTTTGAGACTGAAGGAAGCGTTAGTTCCCAATCGAATCCGAAAGTAATTGAGCTTTTAGGGAAGAGAGGTTTCGGAAGAGATATTCTCATTACTGTTGAGTTGATAGAAACGCTCTTTGCTGTGTCGGGGGAAAACTCCGCCTCGTTTAATTTTATTCTGTGAATTTTAATTCCGTCGTGCAAATCTTTTTTATTAATGCCAGATTCTCTCGGCGCTCCGAACTGATAAATATTTTGATAAAGACGAAACATTAAAAACCCTAACGTATCCGGACTATTATTGAAATAAGTTACCATTTCATTCCCCTTTAAGAGTTTTTCCTGAGGGAAGATTTGTGCGCTGATCCTGTAATTCGCAGAATTTTGCCAGTAATTTTTGCCCGGTGTTCCGTTATAATTACGTGTTCCGTTCGTGTATGCTTTTTCTAGATTTCCCGGAAGATAAAGAGATGATTGCGCTTTTATTAACAAGGAAAGGTTAACAATACAAAAAACAAAGATAAAAACTGACTTCATTTATTCTCCACTTATTTTAGATGCAGTATGGATTTATTAATTTCTTTTTCTAGATTATTAAGAACCGCGAGATTATTTTCTTTGAAAAGTAATATCCGATCAAGAACTTGCTGAAAATTTTTCACAGCTTTTAACCCGGCAATCAGATCATCATAGTTTTGTTGTTGAAACAATTCAGATTTAACCTTATTCAAAATTTCTAACGTGTTGCCTATTCTTACTTCTTTCACAATTTGATTTTGAGCGATGTAGAGTTCGTCGTAAGTAGTTTTGACCTTTTCTAATTGATTTTTTAATTCTTCACGGAGTAAAGAATTTTCGATTGCAATTCCGGTACTAACCGCCATTGCACTTAAAAACTGTGCATCATCCGAAGTAAATAAACCTTCTTTTTTATTTAAGATTTGGAAAACGCCAATAACATCACCGTTAATATTTGTCATAGGGACACAAAGAATATTTCGTGTTTTAAACCCGGTAACTTTGTCAACCTTTTTATTGAATTTAGGATGGCTGTAAGGATCGTCAATTATTTGATAGGAGTTACTTTGGGCTACTTCTCCTGCAATTCCGGAATCAATAGAGATTCTAATTTCTTTCTGATGAATGCCGATACCTGATTTTGACCATAATTCCTTTTTTTGACTATCAAGAATAAAGAGAGTGGCGCGTTCAGCATCAAGGGAATTTGCCGCTACCTCTACAATGTGAAGAAGCATTTCATCAAAATCTTTGATGCAGTTAATGCTTTTAGAAATTTCAAATAAAACCGATAACTTTTTGTTTTGCGATACTAACGAATCAACAGGGGGAACTTCCCGCATTTCCGCAATCTCTTCAACAGTTCGATCTCTTTTTTGTTTTAGAATTAATTTAACTTCCAGCTGAAGTTTTTCGAAGGTGAGTGGTTTTAAGAGAAAGCCGGCTATTTTTCTTCCGAAGACGATATCTTTGGTGTCATAGAAAAAAGAAGAGACTAAAAGAATTGGGACACCGGGAGCCGCATCACTTAAAAGATCAACAAATTCAATTTCGTTCAATACCGGATTTTGAACTTCATCTATAAGGAAGTCGTATGGTCTTTCCATTAATAAGGCAAGGTTATTTTTATTCTTTTCTTTTATAAGAATTTGAGCCTGGAATTCGGAAGCAAGGGTTTGATACATTCCGGCGGATTCCCTGTTTTCCGAAAAAATTAGAATTGATAACGTTTCGCTCATAGTCTTCCTTTTATTTAATGAAACTTAGAAACTTCTCATTGATTTTCAAAGAGTTTGGTCAAAATAATTACTCTTGCGGGATGAAATTATTTATTTCGAAATATGATTCATCCGGTGCAGAGGAAACTATTTTGCCCCGTTCCATCTTTTTGAAAAGTTCTTCCCTTGTGTGGAACTCTTTTAAATAAAAAATATGAACAACTTGACGATGCTGTGTTATCCAGTTTAATGTAATTTTTATTTTTTCCAAATCTTCATCGTTGGGATTATAATCAAGCTGTGTTGTCCCATCAAAATAATCTTCTAAAGCGCGGTCAAAATTTATTTGGTCATTCGCAAAGTAGTCTTTAATAAAAAGTTTTCCCTGGAGGAGAAGAAGATAATCTTTTTGTCCTTCATAACCGGATATTTCAAACAGCACATTTGCGGTATTGATCGGTTCTGCAAGCAGAGATGATTTATGAATTTGTGAGAGAACAAGCGAAATTAATCCCTTTATTTCTGAGGCTTTTTCAAAACGAAGTTGAGAGGAATAACTTTTCATTTTCGAGATCAACCGGTCAACGGCAAATTGATTCTTCCCGTAAAGAAACTCGTACACATTATTCACTTCATCTAGATAAGGCTCAATAGTATCAACTACACAGGGAGCAGTGCAGCGTTCAATCTCTGCAAGAAAACATCTGTGTTTCTTTTTAAATTCTTTTTCATCACACTCGCGCAGAAGAAAAATTTTGTCAATCATATCAAGGACTTGCTGGGCAAGTTTACGCGAAATGAACATCCCGAAATAATCATTTCCATCAAAAGAAAATTTGTTGGTCAGTTCAATCTTTGGAGCTTTATGAGTAAGTGAAAATCGTAAGAAATATTTATTATGATACTGTTTCAACATAACATTCATTTTAGGATTTATCTTTTTTATCAATTCGGCTTCGGCAAGCAGTGCGATTAATTCGGTTTTTGTGGTTATTGTTTTAAATTTATGCGCCGTGGTAAGAATTTTTTTACTCTTCCGCGCAGAAGTTGGAGCGAGATAAGATTTTATCCTTTCTCGCAGTGATTTCGCTTTCCCGATATAAATTATTTCTTCCTTCTTATTAAAAAAGAAATAAACGCCGGGAGATTTGGGAAGCGAGAGAAATGCATCTGCAAGATTTTTTTTAAGCGGAACTCCCGGCTTTATTTGAACGGACTGGTATTGATAATTAATAAATTCTTGAACCGTCTGAAAACCTTCTGCGGCTTTTAATATTTCAACTAACGCGTAAAGAATTTTTGCTGTTACTTCCGCATCGGCATAAGCACGGTGTGCATCTTCATTTTTTAAATGAAGATGGTTTGCAAGATTTCCCAGCGATCGGCTTTTGAGATTTGGCAGCATTCGTCTTGCCAAACGAAGGGTGCAAAGCTGAAGAGGCTGGTAATTTTCGATTCCGCAAACTCGAAATTCTTTCCGAAGAAAACTTAAATCGAATTGTAAATTGTGTCCGACTAAAACCGAATCCTCTAAAAAATCCTGTAAAGGTTTTACCAAATCTTCAAAGAATGGCGCGTCGTAAACGTCATCATCCGAAATGCCGGTGAACTGCGTAATAAAAGGGGGAATCGCTCTTCCGGGATTGATAAAAGAATTATACCGGTCAATCACTTTGAAATTTTTTATTTTCACCAAACCGATTTCGATGATGTTATTATTTGCCGGACCTAACCCGGTTGTCTCAACATCAACAACGGAAAACTCCGCTTCTTCAATTGGAAGTTGTAAAATTTCAGTGTTCAGCATATAAAACCGGAGAAATCTTTCTCAATTCTTTTAAGTTACTTTTTAATTAGATATATTTTCCCTACAAATTTAGGAGAATATGGAATTAATTAATATACTTTTTATCGGCGACATTATTGGCAAACCGGGATTAACCTTCGTACAAACATGGCTTCCTGGCATGATTCAAAAATACAAAGCAGACGTGGTTATTGCTAATGGTGAAAATGTCGCTGATGGAAAAGGGATTTTGCCGAAAGATGGTGAAATACTTTTTAATCTTGGCGTTCATGCAATTACCGGCGGAAATCATACGTGGGATAAACATCAGACACAAGAATATTTAAAGAACGAGCCTCGTGTGCTTCGTCCTTTGAATTATCCTAAAGGGACTCATGGAAACGGTCATGTAATTGTTGATTCGAAAAGAGGAAAAGTTGCCGTTGTTAATTTGCAGGGCAGAGCTTATATGGCAACGATTGATTGTCCTTTTCGCTCGGCGGATTGGATACTTGCACGGATTAAATCTGAGACAAAAATAATTTTTATTGATTTTCACGCCGAAGCTACTGCGGAAAAAATTGCACTCGCAAGTTATCTTGATGGTAAAGTAAGCGCCATTGTCGGCACTCACACGCACGTGCAAACAAGTGATGAGCGAATTTTTCCGAACGGTACCGGGTACATTACCGATGTAGGGATGACCGGTCCCTATGATTCTGTTATCGGAATGAAAACGCAGGCAGCAGTAAACCGCTTTATTTATCAAACACCGCAAAAATATGAAACGGCGGAAAATGATGTGCATCTCTGCGGTGTTGTGTTTAAGGTTGATGCATCAACGGGAAAAACAGTTTCCGTTGAAAGAATATTATTTCCGGAATTTAATACTTCAGTCAGTTAGCAACTATGATTTTAATTGATGGTAAAAAAGTCGCCGCTGAAATTCGAGTTGAATTAAAGCGAGAAGTTGATAAGTTAAAACAAGAAGGGAAGAATGTTCCCGGTTTAGTTACTATTCTTGTCGGTGAAAATTCCGCCTCAAAAGTTTATGTAAACAGCAAAGCAAAAGCGTGTGAAGAAATTGGGTTCCTTTCCAAAGTTGAAAAACTTTCCGAATCAACAACGGAACATGAATTATTGAGAGTTGTACAGAAGTATAATGATGATAATCATTTCAACGGGATATTAGTTCAACTTCCGCTGCCAAGGCAGATCAACGGATCAAAAATTATAAACGCAATCGCTCCCGAAAAAGATGTTGACGGTTTTCATCCGGTAAGCGTTGGGAATTTAGTTATCGGGAATGATACATTTTTCCCGTGTACTCCGGCGGGTATTCAAGAATTGCTGAAGCGTTATAATATTCAAACCAAAGGGAAGCACGTTGTGGTTGTTGGGCGCAGTAATATTGTCGGTAAACCTATCGCAAATATTTTGCTTCAGAAAAAAGAATTTGCAAATGCTATCGTTACGGTTTGTCATTCCGCTGCCGCCGATTTAAAAAAATATACTTTGTCCGCCGACATTTTAATTGCAGCAATCGGTGTCCCAAATTTCATCAAAGCGGATATGGTTCAAGAGGGGACTGTTGTAATTGATGTCGGGATAAATCGCGTTGAAGATGCGACTCAGGCAAAAGGATATAAAATTGTCGGTGATGTTGATTTTGAAAACGTCTCTCCTAAAGCATCATTCATTACTCCTGTGCCGGGCGGAGTTGGACCAATGACGATAGCAATGTTATTACAAAATACTTTTAAAGCTTATTTAAAATTCAGGAAGTAAAAATGGATTCATCAAAAGTTGAAAGAATTGTTTCGCAAGTATTTTTAGAAAAATCACTGCGCGATTTTTATTGTCAGGGTGATACTTGCAAAGGCTGGGAAACAAACGTCATCACGCAGCCGAATGCGATTAAAAATATTGTAAATGTTGGGGCGGAAAGAATTACTGCCGGGCTTGGCGTCGGCGATCATCTCCCCGATCTTTCACTTGCAAGAATGATTGACCACACGATGCTGAAACCCGATGCAACTAATGATGAAATAACAAAACTTTGTTCTGAAGCTAAACAATATCATTTCGCTTCCGTCTGCGTTAATCCGGGATTTGTTCCGCTTTGTTCTTCATTATTAAAAGGAACCGATGTTAAAGTTTGTACGGTAATCGGGTTTCCGCTGGGAGCAACAACTACCGAAGTGAAGCGATTAGAAGCGGAGCAGGCAATTGCAAGCGGCGCCGTTGAAATTGATATGGTCATAAATGTTGGGCAGTTAAAAAGCGGAAATTATGATTACGTTTTTAACGATGTAAATAAAGTTGTTACTGCGGTTAAGGCGCATCGTAATGTTTGTAAAGTGATTTTAGAAACCGCGCTTCTTACCGATGAAGAAAAAGTTAAAGCTTGTTTGATTTGTAAAAAAGCGGGCGCTGATTTTGTAAAAACTTCCACCGGATTTTCGAAAGGCGGAGCGACTGTTGGCGATGTTGCATTGATGAAAAAGGTTGTCGGCTCTGCAATTGGCGTAAAAGCTTCAGGCGGAATTCGATCCAAAGAAGACGCCGAAGCAATGATTGCAAGCGGCGCAGACCGAATCGGCGCCAGCGCCAGCGTTAAAATTGTGATGGGTTAGAAAAGCGAATCAACTTTCTAACATACATTACGATTCATAATGGTGGTAAATGAATTAATGGAATTTAATTTCGAATGAAAAGATGAATGATTAAAAGAATGTATGATTCGTTTATCATTTTAACTTTTTAATGTCTTTCATTCAACGATACCATCATTCAACCATGCAGTCATTCGATAGTTTTATAAAAAAAATGCTGAATATTAATTTATGTATCAAGTTTAAGTAAGATGAGTTACTGATGGTTTTGGATATTATAGTTTCAAAAGCGCTTGACGGTTATTCAGTTGCTGTCCCTTCAATTAAAGGTTGCGAAACGTGGGCTGAGAAAGAAGATGAAGCCATTGAAAAAATTGTTTCGTTAGCTAAGTATTATTTAAAGTTGGATGAGCATCATAAAGTTTTAGTTGATAAAGCCGGAAGAAGCGCTTGCAAATCAATTTATAAATTAATATTCCACCTGCCTGACGGCAAGGCAGGCAAGAGTTGAGAAAAGAAATTACAGAACGGCGGAAAGGAAAAATTATTACCGTTGCTTCCGCGCGGCAGGATTCTCTTCGCCTTGTTCTTGAAAATGTCCACGATCCTCATAACGTTAGCGCCGTTTTCCGTTCTTGCGATGCGGTGGGAATTCCTAAAGTCTCTCTTATTTATAACATTGAAAAATATCCGAAAATCGGAAGTAAATCTTCTGCCTCTGCTTTTAAGTGGGTTGAAAAAGAAAAATTTACGGACGTAAAAAAATGTTATCAAACTTTGCGCGAAGAAGGATTTACAATTCTTGCTTCATCATTAAAGGAAAATCCGATAAACCTTTATGATCTTGATCTTACTAAAAAAATTGCGCTTGTTTTTGGGAATGAACATCGTGGAATTTCTGATGAAGCAGAAAATCTTGCCGATACTATTTTTTATATCCCGATGATGGGAATGGTGCAAAGCCTGAACATCTCTGTCGCCGCTGCTGTTACTTTGTACGAAGCAATGAGACAAAGAAAGTTGAAAGGTTTTTATAATCAAAAAGATAATCCGGAATTAATTGAACGAAGAATAGAGGAGTGGTTAACGAAAAAATAATGACGCAAGAATTTAATAAAATTGGAAAAGTTAAAGGAGAACTCGCTTTGCCCGGTGATAAATCAATTTCCCACCGCGCAGTGATATTTTCTTGTATGGCAAAAGGACTTTCCGAAATTGAAAATTTGTCTAATGGAGAAGATGTTCGATCAACATTAAAATGTTTTTCCGAACTTGGTGTTAAGAGTAAATGGGAAAATGAAAGACTAATAATTGAAGGAAAAGGATTCAAGAATTTCACTGCCCCTTTAAATAATTTGGATGCTGGAAATTCGGGCACAACTGCCCGGCTGCTTGCCGGATTTCTTTCCGCACAACCGTTTGAGTCAACATTAATCGGTGATGCATCGCTTTCACAACGTCCGATGAAACGGGTGATTGAACCGCTGTATTTAATGGGAGCAAAGTTTTCCGCTACACCAAATCTGACTTTACCTTTAACAATTCATCCCGCTGAGAAATTTTCTCCGATTATTTATGAAATGCCTGTTGCAAGCGCTCAGGTAAAAAGTTCGATACTTCTTGCCGGACTTCACTTGGAAGATGAAACTTGCGTAATTGAATCTGAGCAAACACGAAATCACACTGAAGTAATGCTTGGTTTACGCGTGGAAGAGAAAGAAAGGAAGAGGTTTAGTTATTCTTCGAGAAAGAATTATCCTTCCGCTCAAAATTATTTTGTCCCTTCGGATATTTCCTCTGCGGCTTTTTTTATCGTGCTAACATTACTTGCAAAAAACTCGGAAGTGATTCTGCGTCACGTTTCATTAAATGAAACGCGTACCGGAATTATAAAAATATTAAAGGAAACGGGAAGTGAAATTGAAATGGTAAACCAACTTAATTCAGACAATGAGTTGTACGGTGATATAATTGTGCGAAGCAGTCAGCTCCATTCAATTGAAATTCCTGAAGAGATTATTCCCAATATAATTGATGAAATCCCAATCTTATCCGTTGCATCCGTTTTGGGAACAGGAGAGTTTGAGATTAGAAATGCTTCAGAGTTGCGTGTAAAAGAATCAGATAGAATTTCTGCGTTAGTTCAAAATTATAAAATACTTGGATTGGATGTTGAGGAATTCCCCGATGGTTTTTCAGTTAGCGGAACAATACAAAATGAAAATCCCGTTTTTGAAAGTTTTCACGATCACCGTATTGCGATGGCATTTGCGATACTCTCAATGTTCTTAAAGAATGGAGGGAAAATATCCAATTTTGATTGTGTCAAAATCTCTAATCCTCAGTTTTTGCAGCAAGTGAACTGTCTAATTCAATAATTTCGTACTTAAAATTCCGCAGTTAAGAATTTATTCCTCGCGTTTTTTCGAAGAAAACATTTGAACGATTTGGTCAATAACTGAGTCGAACTTTACCTTGCTTCATTCACCAGCCTGCGACAGGAACAACTCTCCACTTCCGGTAAATAATTTTGAAGTCCGGACATAACTTACTTTTCTACTTTTCTTAATCCGCCGTTTTAAATATCCTCATTTGTGATTCGACAGCGTCGTGTTGTGAAGGATTATTTCGATTTTACTTGACAATTTAATTTTATTTTCAGAAATTGGTGGTTAGAAATAAACCTTAACTTTACCGTTTAAGTAAACTGATGAAAATTGTGGCTCATCAGGCGAAGCTATGGTAACATGAGCTTGATAATAAAGGCGTTTTCGTTGGATAGTTCTTAGAACGCTCTTTCGTTTTAAGCACTTTTAACAAATCATTTTAAAAAGAAATCTGGATCAGTAACTTGTTTATGATCCGAATAGTCCATTTTATTAAGGTGTTTCATTATGTCTAAACATTTCATTTCAGAGAATTTTTTACTTTCCAAACCAACCTCCATCCGTCTCTATCACGAAATTGCTAAAGACCTTCCAATTATAGATTATCACTGTCATCTGCCAGTTGAAGAAATCGCCACTAATAAAAAATTCCCAAATCTCACACACATTTGGTTAAACGGTGATCATTATAAATGGCGGGCTATGCGTGCAAACGGTGTTGACGAAAAATATTGTACGGGAAATGCTTCCGATTATGAAAAGTTTGATGCTTGGGCGGAAACTGTTCCCTTCACTATTAGAAATCCTCTCTATCATTGGACTCACATGGAACTTAAAAAGCCATTTGGGATTGATGACTTGCTTCTAAATAAAGACACAGCAAAATCAGTTTGGGATACTTGTAATGACCTCTTAAAAAAAGATGAATTTTCAACCCGGGGAATTCTTAAACAATTCAATGTAAAAACTATTTGTACTACTGATGATCCGACTGATTCTTTAAAATTTCATAGCCAACTAAAAGATGAGAATTATGAAGTAAAAGTACTACCAACATTTAGACCTGACAAAAGTATGGCGGTAGAAAACATTCAATCATTCAAAGTTTGGTTAAAGAAATTAGAAGCCCTTTCCAATTCTGAAATTACAAACTTCGAAACTTACCTTGCTTCTTTAAAACTTCGGCACGACTACTTTGATAGAAATGGATGCAGGCTTTCAGACCATGGAATCGAACAACCTTATGCTGAAGATTATACAGAAGACGAAGTAAAAAATATTTTTCAAAAAATTCTGAAAGAATATGCGCTATCAACGGTTGAAATTCTCAAATTCAAATCATGTATGCTTTATGAATTCGGGTTGATGAATCACGATAAAAACTGGGTACAGCAATTTCACCTCGGTGCTTTAAGAAACAACAACACAAGAATGATGAAGAAGCTTGGCGCGGATACAGGTTACGATTCAATTGGTGATTTTGAAATTGCAAGACCTTTAAAAAAATTATTAGACAAGTTAGATGCGAAGAATAAACTCGCTAAAACTATTTTATACAATTTAAACCCGGCGGATAATGAATTACTTGCAACGATGGCGGGTAACTTTCAAGATGGAAGCGTCCCCGGCAAAATTCAATTCGGAAGTGCTTGGTGGTTTTTGGATCAGAAGAACGGAATTGAAAAACAGATTGACGCACTTTCTTCTCTGGGGCTTTTAAGCCGGTTTGTTGGGATGTTAACTGACTCGCGAAGTTTTCTCTCCTATCCAAGACACGAATATTTCCGCAGAATATTGTGTGATATTCTTGGTAAGGATGTTGAAAATGGTCTGATCCCTAATGATGAAAATTTGTTGAAATCGCTAATCGAAGGTATCTGCTATAAAAATGCAGAGAGTTATTTTAATTTTTAGTAAACAATGAACGATATATAAACAAAGAATGGAGTAAGTCATGAAAAAAACTTTCTACACAATTAACTTTATGTTATTGCTTTTTACCTCGATAACATTGGCACAAAACTATATAGATGTTGTGCCTGGAGACGGCACTTTAAAGGCGGCGATTGACGCTGCCGTTGACGGTGATATTTTGCGCTTGATCCCGGGGGCAGAATATGTTGAATCTCAAGGTTATGTAATAAGCATCAATAAAAAACTTACCATCCAAACTGATGATCCGACCAATCCTGCAAAACCAATTGTAAGAGAGACCAAAGTCACCGATGGATCAAGTAATCCTAATTTTTTTCTCTTAAGCGATGGGGCATCTCTAACATTAAAAGGAGTTGAGTTCGATGGTCAGCAAAGCGGAGTTGCCGCTGTACTACATTTGATTCAATATTCAGCGGGCTCTCCGGCGGCGGCTGCAAGTATCGGGACAATTAAAGTGCTGGATTGTTACGTGCATGATATTAGTAGTAATGTGATAGATGGGGGCAGCTCAAATCTTGCCGGGAATGTTATTGTTGACTCAACGTTCGTTGATAATTGTCTCTTTCATAATACCGGAACACCCCTTTTTTACAAATATAATGGAAGCAATTTTGTGTCCGTTACCAATTCAACTTTTGATGTGATTTTAAGTTATGGGGTTAGAATAGCTGGCCCCGGATATACTCTTTTAGAGAACACACCTACCGTTCTGATTGATCACACAACCTGGTATAATATAGGAACAACAGACGGAAGAGAAATTATTTTAGGCGAAAAAGGTGTTTTCATGAATCCATGGACAGTTACAAATTCCATATTTCAAAAACAAGTGCTGCAAACAAAAACGGTTATAAATATTAAAGAAACTTTAAACGATAATATGGCAACTATAACGAACATTTGCTTATGGGATGTTGGTGCAAGAGTTTGGCGTCTTCACACGGTAAAAGATACCTTGTCTGAAGATCCACAGTTTGCAAATCCCGATATAAGTGATTTCACCTTGCCGGTGGGCTCACCCCTTTTAACTTTCGGAACAGATGGCAAACCTATCGGTGATCCAAGATGGGGGAAGAATTATACTGATATAAACAATGAAAGGAATTTATCACTCACCGATTTTTCGCTTGGACAAAACTTCCCGAATCCTTTCAATCCGGAAACCAAAATTATTTTTAATTTGAACGAATCAGGTAACGCTCAAATTGTGGTTTATAATATTTTAGGTCAATATGTCACTTCGCTTGTAAATGGCTACCTGACGAAGGGGGAACATTCTGTAACTTTCAACGCAAACAATTTAAACTCCGGTGTTTACATTTATCGTTTGAAATCCGGGAATAAAGTGATTTCACATAAAATGATTTTAAACAAATAAAAGGAAGACGACCAAAGTGAAGAAACTCATCATTCATTTTCTTCTTTTTACTTTATTTACCTTTTCTTCTAATTATGGACAAACGCCTGCCTTCCCCGGTGCAGAAGGGTTTGGCAGGTTTACATCCGGAGGTAGAGGCGGAAAGGTAATCTTTGTTACAAATTTAAATGATAGCGGACCGGGAAGCCTTCGAGAAGCAATAAAAGATAAAGAACCGAGAATCATCACTTTTACTGTGTCAGGAACTATTTCGCTTAAATCAGAAATCACCATTAAGCATGGAAATTTGACTATTGCCGGACAAACGGCTCCCGGAGATGGAATTTGTTTAAAAGATGATAGGCTTTTACTCGAAGCTGACAACATTATTATCCGCTTTCTTCGTTTTAGATTAGGGGATAAAACAAAATTAGAAACTGATGCCGTTTCGGGAATCGGAAATAAAGACATTATTATTGATCATTGTTCAATGAGTTGGGGAATTGATGAGAACGCTTCGTTTTATGATAATGAAAACTTCACGCTGCAATGGTCAATTATTTCTGAGGCTTTAAATAATTCCTATCACCATAAAGGTGAACATGGTTATGGCGGCATTTGGGGCGGAGTGAATGTTTCTTTTCATCATAATTTATTAGCGCATAATTCAAGCCGCAATCCAAGATTCAACGGTGCGAGAACGGGAAC
>Ga0210033_1000642_pt1 | contig 33124 bp, 27 predicted proteins | sample CryGeymeta201501_FD_185465 | JGI IMG/M metagenome (GOLD analysis project Ga0210033, IMG submission 185465) | Groundwater microbial communities from Crystal Geyser aquifers in Utah, USA - Crystal Geyser metaG 2015-01 (SPAdes) (version 2) | ecosystem: Environmental > Aquatic > Deep subsurface >... | reverse complement strand
GCCGTCGGGGCCTCGGGCGAGGTGCTTGAGCTGCTCGGCGTTGAGGTCGTGGGTGGGCGCGAGGCGGGAGAGGCCGCTGGCGAGGAGCAGGCGCGTCGTGTCCCGGTTGGCCGCGTTGAGCGAGAAATCGCCGTAGACGGGCGGCGCTTCACCGGGTGGAAGCTCCAGAAGCGAGTGGAGCATCCCGAGGCTTCGCACCAGCAGCGCGTCCGGCACCAGGCGCAGCAGGTAGCTCTTGAGGTTCTCCTCGGCGGGCTTGAGCACGCGCGGCGAGGCGACGACCGCGCGCACGCCGCGGCTCTGAATGAGGCGCACGGCCTCGGCCAAGCCCTTCACCTCCAAGAAGTCGACGATGAGCTCGCGCAGCTCGGGCAGCTCCAGCGCCGCCTGCACTTGGGCGTGGCTGCGGCAGAGCACGGTGAGCGCGGGGGCGGCGGGCGGCGGCTCGACCGGGAGCGCGCCGCTGCCGAGGGCGACGTTCACCGGCTCGACGTCGGCGTCCGGGCCGCGCACGCGCTGCTGACGACGCAGCAGCGTCATCGCGACCGCGGCCTGACGGCGGAGGCGCTTGAGCGCGGAGGGCGGCACGAAGAGCGCGCCGTCGAGGTCCACCGCGAGCTGGCCGAGGCGGTAGGGCGTGTCGCCGAGCCGGCCGAGGGCGTCGCGCAGCAGCGGCTCGTCGAGGGCGGCGCCGCTCGCGGCTTGGAGCGCTACGTCCGTTATTACCTCGATCGTACGGCCGTGGGGGTCGGAGAGGCGCAGGCGCAGCGGCTCCCCGGCGCGGCCCGCGACCTGCGCGTCGAGCGGCTCGCGGCGGGTGGGGCGCTCCCAGGTCTTCTGCAGGCGCGCCTCCAGCGCGGTGTCGCGGGTGCGCCAGACGCCGTCGCCCACGCGGATGGTGTCGACCGGGAAGCGCGGCCCGAAGGCCAGCTCGACCTCGCCGCCGCGCTGCTCGCCGTCTTGGCGCACGCCGTCGCGAAAGACCTGGTACACCCCACCGCCGCGCTGCTCCTCCTCGACCGCCCCGGACTCGAAGAGCAGGCCGTCCCCCGCCTTCACCGGCCCCGCCAAGCGCACCGACACGCGGCGGCGCTCCACGGCGACGACCTGGCCGACGCGCACGCCGCGGTGCTTGGGGAAGCGCCCGCTCACGAGGCGCTGGTGGAGGCTGCCCTCCAGGAAGCCAGGCGTCAAACCGCGCGAGAAGACCTGTTGAAGCTCCTCAAGCTCTTGGGTGCTGAGCTCGTTCGGCTGCCCCGCCCACGCTCGGTCGACGGCCTCGCGGTAGGTGCGCGTGGTGACGGCGACGTACTCCGGGCCCTTGAGCCGCCCCTCGATCTTGAGGCAGGCGACGCCCGCGTCGATGAGCGCCGGCACCTGCGCGACGCCCATGAGGTCCTGCGGCGAGAGCAGGTAGGCGACGTCGCCGAGGGGCCGCTTCTGGCCGTCGACGATGAGGCCGTAGGGCAAGCGGCAAGCCTGCGCACACTGGCCGCGATTGGCGCTTCGACCTCCCCAAGCCTCGGACGAGTAGCACTGGCCCGAGTAGGAGACGCAGAGCGCACCGTGCACGAAGACCTCGAGCTCGAGGTCGGTCGCCGCGGCGATGAGCCGGACCTCGCGCACCGAGAGCTCGCGCCCGACGACCACGCGCTCGACCCCGAGGCGCGCGACGAGGGCGGCGGACTCGGCGGAGGTGACCGTCATCTGGGTGCTGCCGTGCACCGGGAGCTGAGGGGCGACGCGGCGAATCATCGCGGCGACGCCCAGGTCTTGCACGATGACGGCGTCCACGCGGCAGTCGGCGACGTGGCGAATCACGCGCTCCATCGCCGCGAGCTCCTCGTCGAAGACCAAGGTGTTGAGGGTCACAAAGCCCTGCACGCCGCGCTCGTGCAGCTCCGCCATGAGCTCGGGCAGCTCGTCATCGCCGAAGTTGTTGGCGCGCGCCCGCGCGTTGAAGTGGCTGAGGCCGAAGTAGACCGCGTCCGCGCCGTTCTCGATCGCCGCCGCGAGCTGAGGCCGCCCGCCGACAGGCGCGAGCACCTCGGGGGGGTGGCCGCGGCGCAGCGAGGTCGGCGAGAGCGGAGCAGGAGCGGGTGAGCGAGGCATAGCCGCGCCTATCGCGTCGCCGGGCGCCCTGTCCTGGCAGCTCCGCGCTGGGGTGCTATCCTGCGCCCGCCCGGAGATCCCCAAATGCTCGCTCGCGCCCTGATCGTGCCCCTCGCCCTCGCCCTGCTCACCGCCTGCGGCTCCGACCGCGCCGCTTGGCTTCAGCTCGAGCTCCTTCCAACAGGCCCAGCGCTCACCGGCTTTTGCGGCGATGGAACGGCCTTTGCGTCCTCGGACGATCTGGAGCGCTACTCCTACCCCGACCTCGGGCGCCTGGTCGGCGGCGGCCCGCTGCCCACCTCGACGGGTCAGGTGCAGTGCGCGCAGAGCGCCTACCTCTACCGCTCCGAGGTCGGCGAGACGCGCTTGAGCCGCGACGACGGCGCCTCCTGGGCGCGCCTCACCGCCGAGGACGGCCTGGTCACCGACGCCGTCGTCGACCCGCGCCGCCAGCTCTGGCGCGTGGTGGTCGGCGACGACCTGTGGGTCGAGCGCTCCACCGACGACGGCGAGACCTGGGAGCGCGGCCCCGACGCCCTGCGCATGCCCGACGGCTCCAAGATCGCCTTCGCCCGCTTCTGGCGCGGCGGCGAGCCGCTCGTGCTCAAGGTCGACGACGGCAGCGACCACTTCGCGGCTTTGGTCCTAAACAAGCGCGGAGGCCTCGACCGCTCCCGCGACGGCGCGCCCCCCGGCAGCCCCGCCGAGGTCATCACCCGCGACGGCCGCGCCTTCTCGCGCGTCGCCCCCGAGGGCGCAGCGACCGCGCCCGCGCTCGGCCGCGAGCTGTGGGCCTCCAGCGAGGACCCGCTCTCGGACGCCGCCGACGCGTGGCGCCCGGTGCTCACGACGGGCTGGCGTCGCTTCGACATGGCCTCGCCCCCGCCGAGCAGCTTGCTCCTCGATCCCGAGGGGCACCTGGTGCTGCGGCGCGGGGCGCTCCTCTTCCGCTCCACCACCGTCGCCGACAAGGACGCCCGCAAGCAGGTGCTCCAGAGCAAGCGCTGCGCGGTGTTGGAGGGCGAAGGCGTCGCCGCGGGCGGCCCAGGCCAGGTGCTGCTGCACAACGACACCGGCGGCCCCGTGCGCGTCGCGACCCTGAGCGCCGAGCGCCTGCTGTGGGAGCACACCGCCCGCACCGACCCGGAGACGGGCGCGCCCTCCTACGCCGCGCTGGAAGCGGGCGCGGACCTCCAGCTCACCTCGGACACCGAGCCGGTCGTGGTCTTCGACGCCACCGAGCGCTGCCTCGGCGCGCTCATCGCTGGCGACGTGGGTGAGCCCGAGACGATCGACGCCCCGGCGGACACCGGCACAGACACCGGCGCGGACACCGGCGCCGCCCCCGAGCCGACCCAGGTGGCGGCGTGGTGGATCTCCAAGCTGTAGCGTCTCAACCGCCCCATGGGTCCGCGATTCGCTCGTGCTAGAGCGCATCATCGGGGGTTGTCGCGCTCGCGTCGGTGCGCAGCTTGCGCCCCATGTCCACCCCTCCCAAGACCTCGTGGCTGCAGCGCATCACCGGCTTGTTCGCCACCGGACGGCGCGCGCTCGCGCTGGTGTGGGTCACCTCGCCGCGCCTCACCGTCGTCCTCGGGGTGCTCACCCTGCTCGGCGGTGTGCTGCCAGCGGGCATCGCCCTCGCGGGGCGCGGCTTGGTCGACGCCGTCGTCGCCGCCAACTCCGGCGCGAGCACGCCCGCGCAGACGCTCAAGTGGCTCGCCATCGAGGCCTCGCTCGTGCTCGCCCTCGCCGGCATTCAGCGCGGCCTCGACGCCGCGAGCTCGCTGCTGCGCGCCCTGCTCGGCCAGCGCGTCAACGTGCTGCTGCTGGAGAAGGCGCTCACGCTGGAGCTCGCGCACTTCGAGGACGCGACCCTCTACGACCGCCTCACCCGCGCCCGCCGCGAGGCCTCCACCCGCCCGCTCTCGCTGGTGCGCCGCACCTTCGGCATCGCGCAGAACGCCATCGCCCTCGTGAGCAGCGCCGCCCTGCTCTGGGCGCTCTCGCCGTGGGTGGTCGGAGCCCTCGCCCTCGCCTCGCTCCCCGCCTTCGTCGCGGAGACGCGCTTCTCCGGCGAGGCCTTCCGGCTCTTCTCCTGGCGCACCCCCGACACCCGCCGCCAGTCCTACCTGGAGATGGTGGTCGCGCGCGAGGACTTCGCCAAGGAGGTCAAGCTCCTCGGCATCGGCCCGCGCTTGGTCGGCGAGTACCAAGCGATCTTCGACCGCCTGTTCGGAGACGACCGCGCCCTCACCCTGCGCCGCGCCCGCTGGGGCTTCGCCCTCGGCGGCGTCGCGACCACCGTGCTCTACGCCGCCTACACCTGGGTCGTGTGGCGCGCCGCCCTCGGCCTCATCACGCTGGGCACCCTCACCCTCGCCCTGCTGGTGCTCAAGCAGGGGCAGTCCGCTTTCTCGGCTTTGCTCCAAGGAATCGCAGGCATCTACGAGGACGACCTCTACCTCACCGACCTCTACGGCTTCCTGGAGGAGGAGGTCACCACCTCCAAGGGCGTGCGCGGCGAGGGCCCGACCCCCGCGGACGGCCTTCGCTTTGAGGGCGTGTGGTTCACCTACCCGGGCGCCGAGGGCCCCGCGCTGCGCGGCCTCGACCTGCACGTCCCCCCAGGCAGCAAGCTCGCGCTGGTCGGTCACAACGGCTCGGGCAAGACCACGCTCGTCAAGCTCATGACCGGCCTGTACCAGCCCGAGCGCGGCCGCGTCCTGCTCGATGGCCTGGACCTGCGCGAGTGGTCCCCTGAGGCGCTACGATCACGCGTAGCCGTCGTCTTCCAGGACTTTGTGCGCTATCAGTTCACTGTCGGCGAGAACATCGGCCTCGGCGACGTGAAGCACGCCGACGACGCGGCCCAGCAGGAGCGCGCCGCCGTTCAGGGCATGGCCTGGCCCGATATTCAGGCGCTGCCCGACGGCCTCAAGACCCAGCTCGGCCGCTGGTTCCCCGGCGGTCGCGAGCTCTCGGGCGGCCAGTGGCAGAAGGTCGCCCTCAGCCGCGCCTTCATGCGCACGGACGCCGACATCCTGGTGCTCGACGAGCCCACCGCCGCCATGGACGCCGAGGCCGAGGCCGAGATCTTCTCGCGCCTCGCCGAGCTCTCCGCCGACCGCATCGCGCTGCTGATCAGCCACCGCTTCTCCACGGTGCGCATGGCCGACCACATCGTCGTGCTCGACGCCGGCCACGTCATCGAGGAGGGCAGCCACGACGAGCTCATGGCCTTGGACGGCCGCTACGCCCACCTGTTCAGCCTGCAGGCCGAGGGGTATCGCTAGTACGCGTACTCGGTGCTCGGGTCCATCGCCCACTCGATGTGGATGTCGGGGGCCCAGCCTGCGGCGCAGGCGGTGTCCTCCCACTTCCACGGCGCACCGGTGGCGTCGATGGAGCCAGCGGTGAGGCCGTCGCGGCGGAGCTTCACCGCGGCGGTGGGAGCGGGCTGGTAGCCGCCGGGGTTGGAGTAGGAGGCGTAGTCCTCGAGGTTGGGGTGCGCCGCGTCGACGAAGATGGCGCCGCCGATCTGCTGGGCGTTGGGGTTCGCGCGCTCGATGTCCTCGTCGTACAGGCGGAGGATCATGAAGCCCGTGTTCGGGCGCACGACGGTCCCGACGCTGAGGTCGACGTGGTAGTCGAGGTACATCACCTTGAAGCTGTCCAGGCAGTCGGCGATGGGGCCCGTGCTGGTGAAGACGACAGGCTGGGGCTGCTCGACGCTGGGCGTGCGCGCGAAGGCGGCCAGCCAAAGCGTGGAGCCGACCTGGTAGTTGACCAGACCGCCGCCCATGCGCTGGTAGTAGAGCGGCGGCGTGATCTCTTCCACGCCGGCGTTGAACTGCTCGGGTTGAACGCCGTGAAAGTCCCAAGAGAGCTCACTGCCCGTGGTGGGGTCGGAGAGCGTGACGCTCATGTCGCCGCCGCCGTAGACGATGCCAGGGCCGCAGGCGGTGGTGAGCAGCAGGGGCAGGACGAAGACGGCGCGCATGAGGAACCTCCGGGCACGCACCGTATGTGAGCACGCCAACGAATGTCTACCGAAATCGGCGGCGACAACGTGAGGATTGGGGTGAATCGAGCAGCCCCCCGATCAGGATGGGGGTGAATCGAGCAGTCGAAGCGAAGCGCCCTCCGCGGGCTACGATACAACCTGCATTATTCAACACAGCGACGCGCTCGCACCGCCCCCACCGAGCGTCACCGCTCGATTCGAGGCCATCCTCTTGGGGTGGGTGCTCGATTCGACCCGATCGTCCTGCGCGTCACGCCTAGCGACGGTAGCGGCGCCAGGCCGGGAGGCTGCGCAGGTCGCCGTCGATCAGGCCGGGGAAGCGCGGATCGCGCCAGACGCGGTCGACCAAGCGCACCTCGCGGTCGACGCCGGGGGCGACGGTGCGCACATGCGCGGCGTTCAAGCCGCACAGCGCCGCGATCTCCTCGGAGGTCGCGCTCGTGAGCGCGCGGGCCGACCGCACGAAGAGCGCGCGCGCTGGCCCGCGGCGCCGGATCGCCGAGAGCGGCACCCGACACAGCTCGCTCACCGCCCCCGCGAGGGCCGGGAGCGCGGAGCCATCGACGCTATAGCCAGGGTGAACCTCGGGGAGCGGCGTGCCGTCCACGGCCGCGTGCGGGTCCGAGGAGACGTAGCGGTGCAGCCCCTCGCCGTCCGCGACGCGGGGGACACGCGGCGTCACCGCGAGCCCGAGCGCGTCGCGGTGGGTCGAGAAGGGCCACGCGAGCGGGCACTCAGCGAGCTCGGCCCGACACGGGTTGAGGTGGATGTACCGCAGGTCGCGGCGCTCCTTCGTCCGCCCGATCGCCTCGGTGGGCGCGCCGAGCGGGCGAAAGACAGGCACCCGCTCCCCGCGCGCCGTGTTGCGTCGGCACGCGTAGCTGCGCATCACGAGCTGGAGCTCGCGCCCGACGTCGCGGATGTGCAGGATGTGCGCGTGGTCCGGCATGAGGCAGACCGCAGCCGCGCCAGGCGCCAGCGCGTGTACGCGGTCCCACAGCACGGCGGCCTCGGCCCAGGTGTGAAAGAGCAGGGTGTTCGGGACGGCACGGAGCGTGAAGTGCAGCATGCGCGGCGCCTTTGCACACGCGATGCCACCAAACTACCGAGCTTCTCCCGTGGTGGTGACGAAGCCGCTCCGCCACATTATCAGCGCGACCTCTCGGAGAACGCCATGTCCCTCGCCCTCTGGCTCGCCCTCGCTTGCACCGCCCCCGCCGACCCGCCCGTGCCCGACGCCTGCGACGTCGAGCCGACGGGGCAGGTCCACCTGCCCGCCGACGAAGCGCTCCACACCGAGCCCGTCGAGTGGTGGTACTGGACCGGGCACCTGCAGGACGAGCAGCAGCGCTGGTACGGCTTCGAGCAGACCTTCTTCGTCGTGCAGACGGGGCTCGTCGACAACACCATCAGCCACACGGCGCTGCTCGACGTCGCCGCCGACACCTTCCAGGCGGACGAGCGCGTCGCCGGCGTGCCCGCGTCCATGCCCGCGAACGCCTTCGCGCTGGAGGTCGACGGCGACACCGCCAACGGCAGCGGCGGCGAGGACCACCTGGTGGGGCGCGCGGGCGACACCAGCTGGACCTTGGACCTCAGCGCCCAAAAGCCCGCCGTCTTTCAGCACGGCGACGGCTACCACGACTACGACGTGGGCGGATATACCTGGTATTACAGCCGCGAGCGCATGGCGGTCACCGGCTCGGTCACCATCGGCGGCGAGGCCCGCACGGTCACCGGCTCCGCGTGGATGGACCACCAGTGGGGCCACCTCGTCCAAGCCACGCAGTCGGGCTGGGACTGGTTCGCGCTGCAGCTCGACGACGACCGCGAGATCATGCTCTTCCTCGCGCGCGGCGGCGGCGAGGTCGTCGGTGGCAGCATCTCCGGCGCGGACTGCGTCTCCGAGGAGCTCGCGGCCGACGAGATTCACATGGTCGCCCTCGGCGAGTGGACGAGCCCCGTCACCGACTGCGTCTACCCACAGGGCTGGGAGCTCACCGTGCGCGGCGAGACCTTCACGGTCACGCCCGTGCGCCAGGACCAAGAGGTCGTCAACGACCTCAAGACCTACTGGGAGGGCGCGAGCTTGGTGAGCGGCGCCGCGACCGGGCGCGCCTACGTCGAGCTGGCGGGCTACTGCAACTGAGCAGGCAACGCCTGCTTGATGTGCTAGTGTGCCGCCCAATAAAGGAGCCACTATGCGCGTCGTCCTCATCCTCGCCCTCGCTGCACTCACGGCGTGCCGCGGGCCGTCTGACTCGGGTCCGCCCACGCCCGTGGACGCGGATGGCGATGGCTCCATCGCGGACGACGACTGCAACGACGCCGACGCTGCCGTGTTCCCCGGCGCGATCGAGCTCTGTGACGGCGTCGACAACAACTGCGACGTCCTCATCGACAACGACGCCAGCGACGCCCAGCCCTACTACGCGGACGGCGACGGCGACGGCTTCGGCGCCGCGGCCACGGCGCTCTTGGGCTGCGACGCGCCGAGCGGCTTCGTCGCGGACGGCTCCGACTGCGACGATGGCGCGAGCGACGTTCACCCCGGCGCCGCCGAGGCCGACTGCACCGACCCCATCGACTACAACTGCGACGGCGCTGTCGGCTACGCGGACGGCGACGATGACGGGTTCGCGGCCTGCGAGGACTGCGACGACACCGCCGCGAGCGTGCACCCCGACGCCACCGAGCGCTGTGACGGCATCGACAACAACTGCGACCTCGCCATCGACGAAGGCGGCGCGCTCGGCGAGCTCACCTGGTACGCCGACGCCGACGCCGACACCTTCGGCGACCCGCGCACCACCACCGCGGCCTGCGCAGCGCCAAGCGGGTACGTCGCCGACAACACCGACTGCGACGACACCTCAGCGCTCGCCCTCCCCGGCGGCGTCGAGGTCTGCGACGGGCTCGACAACGACTGCGACGGCGACCACGACGAGCCCTCCGCGCTCGACGCGTCCACGTGGTACGCCGACGCCGACGCCGACGCCTACGGCCACAACGGCAGCCCCGTGCTAGGGTGCAGCGCGCCTGCGGGCTTCGTGGCAGACCACACCGACTGCGACGACCGCGTCACCGACGTCCATCCGCACGCGACCGAGCGCTGCGACGACGTCGACAACAACTGCGACGGCGCCGTGGACGAGGGCTTCGACAAGGTTTGGAACCTCGACTACGACGGCGACGGGCACGGGAGCGCCGCGGTCACCCTCTCCGCCTGCGACCAGCCCAGCCACGGGACGCGCAGCGCCGATGACTGCGACGACCTCGACGCGGCGATCTTCCCGGGCGCAACCGAGGTCTGCAACGGCGCAGACGACAACTGCGACGGCGCCATCGACGACGCCGATCCCAGCCTCGACCTGACCTCAGCCTCGACCTGGTTCGCCGACGCGGACGCGGACGGCTTCGGCGACCCCACCCTCGCCTCGACGCACTGCGCTGCCCCCACGGGCAGCGTCGACAACAGCGTAGACTGCGCCGACAGCGACGCGCTGTTGCACCCAGGCGCGGTCGAGGTCTGCGACCAGGTCGACAACAACTGCGACGGCGCCATCGACGACGCCGACCCGAACCTCAACCTCAGCTCAGCGAGCACCTGGTACGCCGACAGCGACGGCGACGGCTTCGGCGACGTGACGACGACGGTACAGACCTGTGTCCTGCCGAGCGGCTACCTCGCCGACGCGCGGGACTGCCTCGACACCGCCCCCGACGCGCACCCCGGCGCGCCCGAGGTCTGGTACGACGGCGTCGACCAAGCCTGCGACGGGGGCAGCGACTTCGACCAAGACGGCGACGGGCACGACGCCGTCGCGTATGGCGGCGACGACGCCAACGACATGAACGACGCCTGCGCCTTGAGGTGCCCCGACGGCCTCAGCAAGGCCTACGCGGGCGACAGCTGCGCCCAGATCCTCACCGACTTCCCGCTGAGCGCCTCGGGCCTCGCGTGGGTCGATCTCGACGCAGACGGTGACCCGGTGAACGCCGTGCGGACCTGGTGCGACATGGAGACCGACGGCGGAGGCTGGACCCTCGTCGGCTACTCGACGATGCCCAACGTCAACATGCACAGCCTCAAGTGCGGAGCTGGCAACTGGGCACCCGACGCGCGCGGCGGCGCGTCCGCCTCGGTCGGCGCTGTCTCACTGGCCCAGCGCTCCACCGACATGGCCCTCGCCATCAACACTGGCGGAGTCACCACCGACACAGGCAGCCTCAGCGCGTACAGCTACGCGTACAAGATGCAGCTCCCCGATCCGGGCTCCATCAGCTTCGTCGCCCACTCCTACCATCAGTTCTTCTTCACGACGGCGGGCGCCTGCGTGCCCACCACCGTCACGGGCATCGTCGGGACGACGTGGTCGGGCACGCGCTACACCAAAGCAAACTCGCTAGGTACAAGCTGGACCGACTCCTACCCCACGGGCTACGGCGCGTCCGAGAGCAGCACCTGCGTGCAGCCCTACAGCTTCGGCCCGTTCATCACGTCCGTGCACTCAGGCGCTGGCAACTACGTCATCGGCGTCGAGGTCAACGAGTGCGACGTAGTGAAGGGCTCGCTCACCTACAACCACCGTCAGAACTACCTGCACGACGGCACGGGGCACACCGGCTCCGCGTCGATCTGGCTGCGGTAGCAGCTACTGCACCACCCGCACGGTGTACGCGCGCTCCTTCGGCCCCTCGATGTGGAGCGTCACGCCCGCGACCTCCACGTCGCCGGTGGTGAGGGTCACCGTCTGCTCGGCGCTCGCCGTCGCTTCCCCGGTCGGCGCGTAGGTGGTGCCGTCGGCCTCGGTGAAGGGGCCGCCGCCGCCGTAGAGCGTGACGACGCGGGCGACGTCCACGTCCTCCAGGTCGCGCAGCGGCGGGTCCACCGGGCTCAGGGTGTCGGGCGCCTCGGCGAAGGCGGGCACCGTGGTGCCGGCGGCGGCGAACACGAGGACGTGGTCGAGGGGAACGTCGAAGGTGCCGCTCTGAACCGGCTCATTCGTCCACCAGTCGTACCAGCGCGTGCCGGGGGGCAGGTCGACGTAACGGCTGCGCGCGTCGCGCTCCAGCACCGGCGCGACGAGGAGCGCGTCGCCGAGCAGCCAGGCGTCCATGCGCCCCCAAGCGCCGCCGTAGCGGAAGGCGGGGGGCAGCAGCATCGGCACGCCCTCGGTGGAGGCGCGGGCGGCGAGGCCGTAGCGATAGGGCCAGAGCTTCGTGTGTTCCTGCGTAAGCCTCGCCCAGTACGCGAGCGTCTCCTCGTCCGAGTCGAAGCGCCAGTTGGTGAGGTCCTCGGTGCCGTGGTGGGTGCGCAAGATCGGCGAGAAGGCGCCGAGCGAGGCCCAGCGGAACCACAGCTCCTTGTCCGAGAGCCCGGCGTTGAAGTTCTGGTAGCCGGCGACGTCGTGCGTGAACACGCCCACGCCAGAGGCAGATAGTCCAATCCCGAGCGCCATAATTGTTGGGAAGCCGTCGTCGGGCAAGAAGGTGGTGCTCTGGTCGCCCGCCCACACCACCGGCGAGGTGCCCGCGCTGTGCACCCAGCCCGAGCGCGTGAAGTAGCTGCCGTCGCGCCCGGCGAAGACCTCGGCGTTCAGCCCCTGCCAGAGCTCCGGCCAGCGGTTGTGCGTCTGCCAGGGGTCGCTGCCGTCGGCGAGCACAGCGTCCGTCGGCAGCCACTCGGCGTAGTCAGCCATCCAGCCGTCAAAGCCGAGGTCGAGGGCGGCGTTCATGCGCGCCTTCACGAAGTCGCGGCCCGCTGGCGACGTCAGGTCCACGAGGGCCTCGTTCGTGAAGCCAGCGCCGCTGAAGACGTAGGGCGCGCCCGTGGCGTCCTTGACGAGCACGTCCGCCGCGACGGCCTCGTCCCAGACGTGAAAGCCCGTGCGCACCGACGGATTAAAGTATGCGAACCAGCGAAATCCGTTCGCGTGCAGCTCGGAGGCCAGGTCGGCGGCGTCGGGGTAGAGGCCCTCGTCGATCGACCACTCGCCGGTGAGCTGGTAGCCCACCGCCGTCTGCGCCGCGCCCTTCCAGTCCTCGCTCCATATCACCGAGGAGACCGCCCCGGCGCCGCGCAGCCGCGCCGCCACCTCCCGCACGCTGTCACTGCCGCGGATCGCGTCGTTCCAAGGGGCGAAGACCCAGGGAGGCGCGAGCGGCACCCGGCCCGTGAGGTTCGAGAGCGCCTGGAGCACGCCCACCGGGCTGTCGCTCGCGAGCAGCACCCACGCCGACGAGCCGCTCCACGTCGTCATCGTGAACCGGGTCGGGTCCGTCGCGCACAGATCGACGTCCACCTTGGACGAGGTGTCCACGAGCAGGCCCGTGGAGCGCTGCGGGCGGAGCGCGAAGGGCATGGGGTAGCTCGACGCGTGGCGCGTGCCGCGCAGGTACCAGTCGTCCGGGAGCTCCTCGCTGTCGACCTTGCCGATGCCCGGCTCGCTCACCCAGACGCCGAAGGCCTCGCTGACGTGGTCCACGTCGAAGGCCTGCCCGCCGAAGCCGAGGAAGTGGTCATCCGCGTCGCAGGCCGCCGAGAGCTGAGCTCGGTTGAAAGCGCCGTCTGCGCCGTCGACCTGCACCCGCAGCGCGCCCGCCTCGGTGAGCGAGAAGCGCAAGCTCCCGACCTCGTCGCCAGCGTCGTCTTGGAGGGCGAGGATCGCTGTGTCCGCGTCGCGCAAGCTCGCGAGCTTCGCCGTCGTGAACGTGGCGCCGTCGGGCTCAAAGCGAAAGGCGCCAAAGCGCATCTCGGCCTGGTCGAGGCCGCTGCCGAGCGCGAAGCGCAGGTCCTCCACCACGGGGCCGTGGGCGCTGCGCACGGTGAGGCCGCCATCGCCCAGGGAGAGCGTCCACGCGCCGAGGGTCGCGTCGGTAGGGCCGCCACAAGCGGTGAGCAGGAGCAGCGCGAGCATGACGAGCCTCCACGAGCGGCGAAACGCCCGCGCGCATCCTACCCGAAGTAGACTGCGCGCATGATCCTGCCAACCCTCATCCAGAGCGACCCGCCGCTCTACCTCGGACCCACCCCGGACGACCTCGTCGTGCGGCCCGAGGGGGCGCTCATCAGCTTGGTGCCCACCAAGCGCTGGCACGCGGGGCAGCTGCTCTTTCCGATGGTCGACTCCCTCGCCCCGAGCGCCCTGCCGGAGCGCGCCGACCTCGAGCGCTTCCTCGCCCGCGCCCACGAGCGCGTCTCCTTGGGCGCCACCTACTGGCACTGCCAGCGGGGCATGAACCGGAGCGGCTTCGCCGTCGCCGCCTACCTCGCGCTGTACCGCGGCGACCGCATCTCGTCCGCCATCGCCGAGCTGCGCAGCCTCCGCAGCCCGCTCGTCTTGCAGAACGTCAGCTTTGAGCGCGCGCTTCGCAGCTGGTACGGCGACGCGGACGAGCAGGACTTCGAGCCGGTGGACCTGGTCGCCGTCTACCGCGAGCTCGGCGTCGACATCCCGCCTCAGGTGCTGCTGGAGCCGATCCCGATGCCCGAGCACGACGAGCACGACGACGCCGACGTCGTCCTGCGCTTCGGCGACGACGAGGACCCGAGGTAGCGCGCTCCTCCGCCGAGGTTACAAGCGCGCCCCCGCCCCGGCCTTCCGCCGGGACGTCCACGCTCGAGGCCCTCATGAACGACCTGTCCTCCCTGACCGCCGCGCTAACCAAGCGCGCGAACGACATCTGCGAGCTGTGCGGCGCCGCCGACGACCTCGCCCCCACCGAGGTCGGGCCGTCGCCGAGCGCCGACGTCGAGCGCGCGGTCCTCGCCTGCGCCACCTGCCGCGCCCAGCTCGCCGGCGAGCAAGACCTCGACGCAAAGCACTGGTTCTGCCTGCAAGAAGCGGCGTGGAGCGAGGTCCCAGCCGTGCAGGTCGTCGCCTGGCGTCAGCTCCAGCGCTTGGGCTCCGAGACCTGGGCCCGCGATCTGCTCGACCAGATCTACCTGGAGGACGACGTGATGGCCTGGGCGAAGTCCGGCGTCGAAGCGGCAGAAGCGAAGGTCAAGACCGTCGACAGCAACGGCGTCGAGCTCCACGACGGCGACTCGGTCACGCTCATCAAGGACCTCGACGTGAAGGGCGCCAACTTCACCGCCAAGCGCGGCACGCTCGTGAAGGGGATCCGCTTGGGCGATGACCCGGAGCTCATCGAGGGCACCATCAACAAGGTCGGCCTCTTCCTCAAGACCTGCTTCTTGAAGAAGGTCACGACCTGAAGGCTCTGCGAGGGGCGCTACACTGACACCCCTCCCCGGAGCCCCGATGTCCCTGGCCCGCACCCTGCCGCTGTTCGCGCTGCTCGCTTGCGCTCCCCCGCCCGAAGCGAGCGCGCCCGCGGCGCCCGCGCAGGTCGTAGGGCCCTCGGTGCTGCTCATCACGCTGGACACCACCCGCGCGGACCACCTGGGCCCCTACGGCTACAAGCGCGCGGACACGCCCACCTACGACGCCTTCGCCGCGCAGGGCACCGTCTTCACGCGCGCCTACACCGCCGCCCCGCTCACGATCCCTAGCCACTCGACCATCCACACCGGGCGCTACCCTCCGTCGCACGGCGTGCGCGACAACGGCGACTTTGTGCTGGGAGACGAGCAGATCACGCTGGCGGAGCGCTTTCAGGAGGCCGGCTGGTCGACTTTAGCCTTCACCGCCGCCTTTCCCACGCAGAAGCGCTGGGGTTTCGGGCAGGGCTTTGACGTCTACCACGACCCGCTCGCTGGGCTGCCCAACCAGCTCGGGTGGCAAGATCAGCGCCGCGCGGACGAGGTCGTCGACGACGCCGTCGCGACCCTCGGACAGGTCGACGGCCCTGTGTTTACCTGGGTCCACCTGTTCGACGCGCACTGGCCCTACGCGCCGCCGGAGCCTTACGCGAGCGAGTTCAAGAGCAGGCCCTACGACGGCGAGCTCGCCTTCGCAGCCGCCGAGGTCGGGCGCCTGCTCACCTGGTGGGACGCGCACCACCCCGACAGCGTCGTGCTCATCACCGCGGACCACGGCGAGGGCCTCGGCGACGGCGGTGAGCAGACCCACGGCTTCTTGCTGCACGATGGCACCACCCACGTCCCGTTGATGGTGCGCGGCGGCGGCTTCGCAGCGGGCGCGCGGGTCGACGATCCCGTCGGCACCGTCGACATCGCGCCCACGCTGCTGCGCGCCGCCGGCCTGTCGCTCCACCCCGAGCTGCAGGGCCGCGACCTCGCCCTCGGCGGCTCGGACGAGCTCTACTCCGAGGCGCTCACCGGCCAGTTCAACCTAGGTCTTACGCCGCTCTTCGCCTATACCGAGGCTAAGGGGCGCTACACCGAGGGCGCGTGGGGTGGCTGGTACGCCGCCGACGGCGATCGCGTCGCGGTCGTGCCCGACGAGCCCCGCGATCCCGCCGAGCCCAAGGTGGAGCTCGCGGCGCTTCGGGCCCGTCTCGACGAGGTGCTCGCCCCCGACGCGGCGCTCGGCGGCGATGAGCTCGATCAGCTCGCGGCGCTCGGCTACCTCGGCAGCGACACCCACGCGGCGGCAGGCACCATCGATCCGCGAGACGTCATCGACCTCATCCCCCTCACCTGGGAGGTGAGCGAGCTGCTGCGCGCGAACCAGATCCGCAAGGCCGAGGCCATCGTCGAGCAGCTCGACGCGCGCATGCACGACACCTACGGCGTGCAGCTGCTGCGCGCGCAGCTCTTGCGGGCCAAGGGCGACCTCGTCGCGGCCCACGCCGCCTACGCCGTCGCCCACGAGCGCTCCCCCAGCTCGAACGTCGCGCTGCAGCTCGCGAACCTCGACGTGACGCTCGGCGACTGGCTCGAAGCGGAGGCGCACTTCCAGGACGCGCTCGCGCTGCAGCCCGCGAGCCCCGACGCCATGGCGGGCCTGGTGCGCGCCGCTCGCGCCCTCAGCGACAACGAGCGCGCCGTCGAGCTCGCGGACGAGTTCCTGCAGCGCTACCCCGACTACGCCGAGCTCTCGTTGGTGCGCGCCGAGGCGGCGCTCGCGGACTACCGCCTGGACGAGGCCCTCGCCGACAGCGACCGGGCCGTGGAGGAGATGCCCGACTCGCCGTGGTCGCTCACCCTCAACGCGCAGGTGCTGTGGGAGCTCGGCCGCTCCGAGCTCGCCATCGAGCGCCTCGGCGACGCCCTGCGCGTCGACCCCTACTCGCTTCAGCTTCGCCTCCAGCTCGCCGAGTGCTTGCTCGACGTCGGCCGCGCGAGCGAGGCCGGGCGCACCTTGGCGCCAGCGCTGCGGTTCGCGCCGGACGACCCCGTCGTGGTCCAGCTGGCAGAGCAGCAGCGCGCGGCCATCTCCGCCGAGCTCGAGCGCTCCCACCGCCCTCGCTGAGCTACAGTCATCGCCCGTCCAACCCGCGTCGAGGTGACCATGGCCACGATCTCTCTGCACCTCAGCACCCCAGCGGTCCAGCCCGAGCAGGCCCTGCGCGGCGAGGTGCGCTGGACCGGCGCCTCTCAGCGCGACGCCATCCAGCTCAACCTGCTGTGGACCACCGAAGGCAAAGGCACGCGCGACGTGCGCGTCGTCGAGCGTAAGGAGATCGCGACCTCGGGCGCGGACGGTGACGCGCCCTTTGAGTTCATCGCCCCCGGCGGGCCGTGGAGCTTCTCGGGCTCGCTCATCACGCTCGCTTGGAAGGTCGAGGCCCTGCTCACCAGCTCGGGGGCCTGCGAGACGGTGGACGTCGTCATCGCCCCCGAGGCCCGCGAGGTCCGCGTCTGACCCGCCCAGGCGACAACCCCTTTCGCGTGAGCCGCCAAGAGGCCCTGCGCTTTCGCCTCCCGGGGGACGCGCACCTCGGGCTGTGGGTCCGCTTCGAGGCGCTCGGGCGGCGCGCGGCGCTGGTCGGCCCCGAGGGCACCGGCAAGACGACCCTGCTCGGGGAGCTGGCGGCGCGCTTGCAGGACGAGGGCCTGCGCGTGCTGCGCCAGCAGGTCTACGTCGAGCGCCCGCTCCTCGACGACGCGCTCCTCGCCGAGCTCTCAGCGGCGCCGACCCGCTGCGCGGTGGTGCTCGACGGCCTCGACCTGCTCGGGACGCTGAGCCGCTGGCGCCTTCGCTACGCAGCGCGCGGGGCGGGGGCGCTGCTGGTCGCCTCCCATCGCACCACCTGGCTGCCGACGCTTCACCACCACGCCGTGAGCGACGCCCTGCTCCTCGACCTCATCGACGAGCTGGTCGACGGGCGCGACGAGGCGCTCACCAAACGCGTCCTGGACCTGCTGCGCGCACACAACGGCAACGCCCGCCTGGTGCTGCGCGCGCTATATGATGACGCCGCATTCACCTCACAGGAGCGCTCATGCCCCGTCGCCCCGCCATGAGCGACCCCGCCGCCTTCGCCTCGGACTTCTTGCACACCTATTTGGAGCTCGGCTTTGGGCGGATGTCCAAGCACGACATCGAGCTGCTGGTGCTGCGCTTGTTGGACGAGCACTCGGAGCTCGGCGAGCTCGACGACTGGGAGGTCGCCCGCCGCCTCGGCGTCACCCCCACCCGCGTGCGCGCGCTGCGCGCCGAGGCCCGCTACGTCTACCTGGACGAAGCCGAGCAGCGAAAGGCCCTCCACGACGGCTTCTTTGCGGCCCTCACCCCCGAGCGGCTCGTGCGCCGGACGGACGGGCGCTTGGACCTCACCCTCTCGGACCCCTTCGTGCGCGACGGCGTGCGCGCGCGCTGCGAAGCCCTCGGCAACCCCGCGGACTTCAGCTTTAACCGCGATCGCCTCAACCTCACGGTCGGCGGCTTCATCGAGCTCTGCCGCGATCTGCTCACCGAAGAGGAGCAGGACCTGCTGCGCTCCGCCTTGGACACCGCGCGCTTGTTCCCCGCCCACAACCTGTGGGAGCGCGTCCGCCGCGCTGTCACCGACGAGCACGACCAGGTCGACCCGCGCCGCATCATCGCCATCGCGCGCACGGTCACCGGCGAGCTCAAGGCGCTGGAAGACGTCCTGCAGGCCTAGGTCGAGCCGCGCGGAAACCAACGTGGACACGGCGCGGTGAAACAGTAGCTCATCGTAGACACGCGGTTCGGTGGATGGAGCGCAACACAGTAGATAACGGCATCCATAGGGCACCATCCCCGATGGCACGACAGGTGCATTGGCGCCGAGCGGGCAACCGCCCAGGAGAACCACATGCGAATCCTATCGTTCGTTTCCATCTTGATTGCGCTCGCCGCAGCCTGCACCTCACCTCCCGAGCCAACCGCGGCAGAGCTCGCCGCCGACCACTGGAAGGGCAGCGTCCAGATCAGCTACGAAGACGGGTGGGAGACCACCTTCCGCGAGGGCACGCTGGACGTGACCACCAATGAGCGTGGCCTCCACATCGCCAACGGCCTCGGCTTCGCTTGGGATGTGGAGTTGGCGTACAACGACGGCTACGATTCCGAGTGGCGCACGCTGGACGGCGGCACGGTCGTCGTCGCGTACGCCTACGACACGGACTCGCTGTTCTTCGCGGCCCGGCCCCCGACAGCCGACCTGCTGCAAGCGGTGCGCGCACAGGGCGGGCACGACGAGAGCGGTCAAGCCTTGCCGCCAGCGGATCCAAGCGCTGTCGACGCCATCCCCATCGAGTCGATCCACATGCGCCTCGTTCGCGCGACCGATCCGCGGCTGCAAGCGGTGCTCGACTGCGGGCCCGTGGTAGGCTGCTACCCCTATTAGCCACCCGCGCGCGACCGTCACCGCGGCTCCTCCAGCGTGCCGTAAACCTGCGGGAGCACGGTGGCGGCGCGCTCGGTGAGGAGCTGCCAGGGCTCGTCCGACTGGGAGACGAGGCCCCAGTTGTTGTCCTCGCCGTCGAAGCGGCCGTCGACGGGCTCGTCGACCCAGGCGAACCAGTGCACGCCGACGATCCACGGCGCCGCTTGGTGCTCGCGCACATAGGCCTCGAAGGCGCTGGCGCGATCGGCTTGGGTGGGCAGCGTCGGGTAGATCGGCGGCCAGGAGTTCGGCAGGCCGGAGTCTGCCGCGCGAAAGCCGAACTCGGAGACGAGGACCGGCTTGTGGGCGATGGCGTAGTGCGCCGCGAGCGCGTCGTCGGCCGAGAGCCCGCCGGACAGCCGCTGTGCGCCTTCCACGACGACGTCGAAGAACACGTAGCTGTTGAAGGAGAGCACATCGACGTAGCGCGCGCTCACCTCCACGAGCTCCGGGCGGCTGAGGATGGCGACGTCGCGGTTGCCGAGGATGAGGTGGTTCGGGTCCACGGCGCGCACCGCCGCCGTGGTGACCGAGAAGTAGCGCTCAGCGGCGGCCACCAGGAAGGCGGTCTCGGGGTCCGGCTCGCGCTGCGCGGCCTCCGCGGCCAGACGCCCGGGGCTTCCCTCGGGTAAAGCCAGGTATTGCGCCAAGAAGCTGTCGGTGCCCCGCCAGTCGGGCCCCCACTTGTTCTCATTGTCGAGGAACCAGCCGAGGAGGTTCGGCTCCTCCCGAAGCGGCCCCGCGACCTCAAGCGCGCGCGCTTGAACCGCGGCCTCCCACGCGGGGTCGAAGTAGTCTGGCGCCGCGCCCGTCTGCCAGTTGTCCATGCCGAGCGACAAGTTCGGCGCCGACACCATGCGGGGCGCGAGCAGCTCGGTGGTCGACCACGAGCCCGCCGTGTTGAAGCCCCAGCCGTGCAAGCGCTCGACGGTGGCGTCCGCCCAGGCCTCATCGCTCTCGTAGCGGGCGGCCACGGCGTCACCATACGCGAGCTCGCCGGTGACCTGGCTCGCTGAGCCACGCGGGTTCACGCTGTTCACGCCGGCCGACCAGAAGGGGTGCCCGTCGGGCGTGACGAACCACCACCGATCACACAGCTGCTCCACGCGAAAGAAGCCCGTGGCGTCGAGCTGCACCGCAGCAGGCCCACCGTCCACGGCGACACACGCTGGCAGCGGAGGCGCTGGGCTGCCCGGTCCGCAGCCCGCGAGCGCCATCGCGAGCGCAGCGCCACGCAGAAGCCGACCGCCACGCGCTATGCTGCGCGCGGGAGCACCTATGGAACCGCTGAGCCGCACCGAGGCGCCGCCTCGCTTTCTCGCGATCTTCTTCGCGATCTTCGCCTTGGCCGGTGTCTTATCCGGTGGCGGCCTCTGCGTCGCACCCGCAACAGCGGTGTGGAGCGCGCGGTCGTGGGCGTCTGCAGAGTGCACCATCACGTCCTCCTGGGTCGAGACCCACGCTGCCGACGATGGTGACACGTACTCCATCGAGGTGCGCTACCGATACGCTTGGGACGGCGTCGAACACGACGGGCAACGCTACGATCTGTCGACGACGGGCTCCTCGAGCGGCCTGTCGGGAAAAGAGGCGGTCGTCGCGTCGCTCCCCGAGGGCGTCGTCGTGCCATGCTGGGTCGACCCTGCGGAGCCGAGCAACGCTGTGCTCGACCGCGACCCCGGCTTGTTCTTGCTGTGGGGCCTCTTCGCGCTCCCCTTCATCGCTATCGGCTTTGGCGGCATGTTTTGGGTGCTGAGGCCGCGCAAAGCCCGCCCGGTCACCGGCGCGAGCGCGACCACCACCCCCTCCGAAGACGGGCCGATCGAGCTCTCGCGCACCTACCACCCGCTGCTCGAGATCGTCGGCGTGCTGATCTTCGCGAGCATCTGGGACGCCGTCTGCACCTTCATGGTGGTGGCCGAAGACGGGCCGCCGCTGTTGTTCACCGGCATCTTCTTGCTGGCGGGGGCTGGCGTCACCTTCGGCGCGCTGCCCTATGTGGTGCTGCGCGCGTTCAACCCGCGTCCACGCTTGGTCCTCGACTCCGGTCGCATCGGCGTCGGCAGCACCGTGCAGGTCCTCTGGACGCTCGACGGCAACACCAGCCGCATGAAGCACCTCGTGATCCGCCTCGAAGGCCTGGAGAAGGCCACCTACAAGCGGGGCACGAAGACCGTCACCGACACCTCGGTCTTCCACACCGACAAGCTCGTGGACATCGAAGACGGCGACTTCAACCAAGGCCTCGCCTCGGTGCAGATCCCCGTGAACACCATGCACAGCTTCACGGGCGACCACAACGCCGTGGAGTGGCAGCTCGTGGTCGAGGGCGACATCCCGCGCTGGCCCGACATCGCTGAGAGCTTCCCGATCACCGTGCGGCCCTTCCGCGCCTGATCACGCGCGACAGAGCGTCGTGAGCGCGCACGCGCCGCACACGTCGGGCAAGCGGCGCCCTTGGCAGCCGCCGCTGATGCCGAGGTGCGCGAGGGCAAAGTCAAAGCGCACCGGATCGTCGGCGTCAAACTTACGCAACGCGGCGGTGATGTCCTCAGCGGTGCGCCAGGAGCCATCCTTGCGCGCGGTGAGCCCCACCAAGCGCGCGATGCGCAGGACGTGCGTGTCGACGGGGATCACCAGGTCGCGCGACGACAAGCGTGTCCAGAGCCCCAAGTCGACGCCGTCGCCGCGGTCGCGCACCATCCAGCGCATGAACAGGTTGAGCCGCTTGCACGCCGAGCCCTGGCGTGGGTGTGGCAGCAGGTGGCGCACGCCGAGCGGCAGCTCCTCAAAGCTCGCCACGGGACGTCCGAGGTCGGCTGCTGCCCGAACAGCGCCCTCGCGCAGCGCGTCCACCAAGCCACCGAGCGCGTCCCGAACCGGGCCATCACCCAGGAGCGGCTCCAACCCGCCGCTCGTCCGCGTCGCGAGCGCCACTCCCAGCGCGAAGACCGCGAGATCCTCCGCCCGCGTCCAACGGTAGCTCACACCAGCGAAGGAGGCCTCGACCTCGCGCGCGTCCACCGCGCGCAGCCACGCCGCGGGCCCACCTGCCGCGTCCGCGACCGCGAAGATCCGCTCCAGCACCGGCCAAAAGAGGCTCACCCGCCCGAAGGCCATGACCGCCGCGAACAGCGCCGCGATCTCTTGGTCCTCGGGGCGGGCGTAGCGGTGCGCAAAAGCGACGGGATCGCCCTGGCGCCGCGCGACCCCATCGACCGACGCGACCAAGCTCTCGAGGTGCTCCTGAAGGGCGCTCATCCGTCGAAGCTATAGGCGCAACGGGCGATCGCCCAGCGAGCCGAGCCATCGTCCGAATGGCCGATTGTTCGATAAAATACTTGCTCCGCCGTCTTGAACGTGTGACTTGAGTCCAGCTTCCAGTGACGGCAAGTCGCTGGCGCTAAGGGGTGCGGAAGCCTCACTGCGACATCGCATGGCCCCCCGCACCTCACGAACGCGGTCCCAAGCAGGGCCAATGAATAGAGGGGCACTCGCGCCCCTCAGTGTGAGATGAAGAGCATGTCGAAGAAGCTGTTTGTGGGTGGTCTGAACTGGGGAACCAATGACGAGGCGCTCCGCGCCGCGTTCGAAGCGTTTGGCGAAGTGACCGACGCGAAGGTCATCCTCGATCGCGACACTGGTCGTAGCCGTGGCTTCGGCTTCGTGACCTTCGCGAATGACGATGAGGGTGACCGGGCCATCCAGGATATGAACGGGGCGGACCTCGAGGGTCGTACCCTGAACGTCAACGAGGCGCGCGAGCGCTCCGAGGGCGGTCGTGGCGGCTTCGGCGGCGGCGGAAGCCGTGGCCCCCGTGGCGGCGGCTTCGGCGGCGGCGGTGATCGCGGCGGCTTCGGCGGCGGCGATCGCGGCGGCTTCGGCGGCGGCGGCGGCCGTGGTGGCGATCGCGGCGGCTGCGGCGGCGGCGGCGGCCGTGGTGGCGGCTTCGGCGGCGGCGGCGGCTTCGGCGGCGGCGGCCGTGGCGGCGGCCGTGGCGGTGGCGACGATCGCTGGTAGTCTCTTCGACTTCCACATGAACGGCTCGGGTCGGCTTCTGCCACCCGGGCCGTTTTGTCTCAGCCGAGCGCGCTGACGATGCCGTCGGCTGCGCGCAGCGCCATCGCCATGATGGTGAGCTGCGGGTTCACCCCGAGTGAGCTCGGCACCACGCTGCCGTCGGCGACGTAGAGGTTCGCGAAGCCGTGTACGCGGTGCTCGAAGTCCACGACTGAGCGGCGAGGATCCGCTCCCATCCGGCAGGTGCCGAGCGGGTGAGCGCCGAGCACGCTGAAGTCGCCCGCGCGCAGGGTCGCCGTCGCGAGGGCTCGCGCTTGCGCCTCCGTCGTCAGCTCGCCCACGCCGCGAATCGCCGAGTGAACCCGCGTGGCGCCCCCGGCGAGCAGCAGCTCAGCGACCAGGGCCGCGCCCGCCCGCAAGCGCCCGACCGTGCGCGGGTCGAGGTTCTTGAGCACCATCACCCCTCCCCCCGGCCGACGCACGACGCGCCCGTCGTTGCGATCGCGCACCAAGAAGCCGTACTGCAGCGTGCGCGCGGGGTCGTCGAGCCAGCGGTTGAGCTCGCCGCCCCACGCCGGGATCGTGAGCGAAGCCAGCTGAGGAGGCAGGTAGAAGCCCTCTAAGCAGACGCCGTCGAGGCCGTGCCCGGACACGCCGACGCCCTGCGGCACCGCGCGCCACGGGTCGGTCGGCTCCTCCACCCGCGCGTACAAGCCGAAGCCCGGGTGAATCGACAGGTTCCGGCCCATCGCGGGGCCGTCGACGCCGCTGTCCTGCAGCAGCGCCGGCGTGCTCAGCGTGCCGGTGGCGAGCACCACCGCCCGCGCGCGCACCACCACGCGGAGGCGCCGCCCGTGGGCGTCCTGCCCCTCGGCCACCACCCCCTGCACCTGCCGCCCGCGCTGTAGCAGGCGCCGCACCCGCAGCCCCGTGTACAGGCTGGCGCCCGCCTCTAGCGCGCGCGGGATCCAGCTCACGTTCGACGAGCGCTTGGCGTCGGTCGGGCACCCAAGAATGCAGGTTCCTTGTCCATCACACCCCGGCGCGTTGCGCGGCAGCGGGTGCGCGCGCAGGCCGACGGTCGCAGCCCCCCGCTGCAGCAGCGGGTAGATCGCCCCGAGCACCGCCGGATCCCCAGGCGCGACCTGCAGCTCACGCTCGACCGGCTCCAGCCAGCGCCGAAAGGCCTCGGGCTCAAAGTCGCTGGGGAAGCCCTCGGCGAGCCACTCGCGCAGCACGCCGTCGGGCGTGGGCAAGCAGGTGCCGGAGTTGATCGCGGTGGTACCGCCGACCAGCTCGCCGAGCGGCAAGAAGGAGAGCGCGTTGCCGACGCCGTAGCTTAAGCCCCGGTCGCGCCAGAGCCGCTGCGCCCGCGAGAGCGGCGAGCCCACGAAGTCCGCGCGGGTGCGCCAGCGGCCGGCCTCGATCACCGCCACCGCGAGCCCCGCCTCGGCGAGCCGCGCCGCCATCGCGCCCCCGCCTGCGCCCGTGCCCACCACGACCACGTCCGCTTCGAGCTCCTCGACCTCGGCCAGCTCCTCGGGCGCGATGATCTGCGTGCGCCAGCGCGGCAGCTCCGAGGTGACCGAGGCGTCGAAGCGCGGAGAGCCCGTCAGCGCCAGCGTCTCAGCGCGGTTGAAGTGCGGCACGCGCACGGTCACCGAGAGCGCGAGCAGGGCCGCGTGCAGCGCCTCGCGCTTGGACCAGCCCTCCACCAGCGCCCGGCGACGCTCCTCGCTAAGCAAGGCAAAAGCCCGCCCGGTGCGCAGCCGCGCGAGCCGGTCCACGAGCTCCAGGCCGCGGCGCACCCCGAAGCGCAGCTCGCTCGGCAGCCCGCCGATGAAGCCGATCGACGCCCGCAGCGTCTCCTGGTCCGGCGCGGGCACGCGCGGCGAGGCCTCGATGAAGATCGGCAGCAAAGCTTCAAGCGTGGCGAGCTGCGCCTCGGAGAGCGGCGGCTCTAGCGGCATCGCGTCGACCTCGGCGCGCACCAGGTCCAAGCGGCCCCGCCCCCGCAGCGACCAGCCCGCGAAGAAGCGCGCCACCGCGTTGAGGTCGAAGTCGAGGGCGCCGGTCGCCACCTCGACGCCATCGACGCTGAGCGCGCCGTCGAGCTGGGTGAAGCCGAGGGCCGAGCGCGCGAGCGTCAGCGTCTTTTGCCCAGCGAACCGAATAAGCTGCCCGTCGTCGGTCGCGCCCTGCAGCTCGTAGCGCATGGTGCGCCGCAGCGGCCCCGCGAGCCAGAGCGTGCCCGTCACCACCGCGCCCTGGGTCCACGGCGGCGCGTGCAGCAGGCCGTCGAGCCGCAGCTCCCCCGTGCGCAGCACCGCGCGCAAACGATCCGCTTCGGCGGTCACCGTGAAGCTCACCCGCCGGACGCGCCCCCAGCGATCCCGCAGCTCGCCGGCCATCGTCTCGTGAAACTGGAGTCCCATTACGCGACCTCACGCATCAAAGGGGAAATCAGCGAGCGGCCCGAGGGTCAGGCGCTCGAGCGCGGCGCCGTGCTCGGTGCGGCAGATAAAGGGCGCGCCGTTGCGCGGCTGGACGCGCAGCTCAGCGCTCGCGAGCTTGCTGTTGAGGCAGGTGGCGACGGTGTCGTCGGGGTTCACGTACGCGAGGCTCGCGACCTGCGCAGGCCGCGCGCGCACCGTGAGCAGCGCCTCGCCCGCCCGGCCGCGCATGCGCAGCGTCCACGCGAGCGGCTCCAGAGTGACGCGGTGGCGCCAGCGGTCCACGAGCCGATCGAAGCGCAGCTCGCCGTCGGTGGTGCGGACCACCAGGCTCGAGAGCAGCGGGGAGCGCAGCGGCCCGAGCGCGACGCGCCCGGAGAAGCCCTCGACCACGGCGACGTCCTCGCCATTGTCATCCGCAAAGACCACCTGTGCCCAAGCGTATTCGGGGGCGTGCCGCGCGCCCCAGTTGTGGCCGAGGCTGCCGATCCAACCCTTGACGTCGATCACCTCGCCGGCGACCGTCACGGTGCCGGTCGCGCGCAGCGAGGGGAAGGGCGTGACCAGCTTGTTCTTGGGAAAGCCCCCGTCGATCATGCGGTCGAAGGGCAACAGGGACAGCGGCGCCCCGAGCGCGCCCGGCCGCCACGCCAGCTCCCAGCTCAGCGCGCCTAGGCCGCCCGACGCGCCCTCGGTCGGGCGCAGCTCGGTGGGGCCGACCCGCTGCTGATCGCCGTCGAGCAGGACCGCTTCGAGCGGCAGGCGCTCCTTGTACGCGGCGACGCGCTCACCGTCGAAGCCGATGGCCCAGGTCTCCGCGATGGGGATCCCTCCGCGCGGCACCGTGATCGTGTGCTTGAGCCAGAGCGCGCGCGGGCGCGTGGGGTCGTTGAGGCGAACAAACCAGCTCTCGACGCCGGGCTTCTCGCCGGTGATTCTAGGTCGAAGCTGTGCTACGCGGTCCATGATCGCTCCAACGCGACGCCTTCAGCGCCTCGGGTTCTGGGAGAAGAGGCGAGCGGCGCTGCGGCCGAGCTCGAGCGCGGCCCGACCGCGCGAGCGCGCGCCGGTGCCGGCGACCAAGCGGGTGAAGGCCGACATGAGCTCGACCTGGTGCGGATCGTAGGGGTACCACCACGGGCGCTTGATGCGCAGGCGCACGCGCTCCTCGTCGAGCACGCGCGGGCGGGTGAGGTCGAGCAGGGCCTCGGGGCCGTGGCTGTTGCCGAAGCCCGAGCGGCCGACACCGCCCCAGGGCACGTCGCCAAAGGCGTGCAGCGTCGCCGCCACGTCGTTCACGCTCACCAGCCCGACCCGAAGCTGCCGCGCCACCGCCCGCGCCCGCGCCCGATCGGCGCCGAAGACCGAGGCCGTCAGCCCAAAGTCGGTGGCGTTGTGTAGGCGCACGGCGTCCGCGTCGCCGCGAAAGCGCGCGAAGGCGACGAAGGGGCCGAAGGTCTCCTCGCGGTAGGCGAGCGACGCTTCGACCCCTTCTCCCTCGATCAGCACGGGGCCGACCCGCCCCGACGCCGTGCGCGCGCCGTCACCGTGCAGGCGCAGGCCGCGACGCCGCGCGTCGGCGAGGTGCTGCTCGTAGACGGCGAGCTGCCGCTCGGCGAGCACCGGACCGAGGTCGCGCTCGGGGTCGATGGCGGCGAGCTTCTCTACCAGCCGATCGCGGAAGGCGTCGGCGACCGCTTCGTCCACGAGCACGCGCTCCACCGAGGCGCAGACCTGCCCGCCGTTGAAGGTGGCGCCCCAAGCCGCCGCCGAGCTCGCGAGGTCGAGGTCCGCGTCGTCGAGCACCACGAGGGCGTCCACGCCGCCGAGCTCCAAGCTCACCGGGATGGGGTGGGCCGCCGCCGCCGCCATGACCCGCCGCCCGGTGGCGACGGAGCCAGTGAAGCAGATCTTGTCCGGTCCAAGCTCGATGAGTCGCGCCCCGACGTCGCCCGCCCCGTGGACGACCTGCAGCAGCCCCGATGGGAGCGCCGCCGGCGCGAAGAGCCGCTCCACCAGGTCGCCGACCGCGGGGGTGACCTCGCTCGGCTTGAGCAGCACGGCGTTTCCGGCGAGCACCGCCGCAAAGACCTGCCCGAACGGGATGGAGAGCGGGAAGTTCCACGGCGAGATGACCAGCACGACGCCGTGCGGCACGCGCTCGACCACGGTGCGGCGGTGCAGCATCCACCCGTGCCCGCTCGGGCGCGGCGCGAGCACCTGGCCGGCCACCGCGAGCGCCGCGCGGGCCGCGTCCAAGGCGCCGCCGACGTCGTGGGCGAGGGCCTCGACCGGGAGCTTGCCGCAGGCCGCGGTCACCTCGGCCGCCACCGCGTCGACGTTGGCCGCGAGCGCCTGCACCACCGGCCGCAGCCGCCGCTGGCGCTCCGCCACCGAGAGCGCCGCCCAGGCCGGCTGCGCGCCGCGAGCCAAGCGCAAGCGCAGGGCCAGCTCATCCCCGTCGCCCACCCACCAAGCGCGGGGGAGCTCGGCCTCGAGCGCGCTCATGCCGCCCTCCCGTGGAGCACGCCGGGGTTGGCGCGCACATAAGCGATGAGCTGCGGCAGGTAGCTCGCGAAGTCTGGGCACGGAGCGCGAAGATCGGCGAGCAGCTCGGCGGTGTTGGACACGTCGAAGCTGGCCGGGTGCGCGAAGTAGGGGAAGGCCTCGCGGGGGATCCCGAGCAGGCGCGAGACGCGGCGGCTGCGGGTGAGCGGGACCGCGAGCGCGTCGGGCACGGTGGCGAGGACCGGGGCGCGCCCGAGCTCCTTCACGAACAAGCGGGTGAGCGCCGCCGCGTCGTAGGGGTTCGGATCCGCGAGGTGGAAGGTGCGCCCGACCGCGTCGGGGTGGGCCGCGAGCAGGGCCATCGCGTCGATGACGTAGTCCACCGGCACCAGGTTGACCGGCGCGGGGGTGGAGCCGAGCTGCACAAAGGGCAGCAGCCGAGGCAGCCGAAGGAGCAGCCCGAGCACAAAATATGGCCCGTCGCCCTTCGCGATCGCGCCAGTGCGGCTGTCGCCGACCACGATGGACGGCCGCACGATGACCGTGGGCAGGTCGACGCTGCGCGCCCACACCAGCCGCTCCGCCCAGTGCTTGGTGGACTCGTAGTGGTTCTTGAAGCCCTGGCCGCGGTCCAGCTCATCCTCGTAGATGACGCCGGTGCGATCCCCCGCCACGTAGCAGGTCGAGACGTACACGAGCTTGCGAAGATGAGGGAGATCGCCGCAGAGCGCGAGCACGTTCGCGGTGCCCTCGACGTTGATGCGGTACGAGGGCGCGAGGGCCGCCGCGAGGTCGTAGAGCGCCGCGAGGTGCCAGACCTGCGTGACCTCGGCCCGCACCGCCCCGAAGGCCCGGTCGTCCAGGCCGAGGCGCGGCGCGGTGATGTCGCCCACCACCAGCGACCAGCGCCCGACCAAGGCGGGGAGCTCGCGCTCGAGCTGCTCCAGCCGCTCCTTGGCGGCGAAGAGGAAGCGCGCCTCGACCAAGAAGAAGAAGCTCGGCGGCTCGTCCTGCAGCAAGCGCTCCACCAAGCGCGCGCCGATGAACCCCGGAAAGCCTGTCATCAACAGCGTCTCAGCCATTCGCCACCTCACCAAGCGCCGCAAAGCCGTAGGCCTCGAAGGCGGCGCGCGCTCGTGAGGCGTCGCCGGCCACCACCGCGTCCCGCACCACGCGATGCGGGGCGAGATCGAAGAGGCCGGGCTGGTAGATCAGCAGGAAGAGGGTGCGGTTCTGGGCGTAGACCTCGCCGATCGCGTTCACGAGCAAGGCGAGCACGCGGTTGCCCCCGCGCGCGACGAGCACCTGAAAGAAGTCCCAGTCCGCCGCCTGAAGCGCCTCGGGGGTGCTGGCCGCCTCCAGCGCCGCGAGGGCGTCGTTCACCGCGTCGGGCGGCGCGTCAGCCCGCGCGGCGAGGCTGGCGGTGAAGCCGAGCAGCACCGCGCGCAGCCGCAGCAGGTCCACCATGAGCGCGGCGTCCACCTCGCCCCCAGGCGCGACCAAGAAAGGGAGGAGCTGCAGCCCCGCGCCCACCAAGAAGTCGCGCACGCGGGTCTTGCCCCCGTGGCGCGTCTCGACCAGCCCCAAGGTGTCCAGGTGGCGGAGGGCCTCGCGAACGGTGGAGCGGTTCACGGCGAACTGCTCGGCGAGGTCGCGCTCGGAGGGAAGCGCCTCACCCGCGGCGAAGCGACCGCCGAGGATCGCGTCGCGGAGCGCCTCAGCGACCTGATCAGCCGCTTTGAGTCGGGGGATGGGCACGAAGGGCACAGCGGCCTCCTGGGCGCGAGGTGGACCACAGGCCCGGTGGCCCGGTGGTCCGACCACTTTAGACCCCCTCCACGCGACCCGCAAGCGTGCTATGCACGGAGCATGTCGCGCCGCCTCCTCCTGTCACTCACCGCCCTCGCCGCCCTCGGCTGCGCCGGCCTGCTCGGACCCACCACCCCCGAGGGCACCGTGGAGCGGTGGCTCCGCCTCGGCGAGCAAGGCGACGTGGACGCCGCGCGCGATCTGCTGGAGCCCGGCTGCACCAAGTCCTGGGCGCTCAACGTGCTGCCCACGCACGTCATGGGCGCGCGCATGACGCTCGATCGCGTCGCGGTCGCCACCATGGAGCAGACCGACGACACGGCCCGCGTCCACTACGAGGTCCACGGCGCAATTCACGGCGATGAACCCGTGGAGATGAACCTCGGCTCGCTCTCGTTCAAGGTGAACGACATGAACATGGAAGACATCACGCGCACCGGCGAGGTGCAGCTCAAGCGCGATGGCGTGAGCTGGCAGATCGTCTGTGGCTCAGCACCGGGACTCTAAGATGGCGCTCGTCGGTAACCTCTTCGCTCGCGGCCCCAGCGGCTTCGGCTACAACAGCACCGCGGAGCAGGTCTCCGAGGGCCTCGACCTCACGGGCAAGACCTACCTGCTCACCGGCGCCGGCAGCGGCCTCGGCCAAGAGACGATGCGCGTGCTCGTCCTGCGGGGCGCCCGCGTCCTCGCCACCGGCCGCACCCTAGAGAAGGCCACCGAGGCCGCCGCCCCCTTCGGCGACAAGGTCACCCCCCTCGCCTGCGAGCTCGCTGAGCCCGCCTCTGTGCGCGCTTGCATCGAGCAAGTGAAGGCCCTCGGCGTCCCCCTCGACGGCATCCTCACCAACGCCGGCATCATGGCGCTGCCCAAGCTCGAGCTCGCCCACGGCTACGAGCTGCAGTTCTTCACGAACCACATCGGGCACTTCATCCTGGTGACCGGCCTGCTCGATCAGCTCGCCCCCGCCGGGCGCGTCGTGATCCTCAGCAGCGCCGCCCACAAGAACCCGCCCAAGGCCGGCATCGACTTCGACAACCTGAAGGGCGAGGGCAAGTACTCGGCCTGGGCTGCTTATGGTCGCTCTAAGCTCGCGAACGCGCTCTTCGCTCGCGAGCTGAACCGCCGCCTCGCCCCGAAAGGGCAGCTGGCGGTCGCGCTGCACCCCGGCGTCATCCCCACCAACCTCGTGCGCCATATGAACCCGGTGCTGACCTCGGTGATGGCCGTCGGCAAGCCGCTCTTCCTCAAGACCATCCCCCAGGGCGCCGCCACCACCGTCTTCGCCGCCACCCACCCGGACGCGGCCCAGTACGGCGGCGGCTACCTGGACTGCTGCGCCCCCGGCAAGCCCTCCGCCCACGCCACCGACGACGCCCTCGCGTCGCGCCTGTGGGACGTCTCGGAGCGCATCGCCGCCGAGGTGTGAGGCGTGGAAGTACGGCGCTCGCCGGAGGTTCGAACCCGCCCTACAGCCGCGTGTAGTAATCATTGTGGTCACGAGCATAATTAGCCATATATTTCGCGCCCGGTTTGACAATATACGTGATTGTCTATAAGCTTGACGTGCAACTGTGGAGACAACATGCTCGTCCTAATTTTTGCCTACACAACCTCACTATCGTTTGCTGCCCCCCCCTGAACACAGGTGCAGCAAGTCCCCGCTCCGCGCGAAACTGCGGGTCGGACATGCCATTCCAAGCTAAACAGGTCTGCATTGATCGCTTGGCGTCGGACCCAAGCGTCACCGGTTTGCGTTACGAGCACGATGGATCTGTGACAGCAATGTGGCAGTTTGACAACGACGAGCGCGACACCCTACTCCGCGAATATGACGCACGCACGGGGAGACTCCACGGCCATGATGAAGAGCTCTCCCCGATCGATCGAACGGGTAGTCGCACGCAGGACCGGAACGAGTTGGTAACCGGCGACCTCCTGCGTATTGAACAGCGCTACGCTGCCGATGGAACGCCTGTAGCATCGCGCCAGATCTTCGGACAAGATGACCGTGAACTCGTCGATCGACCACACAGCGGCCCCTCCAACGCCGTTGTACGCATTGTCATGGCCCGGCCGACGACGACGTCCGTCGGTGATCCAACGGGGGGGGCGTGCTCTGGGGTGTTTGTGGACGAGGACCACGTGCTTACCGCAGGTCACTGCGCATACGAAACGCGCGACCTCATACCATACGGAGAAACGTACCGAGGCACATGGGGAATGGGGAGCGGACTATATGGTCAAACCACTCCAGCGGGTAGTTATGCTCCCGTGAACACGACGATGGGACGCGACGTTGACCACGGATATGTGTGCGATGACGGGGGTATTCCGAGCGGAATTGTATCACCCGCCACGTGGCGCTTTAGCGAACACTGCGAGTTTGTCCAGAGCGCCATCGTTCCGGCCTGGTACCGGTACTACGACAACATCTACTCGACGGGTGCGATCGCAAACGACTACGCACTACTGACGTTGCGACGCGATAACCATCCCAATGGACTTGGCTTTGACCGTTGGATGCCCATCTCGGGCATCAACACTGACCTGGGATATGAGGCACGAATCCCTGTCACCTTTGGGTACCCCGGCGACGACGTCTCCTCACTTTTCGTGTTCAATTCGTGGGACCGGTATCTGTATTACGGCATGATGCCGTATGGGCAGACTTGGCGCCTCCATGGCGCAGACATGTATTGGACCGATGGCATCGTCGGAGCAGTTACGACAGCCAGCGTGTTGCGCACAAATATCGACGCTGCCCAAGGGCAATCTGGCAGTCCAATCCTTTACTACTCGGACAATGACATCTATTTCCACGGGCAACCATACTTCATTATTGGACTGATGACATACATGGAGGACAACAAGGACTCCGTGACGAACTTCGGCCCTGATTGGAATGGCGGACCCACCGCCGCTCAATTCAAGTCAAATGTCATCGAGTGGCTGGCGCAGTAGCGCCCACAGGAGCCTGTCATGTCCCACCACCTTCAGCCCCTCGCCGTCCTCCTGCTCTTCGCCAGCGCGTGCGGCGACCCTCAGCTCGATGCACCGATTGACCCCATGTCCGGCTACGCCACGGGGAGCTGCGCATCTATCGTCGATGACGACGAGGCCGTGCGGCTCACTGGGCTCACGCTCGCCGAGCTGGACAACCTCTACAACGATCTCCAGCTCGACCTGCTGACGGTCGCCCAGATCACGCAGGACTTCGGCGAGCCGGCCGTCTTCGACCTCGACGCGAGCGCCCTCCCCCCTAGCTTTCTGCTGTGGCTGACCACGCGCTCGCACGAGACGCCGGTGCGCTGCTGGGACTCCGCCGACGGCCCGGAGTCGACCCTCCTGCTGACGCGCAGCCAGGTTCGCCTCGAGGGGCTCGACGTCCACACCCGCGTCGGGGACGGCGTCTGGTCGATCGACGCAGCGCCGCCGCACGCCGCGTCCTTCCTCTTGCTCGCCGACGCGC
>Ga0210033_1000641_pt1 | contig 33177 bp, 16 predicted proteins | sample CryGeymeta201501_FD_185465 | JGI IMG/M metagenome (GOLD analysis project Ga0210033, IMG submission 185465) | Groundwater microbial communities from Crystal Geyser aquifers in Utah, USA - Crystal Geyser metaG 2015-01 (SPAdes) (version 2) | ecosystem: Environmental > Aquatic > Deep subsurface >... | reverse complement strand
ACGTTAACCTCGTATCCAGCCATCGCTTCGTCTCCTCGGGTTGTGTTCGTTTTGCAACGCCACTTTACCGAAGCGAAGCGGTGGCTTCTTGCCACCGGATTTACAGCAGTTTAGGGACTCAATCCACAGAAAGGCCCGTCGAACGCAGCGCGATACGCAGTGATAGGTGCCGGGCGCACCGGGCGGAACCAGTTGGCAGCGGGGATAGGTCATGCTGCACAGATTGCCGCATCAGCCTTACCTCGACATCGGGCAAACACTGAACTTTGGGTAGGAAATTTCGGAAGTGTGGGTGTCCTGGGCTCTCCGCGCCACCGCAAGAGTGGGTGTCCGAAATTGCTACCGAAATTGCTATTCGAAATTGCTATTGGCCGGTGAAAGCAGTCATCATGTGTCAATACAAGACCTGACCCCTGATTTCTCCGCAAGAGTGGGTGTCCGAGATTGCTCCGTCCGAAATTGCTCCGCAAAAGTGGGTGTCCGAGATTGCTTCCGAGATTGCTCCTATGGCCGACAGCTTGCCAGTACCGTTCTGCCAAGTCCCTCGGACAATGGCGCGATCTTGGCTAGGATTTTTCTGAAGAGTGGGTGTCCGGTGTTGTTTTGGTGTTGTTCGGTGTTGTTTGTCCGGTGTTGTTTCTCTCAGCCAAAGGGGAAAATTTCTAACGGGTGCAGGGGGGACATTACGGCTTTGGGCTAACACGGATCTCTCAAGACTTGACCCCGGATCTCTTTGATGGGGCTTTGCAGCATGAGAGCACGTGTGCCAACCGCACAAAAGCGAGCCGCCCGAAGGCGGCTCGCAAATTCCACACAAAACACGAGACCTCAGAAGTCCAGGCGTCCGCTCAAGCGAACCGTGCGCGGCCGCAGAAAGCCGGTCGGATCCCCAAACGTCGGCCGCGACTGACCACTGTCGAAGGTGCCGAACTCGTTCCGGTCGGTAACGTCTTCCGAGTTGAACACATTGAAGATGTCAATGGTGAAGCCGAGACGTATATTTTCCGGAAGGTCCAACTCAGGTACATACGAGAACTTCAGATCGACGTTTTTCGTCCATTCACTTTTCATCACCGAACCACGAGGTGTCAGCACAGTGCCATTGCCATCCAGGTCGCAGAAGAAGGAAGCGGCACCGAACTGCTGCGCAATATCATCCGTTGGATGCACGCCCTGGCAACCGAAGTGCCGTGGTGACTGCACGGTGACGTTGGCGCCGACGGTGAAGTTCTCGGTGATCTGGTAGCCGCCGAACAACTTGAAGGTATGCTGGCGATCATTCGGCAAACGGCCCTGAATGCCATCCGTCAGGCCCCGGGTATCGAAGTCCTGGGTCAGACCGGTATCCGTCTGGCCATTGTCGGATTTGACAGCCCCTTCGTAATTACCGCGCAAGCGGCCCCATACATAGGAGCCCTGCAATGACCAGCCATCGGCAAAGGCGCGCTCAGCGGTCAGCTCGAACGCAGTGTAACGACGCCGCACCTTCGGGACACCAAGCTGCTCCGCAGTCAGGTTGACTTCGACCAGGCCATCGCCATCCGGGTCACCACCGAGGAACGCCAAGGCATCAGGCGCCAAATTGCCGGCGTCGGTGAAGAATTGCACATCGCTACCCGGGTTGAACAGGATGAACTGGTTGAAGCCGCCAAACGAGTCCGCCATGTCATCGACATTAAGTCCGTTATCGGCAGCAAAGTTGAGCATGCCGCGATCGATCGCGCCGTCCTCGATACCTGCACGCAGCTTGCGGTGAATGCCCTTGATGCCGAATGTCCATAGATCGATGGTCTTCTCAAAGCCGAGGATGTATTCATCCTGACTCTGTCCCTTCAGGTTTTGGCTGACCAAAGTGCGCGGGTCCTGGATGCCCAACGGCGATACCTGGTCCTGACCGAAGAACTGCCCAATAATTGGCGTGTCATCGGCGTTGAGCCCATCTAGCAAGAACCAGTCGTGCAGGAATATCTCGGATCCGGCCAAACGCACGTTGGAATTGTTCGCCACACCGAGATGGGTACGGCCATAGAAGCCGTACACCCGGCTGGTGCCGTCGCCGAAGGTGTCGAAGGTGAAGCCATTGCGGAAGTCGAACTGGTTGTTGAGCGTAACAAACGGCGACCCATCAATGGCATTGTTGACCGAGTCTTCGGTCCGTACACCCAGGTTCAGGGTCAACCGATCATTGACCGTCCAGCGATCTTCCAGATACAGGGCTTCGTGCTCGGTGGTGAACGATCCGCCGGTGGTGCGGGTACGGACACGTACCACGTCCTGCGCAGCCGTGGAACCGGTCGGGTCGAAACGCGAGGGAATGCCGCCAGTAAAATAGGCGTAGTAGACCCCACCCGAGTTGCTCGATGACTCTGTCGAGCCCAGGTTTTCGTGCTCGAAACCGAGCCGGAACTTGTGGTCGCCGAAGAAATCGTCGAGATAGATGTCCGCGTCGAAGCGGTACTCTTCGCGCTGGTCGTTGTTTTCCGGCGTCACAGTAAAGTTGGCCCAATCGCCGAGATCCTGCCGACTGCCACTACGAAAATCGATGATGACTGGGTTGGCGTCCTTGTCTGAGGTTTCATCGACTCGCGCATTGCTCTTGCCGTACAGGCCGGTAACCGTCAACCAGTCGCGGATCACACCGGTGTACTTGATGATGTCGGTGTTGCCGCCGAGGTTCTGCGTGATCACGCCGCGGGCGCTACCGACCACACGGGCATCGCGATCAAAATTCGACGCCATATCTCTGGTGCTGTGCGAATCGTCGATGTGGGTCCAGGTGAACGAATGACGTCCCCAATCGTCGCTGTCGTACAACACGCCATCGATGTTGAAGCCCCAGAACGGGTCGCCATCCTTGACGTCATCAACGGTCGTGTTGCTGAAGTCGGTGAAATCCTCAGAACGGAAGTTGACCAAGCCATAGAAAAAGAGACGATCCTTGATCAGCGCACCACTGGCCCAGACGTTGGTTTCGACGATATCCACCTTGTCGTCAGAGCGGAAAATGTCTGTTGTGTCTGGCCGGTGCGCGCGCATGTTGTCGGGCGTGTAGTAAATGGCGGAACCCAGTTCCAAATCGTTGCTGCCGCTGCGCGTAACCACGCTCGTGATACCACCGGTAGCACGTCCGTACTCCGCTTGGAAGCCGCCGGTCTTGACATCAACCTGCTGGAAAAACTCGAACGGGATGTCGTTCATCAAGTTCAGGAAGCGGCGCGGGTCGGTGGCGTTGTAGCCGTTGATCAGGTATACATTTTCCGCGACCGACGATCCAGCGAACGAAGGCAGGTTGCCGAACGCGGTATCGCCCCGGCTGGTGCCAGGTGCCAACAAGGCAGCGTCAGTGATATTGCGGGACAACGGCACCCGCGAGTACACCTGATCGATATCGATATTGATGCCCGATTCCTGACTGTAATAATCTTTGGAAGTCGAGGTGGCGGCTTGACCGACGACCACGACCTGCTCCAAGGTCTTAGCATTTGCGTCGCCAGTTATGGTGAAGCCCAAGGTCTGCACGGTACCGGCCGACACGCGCACCACGCGCGTCGCATCGCCGACCGTGGCCACGTAATCGCCATTGGCCAAACGGGCAAAACGGAACACGCCGTCGCTGCCGGTGGTGGAGGTGGCGCGGAAGCCACGGCTGGCCTCGGTCAGTACCACGTCGATGCCGGCAACCGGGTTGCCGCTGTCATCGCTGACGTGGCCGAAAATTTCGCCGGAGGTCGCGTCCTGCGCCCGTACCTGTTGTGGTGCCAGCAATGCAACGCCAGCGGTGGTCAGTAGCGCCATCGGCACACTGGCCGCCAGCAGGGTGGAAATGGCGAGTGCCAGTTTATTCCGGTGCTTTGCCGGACTGGTATCCGAAACCCGCCCCGTGACGGAGCGGACAGCAAATCGAGAGTTCATCGGTGCTACCCCCAGGATGATAATGAAAGTCGACTTGGCCACTTGTGTGGCCAGGATCACGGTTCGAACCATGACCGGCGAACTATACAACTAAACGAAATTTAAACAAATCGCCGGGGCACGTCGTCAGAGGTCATTTGCCATGTCAACCCAAAGCAGAAATGTCCCCTTTGGGTCCAGCCGGGATGTTGTGGCCATCGGCTTGTCCACGCGGCCGCGCACGGGGTAGCTGGGCTGCGGGGGCTTACCTTGGATGGTGCAGGTGGCGCGGCGGTCAGCGGCCAGGCTGACTGCCTGGCTTGGTGCTCAAGAGCGTTCGCCATGGATGGCTGACGGTGGGGTGCTCGCGGTAATCACCACCCCGTCGGAGCGCAAAGCGGGAGCAAGCTCCCGTACTCCAAATTTGAGCGCTGCTAGTTCGGCGTGCGGTCACTTTGGAGTGCGGCGCTACCCGGCGAGCGTCTCCCCTTCGACAAGCTCGGGTCGAGTGCGTAAGCTGGGCGGCTTCACCGTTTCGAAGGCAGCGCATGCCGGCTCGTTCCAGTTTTCCGCTATCGCTCGATGAGCTTGATCGCTATTTTCAGGCGAATGTGCTCAGCGCCGGTCGCGAACTGGCGGCACGCGATGGCGTGTTGGAGTGGTCGTTGCAGGAAAACCCGCAACAGATTGCCTTGCACGGCTCGGTAGAAAGCGCGCGCGACGAACCGTGGATGGTGGAAGTGGTCAGCCGCGGCGGCAAGACTGGCACCGTCGAAACCCACTGCACCTGCGCGGTGATGGAATGGTGCAAGCACGCGGCCGCCTTGTTGGCGGTTGCCGGTCGCAATGAGTCGGCCCGCGAACGTCGCGAGCGCAGCGATCTGGATGCCGGCCCGCGGCCGCGACCACAGGCCGAAGTGGAACTGCGCGTGCGCCGCCGCGATCTGCATGAAAAATTATGCGCCTTGCGGCTCAGTTTCGATTATGCCGCGCTCGGTGCCGATAGCGGCCCGGATCTGGAGTTCGAGCGGCAGGCGGTCTCGCGCTTGCGCAAGATCGGCCTGACGCCGATTCGCAGTGCCCGCTACAGCACCGTCGATGCCGCCGAGCTACGCGACGACGACTGGGTGTTCGATACCTGGCAGGCCAGTGACCAGATCAGCCTGTTTCTGCATTTTGCGGAACTGCTGCTGGAGTTCGGTTTTCGCCTGCGCACGGCCGAAGATTTTCCGGTGCGTCTGGCCAGTTCCGGCAACACTTTCTACACCAACATCGATGAGACCGCCGGCAATCCCTGGTTTGATTTCGATCTGGGCGTCGAGGTCGATGGCGAGCGCGTCAGCCTGTTGCCGATTCTGTTGCGGGCGCTCGAATCGCCGACGTTTCCGCTCAAGCCGTTGCCGCAAGAGACCGACCAGACCGTATGGTTTGCACCGCTCGATGAACTGCGGCGGGTGGCACTGCCGGTGCGGCGCGTGCGCGCGCTGTTGGCGCCGGTGCTGGAGCTGGCGATGGAGACCGAGCTCGGCAGCGATGGCCGCTTGCGACTGCCACGGGCCCGCGCCGCCGCCCTGCAATTGCTCGATCAGATCGCGCACAGTCAACGCCTGATTGGCATGGAACGCCTGCACGCGATCGCCGAACGCTTTCGCTGCCTGGCGCCGCCGCAAGCGCCCGTGCTGCCGGATACCTTCAGCGCCGAACTCAGGCCCTATCAACAACACGGGCTGGGCTGGTTGAATGCGCTGCACTATTACGAGCTTGGCGGCATCCTGGCCGACGACATGGGCCTCGGCAAAACCATCCAATTGCTGGCGCACCTATGCTGCCTGAAGGCCGCCGACGCCACCGTGGCACCGGCCTTGGTGATCACCGCCACCAGCGTGCTGCCGAACTGGCGCCGCGAGGCGGAAAGGTTCGCGCCGACGCTGCGGGTGTTGACTCTGCACGGTGCGCAGCGGGCGCGGGATTTTGAAAATCTGCGCGAGTTCGATCTGATTCTGACCAGTTACACGCTGCTGGTGCGGGATCGTGAACTGCATGCGGCGCAGGCCTATGGCGTGGTCGCGCTCGATGAAGCGCAAGCAATCAAGAACCCGAAATCCCTGGCCGCCACCGTCGCCCGCACCTTGAACGCCCGCCAGCGCCTGTGTCTGACCGGAACACCGATGGAGAATCACCTCGGCGAATTGTGGTCGTTGTTTGACTTCGCCACCCCCGGGCTACTCGGCGATGAGAAAAGTTTCGCTCGATTGTTTCGCACGCCGATCGAAAAGCACGGCGATCAGGAATGCCAACTTCGCCTCAATCGCCGCGTCCAACCGTTCCTGCTGCGCCGGACCAAGGAACAGGTCGCCGCCGATCTGCCGCCGAAATCCGAGATCATCGAAGCAATCGAAATCAGCGGCGGACAACGGGATCTTTACGAAAGCCTGCGGCTCAATCAGCACCAGCGCATCCAGGCGGCGATCCAGGAACGCGGTATCGGTCGCAGCGGCATCATTGTGCTCGATGCCCTGCTCAAGCTGCGGCAAGTGTGCTGCGATCCACGTCTGCTCGATCTCGACAGCGCGCGCAACATCGATGAATCCAGCAAATTGTCGCGGCTCACCGAAATGCTCGATGAACTGGTCAGCGCCGGTCGCCGGGTGTTGGTGTTTTCCCAGTTCACCCGCATGCTCGACCTGATCGAGCCGGAACTGCGCGAGCGCCAAATCTGCTTCGCCCGCCTCGATGGTGCCAGCCGGGACCGCGAAGAGCCGGTGCAGCGATTTCAGAACGGCGAGGTGCCGGTGTTTCTGATCAGCCTGCGGGCGGGTGGTGTCGGCCTGAACTTGACCGCAGCCGATACCGTCATCCACTACGACCCGTGGTGGAACCCGGCGGTCGAGGCGCAAGCCACCGACCGCGCCCACCGCATCGGGCAGGACAAGCCGGTGTTTGTTTATCGACTGATCTGCACCGGCACCATCGAAGAAAAAATCCAGGCCTTGCAGGCGCGCAAGGCAGCACTCGCCAACGCCTTACTGGACGAGGCCAGTACCGAGAATCTGGCGATCACGCCAGAAGACATTGCCGCCCTGTTCGATGCATAGGTTGGCGGTGAGCGCAAGCGATTTTTAACGGCGGAGCCGGTCACCCCAACAAAGCCCACCGGGGCGCGATCCTCCCACACCACGCTTCGACTTGATTTTTGTTGGGCATCGCTACGCTTAAGCCCAACCTGTGGCAAGGCCAGCCGGCGAGGTTCTATAGTTCGCCCCCAACGCACTGAATGAATTGAGAACCCGGCATGAGCGATGATCGAAACGGCGTCCCCCGCGCCACCGCCGAAGCGGCGATCCGCACGCTATTGCGCTGGGCCGGCGATGACCCGGAACGCGAGGGCTTGCTGGACACGCCACGGCGCGTGGTCGCTGCCTACGGCGATTGGTTCAGCGGCTACGGCGTCGACCCGAGCGACTACTTGCGGCGCACTTTCGAAGAAGTGGCCGGCTACGACGAAATGATCGTGCTGCGCGATATCGAATTCGAATCCCACTGCGAGCACCACATGGCGCCGATCATCGGCCGTGCCCACGTCGGCTATTTGCCGACCAACAAAGTGGTTGGCATCAGCAAGCTGGCGCGCGTGGTCGAAACCTTTGCGCGGCGTTTTCAGGTGCAGGAAAAGTTGACCGCGGAAATCGCCGGCTGCATCGAAGAAGTACTCAAACCGCGTGGCGTCGGCGTCGTCATCGACGCCCGCCACCAATGCATGACCACCCGTGGCATCCACAAAACCAGGGTCAGCATGATCACCAGCAAGATGCTCGGCTGCTTTCGCGAAGACGCCCGCACGCGTAACGAATTTCTGAAATTCATCAACATCGCCGCGCGCTGAGCGGCGCGCTGCAATGCGGCTCCCGCCGCAACGCGACCCGATCAACCCGCCTGCAGCGTGCGAAACTGCGCTTCCACCGCTGCAATCGCGGTGGTGTTGACCACCCGCCGCACGGTCGCCGCCGGCGTCAGGATATGCGCCGATCGGGACATGCCCATCAGAATCGGGCCAATAGCGACGCCTTCGGTCATTTGCCGGGTGATGTTGTAGGCAATATTGGCGGCGTCGATGTTTGGGCAAACAAATAAATTGGCGTGGCCACTCAGCAACGAGTTGGGGAACAATTTTTCGCGCACGTCCTGGTTGAGCGCGGCGTCCGCGTGCATCTCGCCTTCGATCTCCAAATTGGGCGCTTTCGCCAACACCAGTTCCCGCACCCGTCGCATCTTGATGGCACTCGGCGTGTCGTGGGAACCGAAGTTGGAATGCGACAGCAGCGCGATCTTCGGGGTGATGCCAAATAGCTTCAGCCGGTAGCTGGCTTGCAGCGTCGCTTCGGCCAATTGCTCGGCGCTGGGATCGACCTGGACATGGGTGTCGAGAAAAAAGAACACACCCTTGTCGTTGGCGACGCCGGTCAGTGCCGACGGCGCGGTCACCCCGGTATCCAGGTCGAGCACGTCCATGATGTGCCGCAACTTTTTGTGATAGCGACCGACCACGCCGCAGATCATCGCATCGGCTTCACCGCGCGCCACCATCAACGCCGCCACCACGGTGGGCCGCGACCGCACCACCGCTTTGGCGCCGGCCGGGGTCACGCCATTGCGCTGCAGGCGCTGGTGGTACTGCTGCCAGTAGTCGTTGAAGCGCGGATCGTTATCCAGATTGGTAATTTCAAAATCGACTTCGGGGCGAATCCGCAGGCCCATTTTCTCGATCCGGCGCTCGATCACCGCCGGCCGACCGATCAGGATCGGCCGCGCCAGCCGGTCATCGACGATGGTCTGCACCGCGCGCAGTACGGTTTCTTCTTCGCCCTCGGCAAACACCACGCGTTTGCGATCGGCGCGGGCAAGTTCAAACACCGGCTTCATCAATTGACCGGTGCGAAACACGAACTGCATCAATTTCTCGCGGTAGGCCTCCATATCGGTAATCGGCCGGGTGGCGACGCCGGAGTCCATCGCCGCCTGGGCCACCGCCGGCGCCAATTCGACGATCAAGCGTGGATCGAATGGCTGCGGAATCAAATATTCCGGGCCGAACGCTGCGCTGGTGCCGCCATAGGCCAGCGCCGTTACATCCGAGGCTTCGCGCCGCGCCAGACCGGCGATGGCGTGGACGCAGGCGAGCTTCATCGCTTCGTTGATGGTGGTGGCACCAACATCGAGGGCGCCGCGAAAAATGTACGGGAAACAGAGTGCGTTGTTGACCTGGTTCGGATAATCCGAACGCCCGGTGGCGATGATGCAGTCGGGACGCGCCGCCTTGGCCAGTTCCGGGGTGATCTCGGACACCGGATTGGCCAACGCCAGGATCACCGGCTGTGCCGCCATCGTCTTGACCATTTCCGGTTTCAGTACGCCGCCAGCGGACACGCCCAGAAACACATCGGCACCCACCACAATCTCGGCCAGCGTGCGTTTGTCGGTAACGCGTGCGTAGCGCTGCTTGTCGACATCCATGCCTTCGGCCCGGCCGCTATAGACCACCCCGAAGACGTCCGCCACCAGGATGTTCTCCGGCCGCACGCCCAGCGCCACCAACATATCCAGACAGGCCACCCCGGCAGCGCCGACACCGGAGCCGGCCAATTTGATCTCGTCGATTTTCTTGCCGACCACATGCAGGGCGTTGAGTACCGCCGCGCCGACGATGATCGAAGTGCCGTGCTGGTCGTCATGAAATACCGGAATCTTCAGCCGCTCGCGCAATTTCTTTTCGACATAAAAACACTCCGGCGCCTTGATGTCTTCCAGGTTGATGCCGCCGAAGGTCGGCTCCAGCGCGGCGATCACTTCGACCAGTCGGTCCGGGTCGAGCTCGTTGATTTCGATGTCGAACACATCGATGCCGGCAAACTTCTGGAACAGCACGGCTTTGCCTTCCATCACCGGCTTGGCCGCCAGCGGACCAATCGCGCCGAGGCCGAGCACCGCGGTGCCATTGCTGACCACCGCCACCAAATTGGCGCGGGCGGTGTACAGCGATACGGTTTCCGGATCGCGCACGATCTCTTCGCAGGCTGCGGCAACGCCGGGGGTGTAGGCGAGCGCCAGATCCTTCTGCGTCATCATCGATTTGGTCGGCTGTAACCGAATTTTGCCCGGTGGATTCTGGCGGTGGTACTCAAGGGACTGGGTTTTGAGGTCTTCGATGTTGGACATAAGTGGACTCAAGGCCGCCGACAACGGCACTCGCAAGAAGGTCTCGGCAATATAACACGCAGCTGTTTTGGCCTTGGCGCTGGCTTGCTTGGCGTGGCCGTGCGCCGATCCGGACCGACGGCTGCACGGCGCCGCTAACGGCACCGCTAGGGCGTAGGTCGGTTCAAGGCGCGCAGCGCCGGAACCGACAATCCCGACACTGCGGCAATGTTCGGCTTTGTCGGATCTGCGCCTACGGCGCTTGATCCGACCTACGACTCTTTTGGCCTTGGTGCCGGGTAACTGAACGTGGTCAACGGCGTCGCTTGTATGCTGCCCAGCCCTATCGCCAATGCTGCAAGAGAAGGTGTACCGCCATGATCGATTTTTCCAGCGATGTCAAAACGCTGCCCAGCGCGGCCATGCGCCAAGCCATGGCCAGTGCCGAAGTGGGTGACGAACAGGCTTTTGAAGACCCCACGGTGAATGCGCTGTGTGCCCGCGTCGCTGCCTTGTTGGGCAAGGAAGCGGCACTGTTTGCGCCGTCCGGCTGCATGTGCAATCAGATCGCGATCGCCAGTTGGTGCCGCCCCGGCGAAGAAGTGATCGCCGATCGCTCGGCGCACATCGCCTGGTTCGAGAGCGGCGGACCGGCGGCCAATGCGGGGGTGATGCTGAACACCCTCGACGGCGATCGTGGCCGCTTCGACCTGGCCCAGCTACAAGCCGCCCTGCGCCCGCGTTGGCGCCACTGCCCGCTGCCCACCCTGCTCGCGGTCGAACAGACTTGCAACCTCGGCGGTGGCGCAGTCTGGCCGTTGCCACAACTGCAGGCGGTCGCCGCGTTCGCCCACAGCGAGGGTATGCACACGCATATGGATGGCGCGCGACTGCTCAATGCGGTGATCGCCAGCGGCGTCGCCGCCAGCGACTACGCGGCGCCGTTTGATTCGGTCTGGTTGGATTTGAGCAAAGGTCTGGGCGCGCCGATTGGCGCCGTGCTGGCTGGTTCACGCGAATTTATCGAGCGCGCCTGGGGGGTCAAGCAACGCTTGGGCGGCGCCATGCGCCAGGCCGGCATTCTGGCGGCAGCGGGGCTGTATGCCCTCGACCATAACGTCGAGCGCTTGCGTCTGGACCATCAAAACGCCCGCGCGCTGGCCTTGGGCTTAAGCCAGATCGGTGGCCTGATGATCGATCCCACCACGATCGAAACCAATCTCGTGTTCTTCGATGTAGATGCCCAGGTACTCGGCTTTGACGCGGCCACCTTCGCCAGCCGACTGGCCGCCCTGGGCTACAAAATGGGGCCGTTCGACGCACGTCGAGTGCGCGCCGTCACCCATTTGGATATCAGCGCTGAAAATGTGCAGCAGGCACTGGCTGCGGTCGCCAAAGTCTGCGCCGGCTGACCGCAAAAAAGCCCGCCAGCGGCAGCGCTGGTGTCGCTGATTGCTACACTGCCAGCATGCCAAACGGTGACCCCACTGCCAGCGAGATTGCCAACCCCGGGAATGTCTCGGATCGCGAGCGTGTGGCTTTTCTATTGCTGCTGTTTGCCGCCGACGATTTGCCGGAACTGGCGGCGATGGTCGGGAGTGAAGCCGGTCGACGCTTCCAGGCCAGCGATTTCTGTTTGATCTGGACGCTGGGCACGGTCGACGCCAATGGCTTGCAACGATTTTCGGCGCCGGCCCGCACCGATGGCCTGTGCGATGAAGCCTTCGTCATCGCCGCGCTGCGTGGCGAAAACGGATCGCTGCGCGGTAGCGAACGCGCCGCTGGCATCGGTTCCATATTTACCTTGCCAAGTCCGCGACCCAATCTCAGCGCGGCGCTGTATCTGGCGTTTCCCGCCGAGCAACAGCTAACGCCGCTGGGGCTGTTGGATTTTGTTCAGGCGGTCGGCTGGCGTTGCCGCGAATTGCTCGACCGTGCGTACCTGAAGCGCAGCGTTGATCGCCTGGAAAAGGCCGAGCAATTGCAGCATGCGCTGTACGCCATCGCCGATCTGGCCAGTGCCGATCTGGAAATGCCCGAGATGCTGCGCAGCCTGCATCAGATCGTCGGCGAACTGATGTATGCGGAAAACTTCTATATCAGCCTGCTCGACGAACCCAGGCAAGGCCTGCGTTTTATCTATTTTGCCGATTCGGTGGATCAATCCAGCATCGGTTCGGAGCAGGTTTTTCCGTTTACCGAATTGCAGAACAGTTTGACCCTGGCGTTTATCCGCTATGGCAAGGTTTGGCATGGTCCATCCGAACAATTGCGGCAGCTGCTCGACGTTACCCGCGACGAAGAATATGGCCCCGAAGCCCTTGACTGGCTCGGCGTTCCGCTGGCCAGCGGTGAGCAGGTGCTGGGGGCGCTGGTGGTGCAGAGCTATCTGCCGGATGTCGGCTACACCGACGAAGACGCGGCTTTGCTTGGCTACGTTGCCCAGCACATCCTGACCGCCCTGCAACGCAAACAAGCGCAAGAAGATCTGGAACGCCGCGTCGATGAACGCACCCACGCACTCACCCTGGAAATCACCGAGCGCAAGCGCGGCGAGCAATTGCAAACCGCGCTCTACAAAATTGCCGAACTCGCCAGCACCAGCGAGACCCTGGATGCTTTTTACCGGGCCGCCCACCAGATCGTTGGCGAACTGCTCGATGCGAAGAACTTTTTTGTCGCGCTGATCGAGCCCAACGACACTTTGAGTTTCCCCTACGCGGTCGATGAACGCGATCCGCTCGCCCGCTTTGGCAATCGCAAGATCGGCACCGGCATCACCGAATACGTGATTCGGACCGGCAAACCCCTGCGCGCCGACCGCCGCGATCTGGATGCGTTGAACGCCACTGGCGAGACCAAGTCGTTTGGCACGCTCTCGGTCTGCTGGCTGGGGGTGCCGTTGAAGGGCGAATCCGGGCTGCTTGGGGTGATGGCGGTGCAGAGCTACACCGAATCGGTGATGTACACCGAACGCGATCAGGCGGTGCTGACCTTCGTTTCCCACCACATCGCGCTGGCGCTGGAACGGAAGCGCGCGCAGGATTCCATCAAGCTGGCCTACGCTGATTTGGAAGCACGCGTGCAAGCGCGCACTCACGAACTCAACCGCGCCAACAGCGAGCTGCGCGCCGAAATGCAGGAGCGCGAACGCATCGAACAGCAACTCAAGTTCGAGGCGCTGCACGATACCTTGACCGGCTTGCCCAATCGCACCTTGTTGCTGGACCGACTGGCCGACGCGCTGGAACGGTTTCAGCTTGACCCGACCCACCGATTTGCCGTGCTGTTTCTGGATCTGGACCGGTTCAAGGTGATCAACGACAGCGTCGGCCACCTGATCGGCGACGAATTGCTCAAGGAAGTTGGCGCCCGCGTGCGCGCCTGCCTGCGGGAAGACGACCTGATCGCCCGCCTCGGTGGCGATGAGTTTGCCTTGCTGCTGGCCGATATTGGTGATCAGGAAGAGCCGCTGATCGTGGCGCGCCGGGTAATCGCCGCACTCAACGAATCGATCCGCGTCGAAGGCAAGGAACTATTCACTTCCACCAGCATTGGCATTGCCTATAGTGATGCGCGTTATCACCGCGCTGAAGAATTGCTGCGCGACGCCGATGTGGCGATGTACCGGGCCAAAACCAAGGGTCGCCAGCGCTTCGAGATTTTCGACGAGGGCTTGCATCGTGAAGCGCTCGCCCTGCTTGATCTGGAAGGCGATCTGCGGCGGGCGATGACGCGGGAAGAGTTCGAACCCTACTTTCAGGCAATCTATGAACTCGACACCGGCTTGATTGTCGGCTACGAGGCGCTGATGCGCTGGCACCACCCGGAACGGGGTCTGTTGCTGCCGGGCGATTTTCTCAAGGTGGCCGAGGAAAACGGCAGCGCCGAACTGATCGACTGGCAGATCTTCCACCAGGTCGCGAAGGCGCTGCCCAGGGTCTGCCAGGCCGAACACCAATACGTCACCATCAATGTCTCGGCCCGGCACTTCCGGGATCCTGACCTCTGCCAACAACTGCTCGACCTGCTCGATACCTACCAGGTACCGGCGCGGCGCTTGCGCATCGAAGTCACCGAAGGCGCCTTGCTGGAAAACCCGGAACTGATCTGCCGCACGCTCGATGCCCTGCGTGTCGGTGGCGTGCTGACCGTGCTGGACGACTTCGGCACCGGCTACTCCAGTTTGAGTTATCTGCACCAGTTCCCGATGCACTCCCTGAAAATCGACCGCAGCTTCGTCGCCGATCTCAAACCCGGCCACCACGGCGGCAATTCCGCGGTGGTGCGCGCAATCATGGCGCTGGCCAAGTCGCTGGGGGTCGAAGTCATCGCCGAAGGCATCGAAACCGAAGCGCAGAAACAAGCCCTGCTGGATCTCGGTTGCCTGCGCGGTCAAGGCTTCCTGCTCGCCGAACCCAGGCCGATCGGAGCGTGGGTTTGAGGCGTTGGCGCCGCCTTAACGTCTGCCTTAACGACACTTTAACTAATCGCCGGACTCAAGTACTATCGAGCCGCTGTGCCGATGGGGGCCTGCTGTTTGACGGCGTTCCCACGGTTGGCCCCATGAATTAACCGCACTTTTTTTGGAGAATTGAGATGAGACTAAAGTCCAAAACACTCAGCAGAGCGATCACCTTCGCGCTCGTGATGAGCGCGAACGCTGCACTCGGCACCGGCCTCGCCTTGGCCCAGACGGCAACCGATGCCCCCGCAACCGATGAGGAAGCTGCCGATGATGCCACCGCTCTGGAAACCATCCAGGTTACCGGTTCGCGCATCTTGAGCCAGGCGGTTACCGCCTCGTCCCCAGTGATGGAGATCCAGGCCGAACAGTTCAAGTTCACCGGCGCCACCCGGGTGGAAGATCTGGTCAACCAGTATCCGCAATTGGTGCCAACCTTCGACTCCTTCGAAAACAACGGCGCCACCGGTTATCCCACAGTAAACCTGCGTGGTCTCGGCACGTCGCGCACCTTGACCCTGATCGATGGCTTTCGTATGCCGCAAGGCGCCAATATCGCAACCGATATCAGCATCGTCCCAGCTTCGCTAGTCAAACGGGTTGATATTCTGACCGGCGGCGCTTCGGCCGTGTACGGTTCCGACGCCGTCGCCGGCGTGGTCAACTTCATCCTCGATACCGAGTTTGAAGGCGTTAGCTTCAGTGCTGGTACCTCGGGCTTTCGTCACAACAATGACAACAGCTTCATCCAGGGCCGGGAAGCGGCACGCAATTTTGATTTCCCGACCGGCGACAATGGTTTCGACGGCGTCTCCAACAACATCGACATGGCGATCGGCAGCAGCTTCGCCGATGGCAAAGGCCATGCCATGGCCTGGTTGACCTGGCGCAAGAACGAAGCCCTGTTCCAGGGTGAACGCGACTATTCGTCCTGTGCTCTGAATGCCGCGGGCACGAGCTGCGGCGGCTCGGCCACCAATGCGACCGGTAATTTCTATGTGTATCAGCCCGGCGTTTTCGGTTCCTCCGCCAGCCTCAATCCGGACGGTAGCTGGCAGGGCGCCTACGGCGATCCCTACAACTACGCGCCGATCAACTACTTCCAGCGTCCCGATGAACGTTATAGCTTCGGCAGCTCGCTGAAGTACGAAGTCAACGAACACTTCAAGCCCTACGCGGAATTGATGTATATCAATCGCCGCAGCGCGATCCAGGTGGCCGAGTCCGGCACTTTCTTCACCCCGGTTGGGCTGGAATGCGGGGATCCGCTGGTTGGCAGCCTGTGTACCGATTTTGGCATTGATCCGGCCGATGGCCCGCTCATCATCTACGTGGCCAAGCGCAACATCGAAGGCGGTCCGCGCAATTTTGCCCAAGACGACGAGAACTTCCGCATCATTGCCGGTGCTGAAGGCGCCATCAACGACAGTTGGTCGTACAACGCCTCCTTCCTCTATGGCCGCAACACCCAAACGGTCATCGGCGTCAATGACTTGCTGACCGACCGCATCGTGCCGGCGCTGCTCGGCTGCCCGGCCGGTTCGTTCGACGGTTGCCTGCCCTACAACGTCTGGGAACCAGGTGGCGTTACCGCCGCCGCCGCCAATGTACTGGCCGGCACCAGTCTGCTGAACACCGCGACCTCCTTGAAACAGGTCAGTGCCTATGTCACCGGTGATACCGGCTTTGGCTTCGGCTCGGCCAACGGCGAGAATATCTCGTTGGTGCTCGGTACCGAGTGGCGCGAAGACAAGTTCGACTTCATTGCCGACAGCAACAGCCAGGCCGGCAACTTCGCTGGTTCAGGTGGGCCCTCTCTGCCCCTGGGCGGAGCGATCCGGGTGAAAGAGTTGTTTATGGAATCCAAGGTTCCGCTGCTGGCCGATGCCGGTATGCTCAAGAGCTTGGGTCTGGATCTCGGCTACCGCTGGTCGGATTACAACCTCGCCGGCACCACCAACACCTACAAGGTGGGCTTTGGCGCGGACTTTGACAAGTTCAAGGTACGCGGTGGCTACAACCGCGCTATCCGCGCGCCGAACGTCGGCGATCTATTCTCCACCCAGCAGATCGCATTATTCAGCGGTACCGATCCCTGCGCTGGCGCGACGCCAGAGTTCACCCAGGCCCAGTGTGCCAATACTGGTGTCAGTGCCGACCGTTACGGCTCGATCGCCAACAACCCGGCTGGCCAGTACAACCAGTTTACCGGTGGCAACCTTGAGCTCTCGCCGGAGAAGGCCGATACTTGGACGGTTGGCTTTGTGGTCACACCGATCGAAGATCTGTACATCAACGTCGATTTCTACAACATCGAGATCAAGGACACGATCACCGCCATCGGTGCACAAACGATCCTGAATTTCTGCGGCACCACCGGCGACCCAACCTTGTGCGCCTTGGTCCAGCGCAACCCAGCGACCGGCGACTTGTGGCGTGGCAATTCGGCCACTTCGGGCCGGGTCGTCAACCTGACCAACAACTTTGGCGTAGCCACCGCGCAGGGCATCGATCTCGGCACCAATTGGGGCACCGATTTGCTCGGTGGCCGCTTTGATGTGTCGGTCAATGGCACCTACGTGCTGAAAGACAAGTTGGCGCCGTTGGCGGGCGTCAATCCTGACGCCACTTTCGATTGCGCGGGTCGCATCAACATCTCCTGCCAAACCCCCGAATGGCGCCATATCGTGGGTCTGCATTTTGCCCGCGACTGGTACGGCGTGAACTTGCGTTGGCGCTATTTTGGCAAGCTGGATTACGAAGACAACAAGGGCGTTCCGCTTACTGTGGATACTTTGCTGAGTGACGATGGCAAGCTGAACGCTTATAACTACCTCGATCTTTCGCTGTCGGCGCAGATTGGTAGCTTCGGCGAATTGACGGCCGGCGTAAACAACCTCACCGACAAAGAACCACCGTTGACCGGCAACACCGTGTCGTTGAACGGTAATTCGCCTGGTGGTTACGACCAGGCTGGCCGGTTCTTCTTCACCAACTTCACTGTCACCTTCTGATCGTAAGCTTCAAGCAGTACCTTTTGAGCGGCGGGCCAAAAGCCCGCCGCTTTTTTGTGCCCGCTGGCCGTAGGTCGGATCAAGCCGCGCAAAACGGTTGGGTCAGGGCCCGCTGTGGGATCGCGGCGGATCCGACGCTGGTTGCCGCCCGACCGTGTGGCGTCGGATCCGCCGTCCGGCACCATGGCGACGACAGTTTTGCCGCATCGGCTTGATCCGACCTACGACCGGATCCGATCTACCTCATTCAGCTTGTGCCTTCAGAATGCCTGCTGCCACCAGCCGAGCCCGGAGCGGCGCGAGACCAGCCGCGTATTGCCGCCACTTGTGCACCGAACCGGTATGGATCGGTTCCCGTACTTGCGCGGCGCTGGCGGTCGTCGACGGCGCTGCGTTGTCCGCTGGGTTCAGCACCGCCGCCTGCCAATCCAGACCACACCAGTCCAGGATACGTCGTGCCTGGACTTCGGTGTCAGCGACCAGGTCTTCGTAGTGCACATCCAGAATCGCGCCCGGTATGACCGCGTGCCAATGCTGCATCAGTTGGTGGTAGCTGCGGTAGTACGCCGCCAGTTCGCTCAGATCGTAGGAATACAGGTACGCTTGGCCGAACAGGGTCTTGTAAATGGCGTAGGCGCAATCCATCGGATCGCGGACCAAGTGGAGGATCCGTGCCTTGGGCAAGGCTTTCTTGATCAGGCCGCAGTAAATGAAGTTGATCGGCATCTTGTCGATGAACATCCGGCAGGGCGGCGCGGCCTGCCGCGCGCCAACCAGGTAGTCGTGGCCAAGCGCGGCAAAATCGATGTCCAGGGAAGCTTCAACCAGTGATTTTTCGGTTGCGGCCAGTTGGCATTTGCGCGCAGCGGACGCCAAAGCCTGACCAAAATCGAGCAGTTCGCCAGCCGATTTCACTTCGCTGTGGCGGCTCAGCATGCGCTCCACCAGCGTGGTGCCGGTGCGCGGCATGCCGACAATGAAAATCGCGCCGGCTTCATCGTCGCCGACCGCGGCGGTTTGCATTACCGCTGCGCTATAGGTGGTTCGCACCGCATCGATGGCCGCACACTCGGCGGCAACGTCATAGTTGAACGATTGCCGCTTCAGTACGGCGCCTTCGGTCAGTGCCGAAAACGCCGCGTCGGCCTGACCCAAATCCTCCAGCTCCTTGGCGAGCGCGTACAGGCAACCGGCGCGGGCGGTAGCGTTGGGAAAACCGGAGGCCAACCGTGCTCGCAGGTCATCGACATGATTGCTGGCTTCGGTTTGTCGCCCCAAAGTTGAACGCAGATAAAGCGCGTGGCCCACCTTCGGCGCAAGCGTCAGCAGCGTTTCCAAAGTGGCGGCTGCAGCAGCGCTGTCACCGCTATGAAACTGGGCCACCGCCAAGTCATAGAGCAGGGCCGGTTGGTTGCCGATGCTGGCGCGCGCCTTTGCATAGATGGGTCGCGCCTGGGTCGGGTCATCGCACTTGCTGTAGATCTTGCCTATTTCCCAGAGCGAATGGCCATCGTCGCCGGCAAGCTGGATCGCTGCCGCGGCGGTTTCGCGCGCCTCGGTACGGCGGCGCAACATGATCAGGTTTTCCGCTTTCTTGACGAATAACGCTAGCTGATCTGGCGCGGCCGCCAGCGCAGCACTAATGAATGCCAGTGCCGATTCCGGGTCTTCGGCCGCGAGTCTGGCTTCGCTGGCGAGAAACAGTACCTCGGCATGACCAGGGTGACTGGCCAATAGGCGATCACTCAACTGCGTGGCGTCGGCCACCCGGTCTTGCCGGAGCAAATCAAAACCGGCGCTGAGCTGTTGGCGCAACGCCAAGTTCCGATCCACTTCGTTGCTTTGCGTCTCTGCCATGCCGCTGCTCCTGCCGTTGGGTTAGCCGACCAGCATAGCCGATGCAACCGCATCGCCCAGCGCCGGTGATTTAATGGACTTGGTTGGGTTTTTGGTCCGGCCGCATTTGTGACGTCACCGGCGGCGATGATCGGATCGTGCAACGCACCCCTTTACAGGGCTTCGTCGGCATGCTGATTTTAGTGCTTCGGCGCCATATCGAAGGCGATCGTCAGGCGTGCTTGCGTGTCTTCAAAGGGCACCGTGCCGTGCCAAAAATACGAAGGAAACAAGGCCAAACTGCCGGCTTTGGGTCGAACCACGCGCCGTGGCGGCAGATTCAAGCCCAGTTCCTGCGGTGGCTGGCCGAACTGGAGGCATCCAGCTTGCTCATGCAAGCAGTTTGGTCGGGTGACCGCCGTCGGCAGGTCAACGTAGAAGGCCGAACTCAACCAGCCTTCGGGATGGATATGGTTGACGTGATTTCCCGCCGACCACAAGCGTACCGACCACGATCCGATCACGCGCACCGTCCTGGCGGTTCGCCGCAAAAACGGATGCTGAGGGTCGTTTGGCAAGGTTTTCAGCCAGTCCTCGATCCCGCGACGCAACGCGACTTGGGTCGCGGCGATCAGCGGATCGTTGCGCCCGAACAAACGCCCCGGGGTCTGCGATCCGCCGCGGACGCTCTGCTGCACCGGCGCCCGGGTCGCTTGGTGCATGGGTTCCAGCGTGGCTTTCAAGGCCACCAAAAAAGCTGCCATCGAGGCAAAGCCTGGGGGCGGCTCGATGGCTACCTCACCGACCCATTGCTGGTAGTCGCAGAGCCAGTGCTCGCGGGCATCATCGAGCAGCCGCCAAGCGGTGCCGAGGTACGCCCACGCCTCCTGGTTGGCGGGATCCAGGCGGGTCGCCGCTTCGGCCTGTTGGGCGGCGGCCGCCCATTCGCCCGTGCGCAGCAAAAACCGGGTGTAAGCGTTCAAAAACACGACATCGGTGGACCCAAGCAATCCTTGCAGGTGCCGGAATACTTGGCCGGCACGGGCGTTGTCAGCGAGCAGATCCAGGGCCTCGGCCTCCATCAAAGTAAGCTGCGGGTCATCGCCATCGGCCCGCAACACGCGAACTTCCCGCAACACTTCTTCGCCACAGCGAGCCGCCAACAGGAACTGCGCAAAGGCCCGGCGCAAGGGGCGATGTTGCGGCTGCTGTTCGACGGCGTCTCGAAACTTGCTGAGCGCGGTATTTTGCTTGGCAGTGGCCCCGTATTCCCAACGCAAATGCGCCAGCGTGAGGTGACCGGGGACGAAAGCTGGCTGCGTTTCGGTCAGTTCCTGTGCGCGTTGCAACGCCAACGCCAGCTCGCCGCTGTCGAGCAAAGCGCCGGTCCATGCGTCGCTTAGTTCGGCGCTGGCGTAACCCAGTCGATCGGCTTGCTCGAAACAACGCAGGGCCTCGTCGGCACGACCGAGCAGGCGCCGTACCACGCCAAGATTGACCCAGGCGGTGGCATAGTCGGGGGCAATCGCGACCGCGGTTTGAAAAGCTTCTGCGGCCGCTTCCAGGTCACTTGTCTCGCGGCGCGCGTTGCCGAGTGCGTGCCAGGCCAAAGCCGAGTCCGGCGTCAATTCCACCGCCCGCCCCAGCGCCGTCAGCGCGCGTTGGCTGCGCCCGGCCTGCAGCGCGGTCAAACCAAGTTCGAGCCATGCCTTGGCCAGCTCAGGTGCCGACCCAACCGCGTCTTGAAAGCCGGCCAGTGCCTCATCCAACCGCCCCAGCTTGCGCAGCAGGGTCGCGTAATTGAGCAGAATCAGCGGATGTCTCGGCGCCAGCGCCAGAGCACACCGAAATGCCGCCTCGGCGTTGTCGACCGCACCGGTTTCGGCCAGGCACATTGCCAGCAGTTGTTGGGCATCCGGAGCCGCCGGGGCCAGAGCGGCCAATTGCGCCGCGCTGGTCAGGGCGGCCGCCGCCTGACCCGCCTGCAGCAATTGAAAGGTGGTCGCGAGCTGGCGCGCTTGGCTCGCCGTTAGTGCCTGGATTGCGCCCACCATTGCCATCGCCTCACTGGAGGCGGCGTGCCCGCAAGGGAACTCGCGCCGGCGTGATCAACATGAAACTACCCAGCGCTGCGGTCCGGATCTGCACGGCATCACCCACGCGTAATTGACCCTTGGAGGTCACTTCGGTCAATAACCAGATTTGACCATTGTCCAACGTCAGCACGCGCTCACCGGTACGCCGACGGCTGAGGCTGACAAGCTTCGCCTCGATTCGGTCCAGCGCGACATCACGTTCGGGATCTTGTTCGCGCAATTGTGCTTTGTTCAACCCAAACTCGTGTCGCGCGTCGGCGGTTTTTTCTTCAGCCACCCCGGCGCTTGGCGGACTCGTGCTTGGCGGTGGGAAAGCTCGGTCATAGCATGCCAGGCGCTTACTGGCATTGCCAACGGTCGCGCAAGGATGCGCGCCGGCCGCGGAGTCGGCGGCCGCGGCGCTGCCGAGGGTCATCGTGGAAGCGATCAAAGCCAGCGCAGACAACCAGGAAATGGACACGGTTTGGTTCCTTGAAAGTGGGCCAGCAGAGGCGTCGCTGCGGTTGCGAATTGGTTCGCCTGGCGACGTCGGCGCGATTGCTATAATCTTCGCCGTTTCGCTGAGAGTACACAAGCTTTGAGTCTGCAGCAGTGGGAAACTTATTACCGCGGCGGGATGATCGCTACCTGCCCGACCGGGCCCGATGGCGGCTATGACCTTGAGTTGCGCACGGCTTGGGTAGAGTTTTTTTCGACTTTGCCCGATCAAGCATGCCTGTTGGATGTGGGAACCGGTAATGGGGTGATCGCACTGATCGCCGTCGAAACTGCCTCCGCGCTCGGCCGACATTGGGAAATTCACGCCACCGATCTGGCGCAAATCGATCCGCTCCGCGACGTCGCCGACGGCAAACGTCGCCTGGCTGGCATTCAATTTCAGGGTGGTGTGGCCACCGAAAAACTGCCGTTCGAACGCGGGCAGTTTGACGCGGTCAGTGGACACTACGCACTCGAATACACCGATACCGCGATGGCACTGACGGAGATTCATCGCGTGCTCAAGGCTGGCGGTGAGGCGCAATTTATCCTGCACAACGCCGATTCGGTGCTGGTGCAGAATGCTCGCAGCTCACTGCGCGAGGCGGATCTGGTACTGGTGCAGACCAAGATATTTCGACGCTTGCATCGGCTGGTCACTTCGGCGCAGGTCACGCCGGGAACGACACAGCGCGCCACCGACGAATTGCGTTCCGCCATTCGTACATTGAAGCAGCAACTGCAGCCGTCACAACAAATCGGTGCTGGGCGAGTGCTGCGGGTGGCGCTAGACGCCGTGCAAAAATTGCTGGTCGCGCGCACGCAGTCGCCGCCCGAAGTGGTCGGGCTGGAGGTGGATCGAGCCGAAGCCGAGATGCGCGCTTCGGTGCGACGCTTGAACGACCTGCTTGGCCACGCCCGGAGCGCCGAGCAGATGCAACAAATTCAGCGTCAAGCCGGCGACGCCGGATTCAATTTGATTGAATGCATGCCGCAATATCATGCCCGCAGCAATCTGGTGGGTTGGCAGTTGTTGCTCCACCGTGACTGATCCAGTAACCCGAGGCAGCATGATCGAATCGGCGGAATCTTTGGTGCGACAGGCGGAAGCGTTGCACCGCCAAGGGCGTCGCGCAGAAGCCATCGACGGTCTGCGTGGCGTGCTCGGCAAGCGTCCTCAGTTGACCGAGGTCTGGTACGAATTGGGCTACCTGCTGAAGACCAATGGCAACTACGCCGAGGCACTATTGGCGTATGCCGAGGCGCTTGCCCGCGGCGTTGACCGAGCGCCGGAGGTTCATCTTAATCGGGCCGTCATCTATTCGGATCATTTGCGCCAGGAAGACCTTGCCGAGCTCGAATTGAACGCTGCATTGCAACTCGATCCTGGCTACGTGCCAGCGCTGCTGAACTTGGGAAACCTCCACGAGGAACGCGGCGACCGGGTTGCCGCCCTCGCCTGCTATGACCAGATCCGCGCTGGCGCCGGTGGCGAGCGCGGGCTTTATCAGGATCTGCGCTTCGAGGCTCTGGCGCGTAGCGCACAACTGCGACCACCGACGAGCCTGGCCGACCCGTTGCTGGATCAGTTACTGCAGGCGTCGGCGAACTGTGCCGGTGAGGGGCAGATTGTGCGCGCCAACTTGCTGTTCGCCTTGGGGGCCGCTTACGACCGCTTGCAAGCGTTCGATTTAGCCTTCGACGCTTACGCCAAAGCCAACCGTTGTTTGCTGCGTCGGAACGGCAGAACCTATGATCGCAGTCACTCGGCGCAACTGATCGACGCGTTGATCGACACCTTCGCAGTGGCAGCGCCGATTGCCAGCGGTGTAGCGGCAGCGACCGGCGCGTCCCCGGTATTTATCTGCGGCATGTTTCGGTCTGGATCGACCTTGATCGAGCAAGTGCTGGCGGCGCATCCACGGGTGACGCCAGGGGGCGAGCTGGATTTTCTGCTGCGCCTCGCGGCCAGCCGTTTGGCGCCGTTTCCGCAGTCGATGGCCCAGTGGGATGGCGACCGCGATGCCGCGTTTGCCGAGGAATACCGCCAGCATTTGGCGCGGTTGTTTCCTGGTGCTGGCGCCGGGGCGATCATCACCGACAAACGTCCTGATAACTTCCTGCTGATCGGGCTGATCAAACGGCTGTTCCCAAGTGCCAAGATCATTCACACCACGCGCGACCCGCTCGACAACGGTCTGTCGATTTTTATGCAACACCTCAACCACAAGGTTGCTGGTTATTCGAGCGATCTCGGTGACATTGGCCACTACTACGGGCAATATCGTCGGCTGATGGGACATTGGCGAGCACTCTATCCGGAGAGCATTTTCGATTTTGATTACGACGCGTTCGTTCGTGAACCAACAACGGCGCTGCAGCAACTGTTCGATTTTCTTGAGCTGGAATGGGACGAACGTTGCCTCGAGTTTCATCAATTGCGAAACGCCGTCAAGACCGGCAGTTATTGGCAGGTTCGGCAACCGCTACACGATCGATCTTCCGGCCGTTGGCGGCATTACGCGGCGCAGCTTGAACCGCTACGCTTGGCGCTGCGTTCGGCTAGTGTCGCAATCGACCAGCGCTAAACCAGCACCCTCCTTTCAACCGGTGATCCGATCATGCCCAGCCACCTTCAGGTTGCCCCCGAACAACTCCCCGGGTTTCTGCGCGGACTGCCCAAGGCGGAGCTGCATATCCACATCGAAGGCTCGTTGGAGCCCGAGCTGATCTTTGCCCTTGCCGCGCGCAATCGCGTGTCCCTGCCCTACGCCAGCGTCGACGAGCTGCGCGCAGCGTATGCGTTCTCCGATCTGCAAAGTTTTCTGGATATCTATTACGCGGGCGCCAGCGTGCTGTTGACCGAGCAGGATTTTTTTGAGCTGGGTTGGGCGTATTTGCTGCGTGCCAAGGCCGATAACATCCTTCACACGGAGCTGTTTTTTGATCCGCAAACGCATACCGCGCGCGGCGTGCCGATCGCCTACGTGATCGATGGTCTGCGCCGCGCCGGTGATCTGGCCGAAGCCGAATTGGGTATCAAGGTCGAGCTGATTCTGTGTTTTCTGCGCCATCTGGATGAGGCCGATGCTTTCAAAACGCTGGAAGCGGCGACCCGGCACATCGGGAAATTTGTCGGCGTCGGTCTGGATTCCGCCGAGCGTGGCAATCCGCCGGAGAAGTTCGAGCGGGTCTTCAAAGTGGCGCGGATGATGGATTTGCGGCTGGTCGCCCATGCCGGCGAGGAAGGTCCGCCGGCCTATATCTGGAGTGCGCTCGATGTGCTCGGCGTCGAGCGCATCGATCATGGCGTGCGGGCGCTGGAAGATCCGGCGCTGGTCCAGCGTCTGCTCAAAGATCAGATCCCGCTCACGGTGTGCCCGTTGTCCAACGTCAAGTTGCGGGTTTTCGATACGCTGGCCAAGCACAACCTGCGCGCGCTGCTCGAAGCCGGCCTGGTGGTGACGATCAATTCGGATGACCCGGCCTACTTTGGCGGCTATCTCAATCAGAACTATGTCGACACCTTTGCCGCGCTCGGCCTGGAAGCGCGGCACGCCGTCACCCTGGCCGACCATAGTTTTCGCGCGAGCTTTGCCAGCGCTGCGCAAAAAAGCGCGTATACCGAGCGCTTGCAAGCTTATTGCGCAGGCTGGATGAAATAAGCCGGTGCGGCAGCCGCGGTTGGCGACGCCGGCGCGGTTGCGCGGGCTCGCCAGCGGACCAAGGCGACTCGCGGTTGGTCTGCGGCGGCGCCGGCTGGGTGCATGGCAAATGGGCGTAGCGGCTGTGGCTGGTACACTGCGCGACTTAACGCCCAGTCGGCGCTCCTCTTGATCATGAATACCTATGGCTAGCCTTTGGGAGCGCTGTCTCGCTCGCCTGGAAACCGAATACAGCGAGCAGGACATCCTGACCTGGTTGCGGCCCTTGCAGGTGCATGAGAGTGCCGGCATGTTGCGCTTGCTGGCGCCCAATGGTTTTGTTCTGGACATGGTGCTGGAGCGCTTTCAGGCACGCATTGAGGTGATTGCGGCCCACCTGGCAACCACGCCCACCGAGATTCGCTTTGAAGTGGGTGCCTTGGCGCGCACCCCGGTAGTGGCTGCGGCTACCGGCCAGCCGACGCCGGTAGCGATGGTGGTGGCGCCACTGTCTGCGGTCGAGTTCGAATCGAATCTGGATCCGCATTACACGTTCGATAACTTCGTTGAGGGCAAGTCCAATCAGCTTGGACGCTCGGCGGCCTATCAGGTGGCCATGAATCCGGGCTGCCGCGAGTCCAATCCCCTGCTGCTGTACGGCGGCACCGGCTTGGGCAAGACCCACTTGATGTACGCCGCTGGCAATTTGATGCGGGCGAATAATCCGGGGTTCCGGGTGCTTTATCAGCGCTCAGAGCAGTTCTTCAGCGCCATGATCCGGGCGCTGAACGCCAAAAACATGGACGATTTCAAGAACCGTTACCGCTCGGTGGATGCCCTGTTGATCGATGACATTCAGTTTTTTGCGGGCAAAGATCGAACCCAGGAAGAGTTTTTTCATACCTTCAACGCGCTGTTCGAAACCAATCAGCAGATTATTCTGACCTGCGACCGCTATCCCAAAGAGGTCGAGAACCTGGAACCACGGATCACTTCTCGGCTGGGCTGGGGTCTGCCGGTGGCGATCGATCCGCCCGATTTCGAGACCCGCGCTGCGATCCTGATGCGCAAAGCCGAGACCAAGGGTTTGCTGTTGCCAGAGGCGGTGGCGTTTATGCTGGCCAAGCGGATGCGCTCGCACGTACGCGATCTGGAGGGCGCGCTGAACACGCTCGCTGCCCGTGCGCACTTCACCGGCCGGGCGATCACCATCGAGTTTGCGCAGGAGGCGCTGCGCGACCTGCTGACGCTGCAGGAGCGCATTCTCAGCATTCCCAACATCCAGAAGCTGGTGGCCGATTACTACCAATTGCGGGTGGCCGACTTGCTGCACAAGCGGCGCACCCGGCAGTTGGCTCGCGCCCGGCAAATGGCGATGGCGTTGTGCAAGGAGCTGACGTCGCATTCGTTGCCGGAGATCGGCGATGCCTTTGGCGGACGCGACCACACGACGGTGCTGCATGCGGTTAGATTGATCACCGAATTGCGCGGCACCGATGGTAAATTGCGCGAGGATTGGGAAAAGCTTTCGCGCTCGTTATCAGGTTAGAGAGCAAGCACTGGATAAGCTGTGGACAACCGGTGGTGGAGACTTTATGCACAAATAATGCACCGGGCTCAAGGGGCTTGCCACACAAGATGCAGTAGAGCGGAAAGGTGTGCTACACAAGGGATTGCGCTGGGTTCTTGAACTTGTCCCCAGCCTTCATCATCATCATCATCTTTATATAAGATCTAACAACAACCAGCGCAACCACCGGCGATCTTGGCAGCAGTCAGGGCCGCTTCGTTCATCCGACGAGGGTAAGTGACGATGAAATTTTCCATCCAGCGAGAAGTCCTGCTGAAGCCGCTCAATCAAGTGGTCGGCGTCGTTGAGCGTCGGCAGACGCTACCGGTATTGGCCAATGTCTTGCTGGTAGTCGAGGACGGCTCGGTCGGCTTAACCGGCAGCGATCTCGAAGTCGAGATGTTCGCGCGCTGCGCGGCCGACGGCACCGAGGCCGGCGAAATCACCCTGCCGGCGCGCAAGTTGTTCGACATCGTTCGGGCGTTGCCCGATGGCAGCCTGATTGAGGTGAGCCAAAGCGGGGAGCGGGTCACCCTGAGGGCTGGACGCAGCCGGTTTACCTTGTCGACCTTGCCGGCGTCGGAGTTCCCGACGGTCGATGACATCGAAGTGGTGGAACGGGTGACATTGGCCGAAGCGACCTTGAAAGAGTTGATCGATCGCACCGGGTTTGCGATGGCCCACCAGGACGTGCGCTATTACCTCAATGGGCTGCTGTTTGATCTGCGCGAGGGGGTTTTGCGTTGCGTGGCTACCGATGGTCACCGTCTCGCGCTTTGTGAGACACCGATCGAATTGTCGGTGAAGGCACGCAAGCAGATCATCATTCCGCGCAAGGGAGTGTTGGAGTTGCAGCGTTTGCTGGATGTCGGCGAAGGCACGGTGGAAGTGGAATTTGGCAAAGGCCACGTTCGCGTTCGCCGCAACGATTTTGTGTTTACTTCGAAATTGATCGATGGTCGGTTTCCGGATTACGAGGCGGTGATCCCGATCGGCGCCGATAAGTCGGTGGTGTTGTCGCGCGACGTATTCAAGGCGGCGTTGGCGCGTGCGTCGATTTTGTCGAACGAGAAATACCGCGGCGTCAAGCTGGAGGTCAGTCCGAATCGGTTGCAGATCGTGGCGCATAATCCGGAGCAGGAAGAGGCCACCGAGGAAGTGGAGGCCGACACCGTCATTGAGGAGCTCTCGGTCGGGTTCAACGTGAATTACTTGATGGAAGCGTTGGCCGCGTTGCGCGGCTTGCAAGTGATGCTGTTGCTGCGAGATGGCAATTCCAGTTGCCTGATTCGTGACGCCGAGAATGATCGCGCCCGGCATGTGGTGATGCCGTTGCGTTTATGAGCGGTGTTCGCACGGGTGTTGCAAAAGCCCCGGCTCGCCCGGGGTTTTTTGTTGCTGGCGGTTGGCGGAGGATACAGCGATGTGGATCGAGCAATTGTGGGTCAGCCAGCTACGGGTGATCGAGCGGGCCGAGCTGCGGTTACGCCCGGGCTTGAATGTGTTCACCGGACCGAATGGGGCGGGCAAGACTTCGGTGTTGGAAGCCGCACACTTGTTGAGTTTTGGTCGTAGCTTTCGGGCTGGGGGACGCGAGGTGCTGGTGCGGCGTGGCGCCGCGTCGGTCAGCGTGTTCGCTACGGTGCTGGGTCGTACGGGTGAGACCAGTCGGATTGGTTTGGAGCGGCAGTCAAATCAATGGCAGGGGCGGATCAATGGTCAGGGGGTTTCACAGTTAAGCGAGCTGTACCGGCATTGCCCGGTGCTGGCGTTTGATCCAGGGTCGCATCTGTTGATTTCGGGCGGCAGTGAATTGCGCCGGGCCGCGCTTGATTGGATCGTGTTCCACGTGGAACCAGATTTTCTGGAGCTCTGGCGGCGCTATCAACGCGCGCTCAAGCAACGCAACGCCCTACTTAAAGCCGCCGCGCCCGATGCCTGGTTTGAGCCTTGGGAAACCGAATTGGCGCTGACCGGTGACGCGATCAGTGACCTGCGCGCACGCCAAACGGCAGCACTGGAGCCACCCTTGCAGGAAATTTGTGGGCTGCTGTTGCCGGAACTTGGGGCATGTCATTTTCAATTCGAAGAGGGCTGGCGGAACGATTCGTCAGGCTTGGGCGCTGCTGACCATCGCGCAAAACTTGCTGACACTCGCGCCGGAGATCGCGAGCGCGGCTTCACTCGTTACGGGCCCCACCGCTGCGATTGGTCGCTTACCTACGCCACCGTGCCGGTTCGCGAACACTTGTCTCGGGGCCAGGAAAAATTGACCGCGCTGGCGATGATTTTTGCGCAGTTGTTGAGCTTCCATCACCGACGCGGAGAGTGGCCGATCTTGCTGCTGGACGACTTATGCAGTGAACTCGACCCGCAACACTTGGGCTCTGCACTCCGCTGGTTAGCCGGTACCGGCGCACAATTGCTGATCAGTTCGGTGGCTTGGCCAGATACCCCAGGAACCCTTAGCGCCAACCTGTTCCACGTGGAACAGGGGAGCATCCGACAGCAAGACTGATATACTGCGCGGCCCCGACTGCACGCCTGGTCGACCCCCACCGCGCCGCCTTCGCGCTGACCCTGAAGTCCAGCGCTCAGCACCACCCAATTTCCACCGAACCTTTGGGTTCGGCCACGATGGAAGCCCGAATGACCGATACCTACAACTCAGACAGCATCAAAGTACTGAAGGGCCTGGACGCGGTACGTAAACGCCCCGGCATGTACATTGGCGATACCGACGACGGCACCGGCCTCCACCACATGGTTTTTGAAGTGGTCGATAATTCCATCGACGAGGCGCTTGCCGGCCATTGCGACAACGTGCGCGTCACCATCCACACCGATGGCTCGGTCTCGGTAATCGACAATGGTCGTGGCATCCCGGTGGGCATGCACGAAGAAGGCCGCTCATCGGCCGAAGTGGTGATGACCGTCCTCCACGCCGGCGGCAAATTCGACGACAACAGCTACAAAGTTTCCGGTGGTTTGCATGGCGTCGGCGTCTCCGTGGTCAATGCGCTTTCGGAATCGCTCTGGCTGGACATCTGGCGTGAAGGCTTCCATCACCGTCAGGAATACCAACTTGGCGAACCGGTCTATCCGTTGCAACGGCTGGAAGCCAGCAACAAATTGGGTACGCAGGTGCGGTTTTTGCCGAGCAAGGAAATCTTCACCGACGTCGAGTTTCATTACGAGATTCTGAGTGCGCGATTGCGCGAATTGGCCTTTCTGAACTCCGGCGTCTTGATCGAACTCAAGGACGAACGCGTCGAAGGCAAAACCGATACCTTCAAGTACGAAGGCGGCATCCGCAGCTTCGTCGAACATCTGTCGCAGTTGCGTACTCCACTGCATCCGCAGGTGGTCAGCTTTATCGGCACCACCGCCGAGGGCATCGCGGTCGATGTCGCCTTGCAATGGACCGACGCCTACGAAGAGCGCATGTACTGCTTCACCAACAACATTCCGCAAAAAGACGGCGGCACCCACCTCGCCGGCTTTCGCGCTGCCCTCACCCGCACCCTGGGCAACTATATCGAGGCGTCCAACCTGCAAAAACAGGCCAAGGTCAGCCTCAGTGGTGACGACATGCGCGAGGGCATGATCGCGGTGCTCTCGGTCAAGGTGCCCGACCCCAAGTTCAGCTCGCAAACCAAAGACAAATTGGTTTCTTCCGAAGTGAAAAGCGCGGTCGAATCGGTGATGGGTGACAAGCTCCGCGATTTTCTGCAAGAAAACCCGAACGTCGCCCGCGCCATTTGCGGCAAAGTGGTGGATGCCGCCCGCGCTCGCGAAGCCGCCCGCAAGGCCCGCGAACTCACCCGCCGCAAAGGCGCGCTGGACATCGCTGGGCTGCCCGGCAAGTTGGCCGATTGCCAGGAAAAAGACCCCGCGCTCTCCGAGTTATTCCTGGTCGAGGGTGACTCCGCCGGTGGCTCCGCCAAACAGGGCCGTAACCGCAAGACGCAGGCAATTCTGCCGCTAAAGGGCAAGATTCTGAATGTCGAGCGCGCCCGCTTCGACAAAATGCTGGGCTCCGCCGAAGTCGGCACCCTGATCACCGCCCTGGGCTGCGGCATTGGCAAAGATGAGTTTGATATCAACAAGTTGCGTTACCACCGCATCATCATCATGACCGACGCCGACGTTGACGGCGCCCACATCCGCACGTTGCTGCTCACGTTCTTTTATCGACAGATGCCGTTGTTGATCGAACGCGGCTACATCTACATCGGCTTGCCGCCGCTGTACAAAATCAAGCAGGGCAAGCAGGAAATGTACATGAAGGATGATGAGGCGCTGGCCACTTACCTGATCAATAACGCGGTGGACGATGCTGCCCTGATCCCGGCGACTGAAGTACCCGCGATCACCGGTGCCGCGCTCGAAAAGCTGCTCACCCTGTACCAGCGTGCCAAAGACCAAGTGCACAAATTGAGCGCGCACGCCGATGCGCTGGTGCTCCACGCGTTGATCGAAGCGGCGCCAGTCACCGATGCCTTGCTGCAGGACTTGGCAGCGTTCCAGGCCTGGGCCGATGCGTTGTCGGAACGCATCAACGGGCGCGGACTGGGCCGGGCAAAATACGTGCTGACCGCGATCGTCGGCGACGCTGCACCGAGCGCCTTGCGGATTCGCCGTCAATTGCATGGGCTGAGCACTGAAAGCCTGCTGCCGCAGGCCTTTTTTACCAGCAGCGAATACGCACCAATTCAGAAAATAGCACTATTAATCAATGGCTTGATTGGCGTTGGCGGGCAAGTTATGCGCGCTGGTAAAAGCGCCCCGGTGGCCAACTTTGCCGCCGCCCAGGACTGGCTGATGGAAGAAGCCAAGAAGGGCCGCACCGTGCAACGGTTCAAAGGCTTGGGCGAAATGAACCCGGAACAATTATGGGAAACCACCGTCAACCCGGAAACCCGCCGCATGTTGCAAGTGCGTGTTGAAGATGCGGTGGCCGCCGACCAGATCTTCTCCACTTTGATGGGCGATGTCGTCGAGCCGCGTCGGCAATTTATCGAGGTCAACGCCCTCAAGGTCAGCAACCTCGACGTCTGACTTAAGTTCGCTTGTCCGCCGCCGTCGCTGACATGACGCACCCAACTCAGCTTACCCAGGGCGGAGGCCCGATGCCTACCAGCGAGCACTACCCACGCGATCTGCGGGGCTATGGCGCCCACCCGCCGTTCGCCAATTGGCCAGGCGCGGCGCGGATCGCCGTGCAATTTGTGCTCAATCTGGAAGAAGGCAGCGAAAATTGTGTGCTGCATGGCGACGCCGGCAGCGAGCAATTTCTCTCCGAAATCATCGGCGCTGCCAGTTATCCAGATCGTCACTTGAGTATGGAGTCGATCTACGAATACGGCTCGCGGGTCGGCGCCTGGCGCATTCTTCGCGAGTTCGAGCGCCGCGGCCTGCCACTGACGGTGTTTGCGGTAGCCATGGCGATGCAACGCAACCCGGAGCTGACGGCGGCTTGTTTGCAGGCCGGCCACGAATTGGCGAGTCACGGCTGGCGCTGGCTCCACTATCAGGCCATGCCAGCGGAACTGGAACGCGAACACCTGCGACGGGCGGTGGCCATTCACACCGCGCTCACCGGCGCGGCGCCGCTGGGTTGGTACACCGGACGCGACAGCCCGAATACGCGGCGACTGGTGGTTGAACAGGGCGGTTTCGAATACGACGCCGACTACTATGGCGACGAGCTGCCGTTCTGGATGACGGTCACCTTGTCCGATGGCAGCAGCAAGCCACACTTGGTGGTTCCCTACACGCTGGATGCCAACGACATGCGCTTTGCTTCGCCGCAGGGCTTCAACACCGCCGGGCATTTTTTCGACTATCTACGCGACAGCTTTGACGTGCTCTACGCCGAAGGTGCCGAGACCCCGCGCCTGCTATCGATCGGCATGCATGGCCGCTTGCTCGGCCGTCCTGGCCGCTTCATCGGCCTGCAACGATTTCTGGATTACCTCGCCAAACACGA
>Ga0210033_1000640_pt1 | contig 33186 bp, 32 predicted proteins | sample CryGeymeta201501_FD_185465 | JGI IMG/M metagenome (GOLD analysis project Ga0210033, IMG submission 185465) | Groundwater microbial communities from Crystal Geyser aquifers in Utah, USA - Crystal Geyser metaG 2015-01 (SPAdes) (version 2) | ecosystem: Environmental > Aquatic > Deep subsurface >... | reverse complement strand
CTCAAGCCAAGTATGCCCTATATGCCCCTTCTGCCGGGATTATTTCCCCTTATAATTTTACTATCGCTCTGGCTGATAATGCAGTGATAAACGGGGTGAAAGTATTGCTGGAGACAGAAGCAAAAGATATCAGAATTGAAGAAAAGCAGGTTTACGGTGTGGTTACCAACAGGGGACTGATTGAAACCAGGATAGTAATAAATGCTGCTGGATTACATGCAGATGAGATAGCTGAAGCTGCCGGAGACAATTTCAAAATAAATCCTATAAAAGGCGAATACCAGTTGTTTGACAAACAGTGGGGAAATCTGGTTAATCATATTCTTTTCCCTGTACCTACCAAATTGTCCAAAGGTATTTTGGTGGCTCCTACGGTTCATGGCAATCTCTTAATCGGGCCTAACTCTTATCGGGTAAAAGAAAAAGACGACCCGGCTACTACCAAGGCTGGGACAGAGGAAGTATGCGAGGGAGCCAGAAAATTAGTCCCTAATCTTCCCCATCAAGGTCTGATAAACTCTTTCGCCGGCTTAAGAGCCGATATTGAAGGGAGAAATGATTTTATTATTGAAGCTTCAAAAAAGATTAGAGGATTTATCAATGTGGCAGGCATCGAATCACCCGGCTTAAGTTCTGTACCGGCTATTGCCGAGATGGTCAGTGGTATTTTAAAAGAAGTAGTTAAAGAAATTTCTCCCCAGTTAGAATTAAATTACCAGGATGATTTTTAGAAACCTTAGTCGAACAGCCGAAATTTGCAGATTATTTAGACAAGACAGGTGAATGGCAGGAGATAGTAGAAAAAGATGCTGATTACGGAGAAATTCTCTGCCGATGTGAAAAAGTAAGCAAAGGAGAGATACTCAGAGCTATCCATCAACCGCTGCCGGCCAGAAGTCTGGATGCCATCAAAAGAAGGGTTAGGGCAGGGATGGGCCGATGTCAGGGAGGTTTTTGCAGTCCTAAGGTTTTAAAAATTCTTTCGGAAGAATTAAAGATTTCTCCTTTAAAAGTGAGCAAAAAGGGACCTGGTTCAGAAATTTTAAAGACCAAGACCAAAGAGATAATCAAAGAAACGGGAGTTAAGTTTAAAGATGAAATTAGAGTATGATTTAGTAATTATCGGAGGGGGTCCGGCCGGTCTGGCTGTTGCCCTGGAAGCCAGAAGAAATACAGTGAAAGATATTTTACTTTTAGAGAGAGATAAATATCTGGGCGGAATCCTTCCTCAGTGTATCCATAATGGATTTGGTGTGCAGTATTTTAAGGAAGAATTGACCGGACCGGAATATGCAGGGAGATTTATTACTAAATTGAAAGATTGTCAGATTGATGTAAAGAAAGAGACGATGGTTATAAATATAACCACCGATAAACGGATTATAGCCATAAACAGAGATGATGGTTTATTGTATATTAAGACTAAAGCGGTTGTTCTGGCTATGGGGTGCCGGGAAAGAACCCGAGAAGCGATTGCTGTCCCCGGGAGCAGGCCTGCCGGAATATTTACCGCCGGCACTGCCCAGAGATATATTAATATTGAAGGATATATGCCCGGCCGTGAGGTAGTCGTTCTGGGTTCGGGGGATATCGGGATGATTATGGCCCGCAGGATGACTTTAGAAGGAGCAAGGGTTAAGGCGGTCCTGGAAATTATGCCTTTTTCTACCGGACTAATCAGAAACAAGGTTCAGTGTCTGGATGATTTTAATATCCCCTTAAAATTCAATCATACCATTACCAGAATCGAGGGAGGAAAGCGGGTAGAAAAAGTGACCGTCGCTCAGGTGGATAAGCACCTGCAGGCGATTCCCGGAACCGAGGAAGAGATAAGCTGTGATACCGTTCTATTATCTGTAGGTTTAATCCCGGAAAATGAACTTACCAGTGAAGCAGGAATTAAATTAGACCCGGTAACCAGAGGGCCCATAGTAAATGAAAACCGAGAGACAGAGATTGAGGGAATTTTTGCCTGTGGTAATGTGCTCCATGTCCATGACTTAGCTGATTTTGTTACCGAAGAGGGAGAGATCGTAGGTAGAGTTGTAGGCGAATACCTCAAAGGGAACAGAAAGTTTCGTTCCCAACCCATAAAAATATTCCCCGGTGATAATATTGCTTATGTAGTCCCTCAACATATAGATTTTATTGTTCCGGGAAGGAAAAAAATAAAACTCTTTATGCGGGTAAAAAAACCGGAAGAGAGAGTCAAAATTAATTTAATAGATGACAAAGGCAGGGTTTTGACAGCTTACAAGAAGAGGATTGTAACCCCGGGAGAGATGGTGAGCGTCTTTTTGCCGGAAGTTCTATTGGATGATAAATTGAAAAATATAACTATCTCTATTAAAAGGGATTAGGGAGTAAAGAGGATGGAACAAAATAAGATAATATGTATAAGCTGCCCCATAGGTTGCAGGATGACCATCCAGAGTAAAGATGGAAAGATTACCTCTATTATAGGGAATGCCTGTCCTAAAGGAATTAAATATGCCGAAGAAGAATTTATCAATCCGCTAAGAATCTTAACCACCACAGTTAAAGTGATTGGCGGTGAATTACCTTTAGTATCGGTAAAGACAGAAAAATCGATTCCTAAAAGATTATTATTAAAAGCTATGGTCGAAATTGCTAAAATTGAAGTGAAGGCTCAGGTTAAAATAGGTCAGGTAATTAAAGATGATTTACTGGGAACAGGTGTGAGCCTGGTTGCCACCCGCAATATTAAGAGAGTTGATTCTAACCTGTTTTCCTAAAGATTATGCTTACATCTTTTCCCTACTTTCCTTTATTTCCTTCTCTTTCTTAACTCGATACACGATACTATATACTCGATACTGTATTTAATTTTGAAGTAATCGATTAGATGTGTTATTATCTTTATACTACTTTTAAAATCAAACTTTTTGTATTATATAAAATACAAAATTGTAAAACAAGGGAAAAATTATAGATGCAAAATTTAAGAGGCTGTTTTAAAGAACACCCCTAATTGCCGCCATAAGAAATGATGCGGATTTTGAATATGCTCTCAATACAAAGGTGACTGCTCTTTTTATTCTCTATGGAGATATATTTAATCTGTCCCAGATTATGAAAAAATGTAAGGAGCACAAAAAACTTGTTTTTTTACATATGGACCTTATTAAGGGAATTGGCAGAGATAGAGAAGGAATAATTTATTTAGCCAAAAAAGAACTCTGTAATGGGATTGTTACCACTAAAAGTAACTTGATTGAGGTTGCTAAGAAAGAGGGTCTTATTGCTATTCAGCGAATTTTTTTACTTGACTCTGCTGCCTTAAATACCGGGGAACAGCTGTTAAAAAATAACCAGCCTGATGCAGTGGAAATTTTACCCGGAATAGCTGCTCCTTATTTTATAGAACACATATACAAAAAGTTATCCTGTCCGGTTATTGCCGGCGGTTTAATTTCTGATAAAAGTGAAATAGAGAAATTATTGCAAAGAGGAGTTCTAGCCGTATCTACCAGTAAAAAAGAATTATGGTAAATTTATTCAATTCCTCGGCTCTTAATACTCTCTTAGGGAATAGCTAATTTTGCATGAGCTACTAATTTAAGATGGGAGGCGATATATAGAAATAATAAAAAGCGTATCAGTTAATTAATAAGTTTCAAAATTATTAAGGAGGTTATAATTTACAATGAAATTAAGAAAGAATTTTCTGATGGTTTTAGTTGTAACTTTATGTTTACTATTGTCAGTGGGAACTGCTTTAGCAAAACCGGTAACCATAACTTTCTGGCATGCAATGAGCGGGTCGCGCCTGGGGGTATTAGAGTCGATTATCGAAAGCTTTAATGCTGCCCATCCTGATTTAGAAGTTAAACCGCTATTTACCGGCTCCTATGCGGAAACATTAACCAAATATGTTACCGCATATCCTACAGGAACAGCCCCAAATATAGTCCAGGTCTATGAAGTAGGGACTCAGACGATGATAGATAGCGATGCCATTATTCCAGTCTATAAAATCCCTGAAATGTTAGGAGAAACCTGGGATTGGGCACAATATGTCATCCCCATTACTCATTACTATTCTGTAGATGGGAAACTTTGGTCCATGCCTTTTAATTCGTCTACCGCCATGCTTTACTACAACAAAGATATTTTTAAAGCAGCTGGGCTCGATCCCAACAAACCTCCCACCACCTGGAAAGAGATGGAAGAGTATGGAGAAAAAATACTGGCCAGCGGAGTAGTAGATCATGTCTATTCCGGAGGTTGGCCTGATTGGATCTTCGAACAAACACTGGCCTATAATGACCACCTCTACGCAGACAACGATAATGGGCGGACTGGATTAGCAAAAAAAGTGGTCTTTAATGATGATTTTGGTTACATGGTCTTTGATACCTGGGTTAGATTGCATAAAAAAGGGATATATATCTACGGAGGAGTGGAGTACGAAGCAAACTCAGCATTCAATGCCGGTCAAATTGCTATGCTTATTCAGTCTACTTCATCACTGGCTGGTATTATTAAAGCTTCTAAATTTAAGGTTGGTACCAGCTTCCTTCCCCGTTTCGAAGGTTATCCGGTGGGAAACTCTGTCATTGGAGGCGGAAGCCTTTGGATCACCAAAGGACAAAGTGATGAAGAGCTCCGCGGTGTTTGGGAGTTCTTAAAATATCTTAGCCGGGAAGACATTGCTATAAAGTGGCACAAAGGTACTGGTTACTTCCCAGCGAGTAGTGGAGCACTTAAAACTCTATTAGACGAAGGCTGGTTCTCGGCGGATCAAACCTACCTCACTGCTTTTCTCCAGATACTTGCTGGAAGACGGGATACTGCAGCATCTACCGGGGTTCGCTTAGGTCCCTTCGTGGCAATGCGAGATCTTTTTAGAGCTGCGTTGGAAAAAGCAATAGCTGGCGAACTTTCTCCCAAAGATGCCTTAGATGAAGCAGCAGAAAAGATGAATGCGTTACTCAAAGACTATGCGGAACTCTATGGTAAATAATAAATAATTAAAGTATACCGTTTCGTAGGGGCAAGCAAGCCAAAGGCTTGCCCCTGTATCTATTAGTTCTCTATATATCTATATATCAAAAGGAAAAAAATGCAGGAAGACAGATTCCCTGGGCACAAATTTTTACCTTATCTACTTATTGCGCCATCTATTGCAGTAATTATTGTCTTTTTAATTGGACCTTTTGTTCAAAGTATACGTGAATCTTTATTTGTCTCCACACCGTTTGGCACGAAAACTATCTATGTCGGACTCCGTAATTATGTCCGTTTATTTTCTTCGCCAGACTATCGAAGCAGTGTCATCGCTACTTTTAAGTTCTCTGCTTTTGTTATTATTGGTGGACTTTCTATTTCACTGGCGATTGCCCAATTACTCAACCAGAAGATCAAAGGAGTAGGCTTCTATCAAGTCGCCCTTATCTGGACTTATGCTATCTCTCCGACAGTTGCTGGTGTGATCTGGGCTTCAATGTTTGCACCTGCTACTGGACTTATTCCTTATATTGTTTCCAAACTATCTGGTGGATATACGCTAAATTGGATGACGAACGGGAATATTGCCTTATTTGTGGTAGCTACTGCCGCTACCTGGAAGATGTTGGGCTACAACATTATTTTCTTTTTAGCCGGATTACAAAATGTACCGGACGAATTTTTAGAAGCTGCTCAGATGGATGGTGCCGGATCCTGGAAAGCATTTTGGCGCATTACCTTTCCCATGCTTTCCCCCACTACCAGCTTTTTATTGTTTGTTAACATGCTTTATGCCTTCTTCCAGGTTTTTGGGTTGATAGATATTATGACCCGAGGCGGACCGGGAAATGCGACAGAACTTCTGGTATACAAATTGTATCGTGATGGTTTTATTCATCTAAATACTGGATTTGCTTCGGCCCAATCATTAATAATATTTTTAGTAATCTCTGTGGTAGCAATTATTCAATTGAGGATAGTTACCCAAAAAGCTATTTATTCGCGATGAGGTAATAGTCTATGTCAAAAATGACCAGAAAAACTCGGCATGATATTTTTATTCATGCAATACTTATTTTATTGGTTATGGTTCTTGCTTTTCCCGTATATTTTGCTTTAATTACCAGCACCTTAAGTTTTCAGGAGTCCTACCAGTATCCACCAAAACTTATACCTGGAAAACAATTTATGAGCAATTTTCAAGAAGTCTGGGATCGAATTAATATGGGGCGGCTCTTTTTTAATAGTACCTTTATTTCAATAATAGTAGCAATAGTGAAAACGATCCTGGCATTACTGGCTGCCTTTGCCTATACTCATTTTAAATTCCGTGGACAGGGTCTGTTGTTTTCTATGTGCATGATCACCCAAATGCTGCCTCTTCCGGTACGTATTGTTCCCACCTTCCAATTAATGGCGAGTTTTAACTGGATAAATTCTTACTATGCCCTCACCGTACCATTCTTTGCCAGTACAACCGGACTGCTTCTTTTTCGGCAGTTCTACCTGACTATACCCAAAGATCTTCCCGATGCTGCCCGGGTAGATGGGGCAAGTCCTATGCGTTATTTCCTACAAATTTTAGTTCCCATCTCTAAGACTAACATTGCAGCTCTATTTGTTATAGAGTTTATTTTTATGTGGAGTCAGTACTTATGGCCCTTAATTGTAACTACTACTGCTGAAATGCGGGTGGTGCAAATTGGTATCAAGATGTTATTAGCCAGTGAGCAGATAGCTCCTGAATGGAATGTGGTTATGGCTGCTACGGTGATTGTTATGCTGCCCCCGCTGGTAGTCCTTATGCTGTTGCGGAAAAGCTTTGTGCAAGGAATTGCGATGCAGACAAGTAAATAAAAAGAAATAAGGAGAGTAATTGACGCGTGCTTACCCAATTGAACTGTGCGAGCTGTATAATAGATGATTTATGCGGTGCTTTGAATTTATTACCCTTAAAAGAAGAAACAAAAAATGAAATATTAAAGGAATCCTTTCAATTTTTATCTCAAGAATTCTCCACAGATAAGATTCCTTCTTACTTCATTACCGCAGTTCATAGAATATTAAAGAGGATATCAAGGATAGAAATTCCTTTTAAAGAAAGAAGAGACAAGTGTAATCAGCTTGGAATAGAAATGGCAGAAAAGATTGCCTTGGAAGCAGAGGGGCTGGAGGAATCAGAAAGGTTTCCATTTTTAGTTAATTGGGCTATTGCCAGCAACCATCTTGATTTTCGGACAGTAGGAACCGGTTATGGATTTCAGATGGCTGAAATAATAGAGGAGCTTCATGCTTGCGTTTTGGAAGGGATAAAGATAGACCAGATAGCTGAAATTTTTCAAATAGCTAAAAAATCTTCCGAAATACTCTATATCCATGATAATGTTGGTGAGATTGCCTTTGATAAACTGCTGATTCAGGAACTGAGAAGATATGGCAGCTCAGTGATTTCTGCTTTAAGAGGAGGGCCTATAACTAGTGATGCCACTATAGAAGATGGAGAAACGGTAGGTCTTCAAGAAGTTGCCTCACAAATTATTTTAGCCGGATCGGATACCCTGGGTATTTCCCTTAATGAAATGTCTTGTGAATTAAAAAATGCTCTCCGGACTGCCGATTTGATAATTGCTAAAGGCCAGGCAAATTATTACGCTTTAAGCGAATATAATTCGAGGGTACCCGGTAGGATTGCCTGTCTTTTTAGAACTAAATGCCAGCCAGTAACCAATAAATTGGGAGAAACAGGAAAAATCAATGTTGCTATTTTGCTGTAAGCTCTAAAAAAAATTTTTTCAATCAAAATTATTATGCTATAATTAGGCTATACATGAGATAAATTAATTTCCTAAAACAGAGGAGGTGAATTTTAACTTCAATAACTTAACACAAGAATTGCTTGCTAAAATTGTTTTTTAATATTTAAAAATATTTTAGGAGGAAGAAATGAAAAAGATAATTTTTATTACATTTTTAATTATTGTTTTTCTGGCCAGTTCAGTTACCCTCGCTGCTGAAAAGACCAAGGTACAATTCTGGCATGCTATGGGCGGATGGAGAATCGAACTGCTTCAAGAGATGGTAAATAATTTTATGGCTTTAAACCCGGATATTGAAGTAGAGGTACAATACACCGGAAGTTATGGTGATACCATTAATAAACTTAATGTCGCCGTTCAATCGAAGGTTGCACCTCATGTGGTACAGGGATATGACATCGCCACTCAAATGCTAATTGATGGAGAAGTTGGTCTCGTTATGCAAGATTTAATTGATGCAGATCCCACCTTTGATATCGGAGCTTTTATGCCTCAGGTGCTTAATTATTATAGAGTAAATGGAAAACTCTATTGTATGCCTTTTAATTCTTCCAATGCTATTATGTTCTACAATAAAACTCTATTTGAAAAAGCGGGTTTAGATCCTAATAAACCACCTAAAACCTATGAAGAACTACTTGAATATGCGAAAAAACTTACCACAAAAGATGATAAAGGAAATGTAGTTCAAGCTGCTGTTTGTTGGAGCCTTAACTGTTGGTTCTTTGAACAATTTATGGCTACACAGAATGCGCCCTTGGTGGATAACGATAATGGCAGAACCGGAAGACCCACCAAAGCCATATTTAATTCAGATGCTGGTTTGAAAGTATTTACTTTTTGGAATGACCTAACTAAAAATGGAGATATGATAAATACCAAGCTTGAAGATTGGACCGCAGCGAGAAATCTCTTTATATCTCAAAAGGTGGCAATGTTAATTACCTCAACATCCGATGTTGCCTTGATGGTTAAATCTGCACAAGAAAATAATTTTGAACTGGGCAGTGCGTTTCTACCCACCCCAGCGGATGCTGAAGCTGGCGGAGTAGTAATTGGCGGAGGTAGTCTCTGGATCATTGGCGGACATCCTAAAAATGAGACTGATGCAGCCTGGAAATTTGTAAAATATATGACTGAAGCCCCGCAACAGATAAAGTGGCATACTGGAACTGGCTACTTCCCGGTGAGAAAAGATGCTATAGAAGGCCTCTTGGCTCAGGGTTATTATTCCGGATCTCCACATGATCTGACTGCCATATTGCAACTTCTCCTTTCCACTCAGAATTATAACACTAACGGAGCAATTATTGGTGCTTTTGCTGAGATGAGATCTATTGTTGCATCAAACATTGAAAAGATGCTCTCAGGCAGTATGACTCCAGCAGAAGCCTTAGCTGCTGCAGAAAAAGCAGCAACGGAAGCGATTAGAAACTATGAAGGATTGTAATATTTAATTTCTTTGGAGGCGGTAAAACCTTTACCGCCTCTTTTACCATTAATTTATCAATATATATTTATTTTAACTATTGAGGGTATAACAATGCGAAAATGGACTCCATATTTATTGTTGATCCCCACTTTTATAATAATTGTCATATTTATTTATGTACCTGCCGAGTATTCGATAAAGGCGAGTATGCAAAGAATACTGCCCTTTGGCAGAGGAACGAGTTATATAGGCTTAACTAATTTTTTAAAACTTTTTTCTAATGCTGATTACCTCTACTCAGTAAGATTTACCATTCTATATGTTACAGTTACAGTGAGCATTGCTATTATTTTATCCTTTTTAATTGCTCTTCTTCTGGTTAAGAAGATTCCCGGAGTAAAACTATTTAGAACTTTGATTTTTGTTCCTTATGCTATTTCTCCGGCTATCGCTGGAGCTTTGTGGACTTTTTTGTTAAATCCAATAGTAGGCCACGTAAGCTATTTCTTTCAGGTTCTTTTTGGGATTCAAGTGGAATGGATGACCTCTAAACCTTATGCTTTTTATGCCGTAGTATTTGCTTCGGTATGGAAAACACTACCTTTTAATATGATATTTTACATTGCCAGCATTCAGGATGTACCGGAAGAGATTTTGGAGTCAGCTACCATTGAAGGAGCTAATGTTATGAACCGGACCTGGAGGATAATTTTTCCTATGGTCTCTCCTATCACTTTTTATTTGGTAATTATGAATATAGTGACTATGATGTTTTCCTCTTTTGCTATTATTGATGTCATGACTAAAGGAGGACCAGGTCAATATACTACCAATATGATTTATAGACTTTATTTGGATGCTTTTTACTTCCAAAAACCAGGGGTTGCTTCAGCTCAAAGCGTAATCCTGATTGCTATAATGATTGTGGTTACTTCGATCTATTTTAAATTCGGCGAACGGTATGTTCATTATTAATAAGGAGATAACTGATGAAAATATCCACTCAAAAACGAACAGATATAATTATATCCGAAACAATATTAATCATTGTTTCTCTTGTATTTATATTACCATTAATCCTTGCATTAACTATGAGTATACAGCCTCCCTATGCTGTTTTTTCCTTCCCCCCGAAGATTCTTCCCCGGGGATTCCACTTACAAAATTATATTACCGCCTTTCAAAGGGTCCCATTTTTCAGGCTATTTCTGAATAGTGCGGTAGTAGCGGTAATGATTACTTTGGGAAAACTGGTCACCGGGGCTCTCGCCGGATATGCTTTTGCTAATTTTAATTTTTTTGGTAAAAAATTTTCCTTTGCTTTTCTGTTTGCTACCTTATTTTTACCAGCTGAAATAATTATGATTGTACCTTTATTTTCTCTAATGGTAAAATTTGGCTGGGTAAATACTTACTGGGCTTTGACTATCCCCTTTATGGCAAGTGCCACCAATACTTTTCTGTTGCGGCAGCATTTTCTAATGATTCCTAAAGAGCTTGAGGATTCAGCCAAAATTGACGGAGCTGGGCCGATGGTCTATTTTATAAAAATTTTGCTTCCTCTTTCCAAATCTATGCTTGGTGGCGTATCAATCATTAATTTTATTTATGCTTGGAATCTTTACCTCTGGCCTCTTATAGTTACCATGGAAGATAAAATGAAGACGGTTCAGATAGGAGTAAAGATGTTAATTGACTCTGAAGCAGCAAGTGACTGGGGAGTGATTATGGCCGGCACCGTTTCCGCAGTAGTACCTACATTAATAGTATTTTTTGTACTTCAATCTATCTTTGTCAAAAGCCTCACCAGGTCAGGCATTAAGGGATAAAGCATACTTTTCTTATTCCCACTGAAAACCGTAAACCAAGAACTAAAGAGCGCCAAGAAAGCTCTATATTTCTTGCAGGGTGAAAGTCCCTGTTGGGTAAGGTCTAGCCAACCACCCATACCGAGTGTTGCATCGAAATTGGTAACAATTAGATGACCTGTCTGCTGCAGGCAGGAGCGTATACAGGGAATCAGATAGGCCATAAGGAAGACCGTACTTCCTGAAGGTGAATTATACAGCCTCGTAAAATAGATTAATGCAGATGGCGACGTTGTTTTAGTAACGGAAGCCTACACAAAAAGAATCGCATATGGCGAGATTCTAAGAGGGTCTGTCGGGGTCTTGGCACATGGCATGTCTGAAGTAGAGATATAGGGAACTTGGGAGACCCTATAGGTTCCTGAGTAAAGGTAAGTCTATCCGATAGAAAAAGAGGGAGACTGACGGCTTATAGGGATTCGGATCAGCTCATAGTACTCATTTCGAGGAAGGGGCTGACAGAATACGTAGTCTGCAAAGGAAACATTTGCCGGGCAAGTAGGACTGGAGGAACAAATGCAAACCTCCCTGCAGGGAATAGCAAAGAAGGCAAAACTGAATAAGAAGTATCGATTCCGTGATTTGTATCGGCTTTTAAATGAAGAGAACCTTTTAGATTCTTGGAAATACCTGAACAACAAGGCAGCCTCAGGAGTAGATAGAATATCAACTAAAGAATTTGAGATAAATTTACTTAGCAATATCCAAGGATTAGTTAAAAGCTTAAAACAAAAACGGTATCGGGCAAAACTGGTAAGAAGGGTGAGTATCACTAAAGAAAATAGCAAGCACCGTTCTTTAGGCATACCTACTATAGGTGACAAACTGATCCAAAAGGCAGTAGCCAGAATACTTAATGCGATTTATGAACAAGACTTTCTTAGCTGTAGTTACGGATATCGTCCGATGATTGGAGCAAAAGATGCAGTACGAGATATAACTACTACCTTAGTAAGAGGAAGATATGGTTACATATTGGATGCAGATTTAGAAGGATTCTTTGACCATATCAATCACCAGTGGTTACTCAAGATGTTAGAAGAAAGGATTGATGATAAACCATTTATTAACTTAATTGCCAAATGGCTTAAGGCAGGAGTACTCTCTACCGAAGGTAAAATATTACATCCAGTGATAGGGACGCCACAAGGGGGGATAGTCAGTCCTCTACTGGCTAATATCTACTTACATTACGTACTTGACCTTTGGTTTGAGAAGAAAGTGAAACCTAACTGTAAAGGAGAAGCTTACCTTTGTAGATATGCGGATGACTTTATCTGTGCCTTTCGTTTCAAAGATGAGGCAGAGGAATTCTATAAGGCAATTATTAAAAGGTTGGAAAAGTTCGGTCTTTCTCTATCACCGGATAAGACCAGAATCATAAAATTTAGCCGATTTGAGAAAGATGCTAATTACTTTGAATTCTTAGGTTTTGAATTTCGCTGGGGTACTAGCCGCAAGGGTAAGGATATAATTAAACGTAGAACCTCTAGGAAGAAACTATTAGCAAGCTTGAAAAGGTTTACCCTATGGTGTCGTAAATGCAGAAACTTTCGTCTTAGGAAAATCTTTAAACTACTTAATGTCAAACTAAGAGGTTATTACAACTATTATGGGGTTATAGGTAATTTTACTAGTTTGCAAAAGTTTTTCTTTCAAGCGTTAAGAATCTTATACAAGTGGTTGAATCGTCGTAGCCAAAAGCGTAGTTTTTGCTATAATATATTTAACCAGATTACTGAATTTTATAAAATTGAGAAACCTAGAATTACGGAGTTTTCTTAACCAGTTAATTATCTTATTAGTTTTACTTTTACGGAAGCGAGTATTTCTGAAGAGCCCAGTGCGGTAATTCCGCACGCTGGGATCTGTGCGGGGGCAGTCGGGTAACTGGCTGTCCTACCGTGACAACTTTCCGATAATGGAAGCGATTAAGTAGGAGTGATAATCAAGCAATATAGTTACTTATAAAAGAGGTGAACAATATGGGCGAGTTATTTATTTTTCATCCCACAAATACAATCGGTGATTGTGGTGAATTTGCTAATATTATTCCAATTGGATGCCCCTATAACTGTTGTGAGAGCATTCTTCTAACCTTATTGACTTATTTATAATATATAGTATACTTATAAGTATAATACTTTAAAGTATACTATATGGAGGCTAATATGTTTGTCAATAGAATTGAGGAATTAAATTACTTAGAAAAATTACATAAGAAACAGGATGCCCGCTTTGTAATTATGTATGGTCGTAGAAGAATTGGTAAGACTGAATTACTCAGACAATTTTCTAAAAATAAAAAACACCTCTTTTTTTCTTCAGATCTATCTTCTGAACAAGAACAGTTAAAACAATTTAGTGAAAAAATATTTCAGTTAACCAGAGAATCATTTTTACAAACCCAGCCCTTTAGTTCATGGGAAGCTTTATTAAGATATATCTTTGACCATTTAATTCCGAAAATACCTTTGGTTATTATTGATGAATTTCCTTATTTATGTATAAGCAATCCAGCCCTTCCTTCTATTTTGCAAAAAATCTGGGATGAAAAAGCAAAAGAAAGTAATATTTTTCTTATTTTATGTGGTTCTTATATGAGCTTTATGGAAAAAGAAATTTTAGGAAGTAAAAGCCCTTTATTTGGCAGACGTACTGGACAGGTTGCCTTAAACCCATTATCTTTTGAAGATCTTAAGTTCTTTTTCCCTGACTATTCTGAAGAGGATAGAATGCTCGCATATACTGTACTTGGAGGTACACCTGCATATCTCCAACGATTTAATGATAAAAAAACTATAGAACAAAATGTAAAAGAGGAAATTTTAAATAAAAATGGTTTTCTTTTTAGCGAACCTCGTTTTTTATTAATAGAAGAATTGCATGAGCCGTCTACCTATTTCTCTATTTTAAGAGCCATTGCCTTTGGTAGGACACGACTAAATGAAATAGTACTGGAAACTGGGATTAGTGAGCGACATAAAGTAAATAAATATCTTAGTGTCCTTAGAGAATTACATATAGTAAGAAGAGAAATTCCGATTACCGAAGATAAACCTCACAAATCAAGAAAAGGTATTTATCTCCTTAACGATCCTTTCTTCCGCTTTTGGTTTAGATATATTTTACCTAATATGAGTTACCTTGAAGAGGGAGACTTTAATTATGTTTGGCAAGAAAAAATAAAACCTTCTTTGGATAGTTTTACTGGATTTGTTTTTGAGGATATTTGTTTACAAAGAATAAAAAATCTAAATAGAAAAAATATGCTTCCTTTTAAAGCTAGTAATATTGGGCGTTGGTGGAATAACGAAGAAGAGATTGATATTGTAGCTTATGATGAAAAGCAATCTTTTATCTTTGGTGAGTGTAAATGGAGGAATAAAAAAGTCGGTCTAAATGAGTTAAATGAATTAGAAAGAAAGGCTAACAATTTTTTTTATGCTGGTCAAAAATATTTTATTTTATTTTCCAAATCAGGTTTTAATGAAAAATTAAATAATTTATCAAAACAAAGAAAAGATATCCTTCTCTTTGACCAATAGTGTAGACGAAGGTTATTTATATTTAGTAATTATCCTTATACTAATCTTTTTATCAAAAACTTTTTCTCAAAAAGAAGGATTTTTAAAAGTTTTGTCGAATATTAAAATATGTCACGCATCAGATTAAAGTTCTTTTACTTAGGACATTGAAGAGATAATAGACTGATTTAGAAAGCCAGCCAAGGAAAAATATATAAAAAGAAAGTAAAAAAGGAGAAAAAAGTAAAATGAAAAGTATACCTAAGAATTTTTTATTAATTATACTAATCGGATTATTTTTATTCGGAGTAGGGCAGTTAGGATGGGCTCAAAAGTGGCAACCTTATCAATTTAAGGGAAACGAGCGTTTTGAATACAAAATCATCTGGAATGAAAATGAGGAACCAGTAGAAATTACCTATATCCTGGATATTAAAATAGATCCAGAGAAATCCCAGAAGGGCGAGGAAGTCTATGAAGTTTCTTATACTACTAAAGGGACTTTAACTAAAGATAAATTAGGCCAGGAGACTGCCTTTGGGTTAGGGGGAGCTTACGGAATATCCTTAAATATGTTAGTCATCAATCCTGCCTATGGTTTCTTTTTTAGCCAGATGGATTTAAAGGTAGGAGAAAAGATGAGCTTCTTTGGGGCAGGGATAATCAAGGTAACCGCCATGGAAGAGATTGCCGGTAGATCAGGATTTGTCTGCCAGCTTTTTAGTCCCGAAGAGGAAGATAAAATACTGGCTGAATGGGTTATTGACCCAGAATTAGCCTTACCTTTAAGAAGTAAAACCTTTGGAGAGGAAGGAATAGAAGGTGAAATTGAACTTTTAAACTATACCCAATATTAGCCAATATTATAAAACCGAATAAAAAATATTAAAAATATTTAAAACGGTAACTAAAGAGAATGAGCGATAATATTCTTTTGGAAGAATTGAAAGTTGAAATGAGGATTGAACCTGAGAAAGTATCTCTTTCTATAGAGAATTTTATCCGAGAATATACCGAAAAACTAGAAAGAGAAGGGCTCATCTTAGGGCTAAGTGGAGGGATTGACTCCAGCGTTGTTGCGGTCTTGGGTCAGCGGGCACTTAGCCCTCAAAAAGTTTTAGCTTTAATTATGCCCGATCAGGATTCTAAAAAAGAACATCTCAAAGACGCCCAGGATTTGGCTCAAGAATTATCCATCCCCACCAAATTAATTGATCTTACTCCTTATCTTCAAGAAATGAGGATTTATGCCTTATCTCCCTTTAATAAAATTCCTGTTTGGGGAGGATTAAAGGGGAGGGTAATTAAAGAATCCTACCAATTTTATACCAGAAAGACCGGAGAAATTCCTTTTTCCGCTAGTCTTTTAGGTTTTAAAGATAAAGCCTTTAAAAGTTATCTGGAAAAGAGCAATGCCTATTATCGGATAAAACATCGTCTTCGGATGGTCTTACTTTATCTTTATGCCGAATTGGAAAATAGATTGGTAGTCGGAGCGGCCAATAAAAGCGAATATCAGATTGGATTTTTTGTCAAACATGGCTGTGATGATGCCTCTGATATTATGCCCCTTCTTAATTTATATAAAACTCAGGTAAGAGAATTAGCTTGCTATCTAAATATCCCCTCCAGAATTATTCAAAAGCCTCCTTCACCTGATCTTATTCCTGGGCTTACTACTGAAGAAGCTCTGGGAATTTCTTACGAAAAGATGGATTTAATTTTATTAGCTTTAGAAAAGGGTTGGGAAATTACGGATATAACCAAAGCTTTAGAGATAAAAGAAGATAAAATAGTGGATATTCAGAATTTAATGCAAAAATCAGAGCATCTGCGTAAAATATTTATTCCTAAAAATGAGTAAAATCTTTCCATTACCATTATAATCAAGATGGGTATTAAATAATTTTTTAAGGAGAATTTAAAATGAATGATGGGAAATCAAAATTAAAAGCGGACCAGACAACAATGAACCCCTACGAAGAAAAAATTAAACAATATATTCAAGATAATCATCTTCAAGCCGAGCATCTTTCTTTTACAACTTCCTGTCATTCAGTAGAAGATGCCGCAAGATCTGTTCATACTTCAGCGGAAGATTTTGTAAAAAATATCTGCCTAATAGATCAGCAGGGGAATCTAATTGTGGCTATTGTGAAGGGAGAAGATAGAGTAAGTTTAAAGAAAATAGGAAAAGCTCTGGAAATTGAACCGCCCCGCACGGCTAATCCGCCGGAGATTCTGGAAAAAACCAACTATATCTGTGGCGGAGTTCCCTCCTTTGGTTATTCGGCTACTTTTTTAATTGACCCCAAAGTAATGGAAAAAGAAATGGTTTATTCCGGAGGCGGTTCAGAAAATTCTCTGATTAAAATTTCACCTCAGGAATTGCAAAAAGCTAATCAAGGCCAGATAATAAAAATAAGAAAATAAAGAATAATAAGAGAATCGAAAAAATAATTAGACCTTTATCTCTAGCGGTAACCTCAAAAAAAATAGTCAAAAGAGTAGGACAGAGAACCGCCGGGAAGAAAATGATGAATGCCAATAGCTTCCTTAAAATATTGTAAATAATATTTTTTAATACTATAATATGGGTGTAACCCAAAAAGCTAAAATTATTTTTAATAGATTATACATCTGATGCGTTGCAGATAATTTTATAGTAAATTAAGATTTTTTGGTTATAATTATCTTGTAGGGGTTCGATTTATCGAACCCGTAAATAAGCGGGTCGGATAAATCCGACCCCTACCTTACTATTCCCCGATCAGGTCGAGGACAGGTTTGTTTACTTTTTGGGGGACAACCATACTATAAATAGTATATCAACAAAATCTGCTAATTACATAATTCTATATGGGGATAGGAAGAGGGCTAAAAACTCTAAGTCCTAAAAGGATAAAGTGGAATATATGGAAGAAAAAGAAAAAACCAAAGAGCAGTTAATAGATGAATTAATGAAATTACACCGGCAAATTACCGAATTGGAAAAATCAGAAATTAGGCATCAGCAGATAGAAAAAGCATCAACTGATAATGAGGAAAAATATCGAATTCTGGTAGAGTTAGCTGCTGATGGCATTCTTATAGAGACAGTAGAAGGTCGTATACTTGAATGTAGTACTGCCGGAGCAAAGATATATGGTTACGCTAAAGAAGAAATGATTGGCTTAACTATAGCAGACTTAGTTCCCGAAGAGTTTTCAAAGAAATTGCCTAAGGTTATTACCGACAAGGAGACCACTCACGGTATTTTCGTCCCTCGAATAAGCAAAAAGAAAGATGGCACTATCTTCCCTACAGAAATTGCCACCAAAATTGTCCGTATCGGAGGGAAACCCAGACTTATAGCTTATGTTCGTGATATCACCAAACCTAAGGAAGCAGAAAAAAAGCTAAGAAAAGCCAGAAAAATCTTTGCCAGTCTCTTTAATAGTAGTCCTATTGCGGCCTTGTATCATGATGAGGATGGTCGCATCTTAAATATAAATCCTTACTTTACCAAAACATTTGGTTACACCTTAAAAGAGATAAGAGGTAGAAATATTGATGAAGGGATGATTTATCCCGAAAATAAGATAGACGAAGGAGAAAGATTAACTAAGAAGGGATTGACCTTTAAAGGTATTTCTGAATATGAAACCATTAGAAAGAAGAAAGATGGTACTTTAATTTATGTAGTCATATCTGCTTCTCCGGTTATAATTGATGAAAAAGCTCAGGGAACTATAGCTTTATATAAAGATATTACCGAGCGTAAAAAAGCCGAAGAAGCCTTACGAAAAAGCCAGCAGGAATTTGCCAGTCTATTTAACAGCAGTCCCGAGGCTTTAGCCTATCTGGATGAAAAAGGCAATATTATAGATATAAACCCCCGCTTTGCCGAACTATTTGGTTATAATATAAATGAAGTAAAGGGTAGAAATCTGGATAACGGAATGATTCACCCACCAGAGAAGATGGGAGAAGGGAAATGGATGACCGAAAAGGCGTTAAAAGGCAAATTTTATTATGAGACTATCAGAAAGAAGAAGGATGGAACCTTATTCCCGGTTTCTATATCTGTTTCCAGGGTTATGCTTGATGGTAAGCTTCAAGGGGTGATAGGGATGTACAGAGATATAACCGAACGCAAGCAAGATGAGCAGCTCCATCAGGTCTTATACAATATCTCCAAAGCTACCAATTCTGCCCTCTCTCTTGACCAGCTCTATCCCCTAATCCATCAGGAATTAGGCAGCATCATCGACACCACTAACTTCTATATCGCTTTGGTAGATGAGAAAGAAGATAAGATCTTCTTCCCTTATAATATTGATCATGCCAAGCCTATTCATCTTCCTCGAAGTGTTAATCATAATTCTTTGGTTGCCGAGGTCATACGGACAGGTAAATCAATTTTGGTTAATCAAGAAATGATTAAAGGGAAAAAGTTTATGGAGGAATTTAAAGAATGGTTTGGCACCTTACGTAAGGTCTGGTTAGGATCCCCCTTAAAGATAGAAGATAAAACTATTGGGGTTATGGCCGTCCAGAGCTACACCAATCCTGAACTTTATTCCGAGAAAGACATCAAACTTCTAGAATTCGTCTCCTCTCAGGTGGCTACTGCCATCGAGCGTAAAAAAGCTGAAGAAACTTTACAGAAGAGCCAGCAAGAATTTGCCAGTCTATTTATGAATAGTCCTGAGGCTTTAGTATATCTAGATGAGAAGGGTACTATCTTAAACATAAATCCCCGTTTTACTAAACTCTTTGGCTATACCCTGGAAGAGATAAAAGGCAAAAATATTAATGAAGGATTCATTTATCCCCCTGATAAGATAAAAGAAGGAAAAAAACTGGATAAAATAGCCTCATCTAAAGGGTATTTCCATTATGAGACCATTAGGAAGAAGAAAGATGGCACGCTCTTTCCGGTTTCCATATCTGGTGCTAATATAAAAATTGATGGGCAGACAAAAGGATTAACAGCCACTTATATTGATATTACTGAACGAAAAAGACTGGAAAAAAGGTTGGAAAAGTTAGCTCATTTTGATGTCCTTACCGGTTGTTATGCCAGAGGGTATGGTCTGAGTCTTTTCGAACGGCAAATTAAGTCTGCCCAGCGCCGTAAAACCTCTATCCTGTTACTCTATCTTGATCTAGATGGACTTAAATATATTAACGATACCTTTGGTCATAAAGAAGGTGATAAGGCCTTAAAAGAGGCAGCTAAGTTCTTTAAATCTACCTTAAGAGAGGTCGATATCATCTGTCGTATGGGAGGAGATGAATTCCTATTGATTTTTCCCGATAGCTCTCTAAATGATGTTCCTCTAATCAAAGAAAGAATAACTAATAAATTAAAAGAATTAAATAAAAATCTTAATAACCCCTATAAGATAAGCTTTAGTATTGGTCTTTCTTGTTATAACCCATCTAATCCTTTATCTATAGAAGAATTAATCAAAATAGCTGATGAGAATATGTATGAAGAGAAAAAAAAGAAAAAATGAAAGGAGGAAATCAAATGAAAAAGATTCGATGGGGTGTCCTGAGCACCGCTAAAATTGGCACTGAAGAGGTGATTCCCGCTATGCAATTGGGGGAGTATTGCAAGTTTACTGCTATTGCTTCGCGCCAATTGGAAAAGGCACAGGCAGCAGCAAGGCGGTTGGGTCTAGAGAAGGCTTACGGCTCTTACGAAGAACTGCTAGCTGATCCCGATGTCGATGCTGTTTACCTTCCGCTTCCCAATCATCTGCATGTTCTCTGGGCCATCAAAGCACTGAAGGCCGGCAAGCACGTTTTATGCGAGAAACCCCTTGGTTTAAATGCAGCTGAAGCTCAGGAACTGCTGGAGGTTTCCCGTAAATTTCCCCGCTTAAAGGTTATGGAAGCATTTATGTACCGGCATCATCCGCAATGGCAATGGGCAAAGAAAAGGGTTTCCGAAGGGAAAATCGGTGAATTGCGGACGATTCAATCTTTCTTCTCCTATCACAATATCGACCCCAACAACATTCGAAATAAAGCGGATATTGGTGGCGGGGGACTGATGGACATCGGTTGTTACTGTATTTCGCTTTCACGGTTTATCTTTGGGGCTGAGCCCCGGCGGGTCTGCGGTATCAGGGAAGAAGATCCGGAGATGAAGGTTGATCGCCTAACTTCTGGCCTATTAGAGTTTGCCAGCGGTACTTCAACCTTCACCTGTGCGACACAGCTGGTACCTTATCAACGGGTAAACATTTTTGGTACCAAGGGGCGAATTGAAATTGAAATACCTTTTAATGCCCCTTCTGACCGGCCGTGCAAAATATGGCAGGGAGATGATACCAGAATTGAAGAGGTTATTCTGGAGATTTGTAATCAATATACGATTCAGGGAGACCTCTTTTCACGGGCAGTGCTGGAAGATAGAGAGGTCCCGACGCCACTCGAAGACGCTGTGGCAAACATGCAAGTGATCGATGCACTGGTTCGTAGTGCTAGGAGTGGAAGCTGGGAGAACTTCTGTCCTTAAAAAAATATGCTTATTTTTTTTCTACTACTAGAGTGCATTTGGTAAGTAAGCCAGCTATAGCGCCCACCGCAGCCAAGATTGGGGCAAGAAGTGCTCCTACTGCACCTACGGTCAAAGGAAATTCGGCAATAGTTTCTCCGTTTTCATTTTTGATGATAATCTTTCGAGCATTCCCTTCTTTTATAATACTTTTAATCTTTTCGATTATCTCATTCCCAGAAAGCTTGAATTCTTCTTTTTTATTAGTCATAAGTTCTCCTTTAATTATTTTTTGTTGGTTTTATTATAACATGGTTGTCACCCAAAAAGTAAACAAACTTGTCCTCGACCTGATCGGGGAATACTAAGGTAGGGGTCGGATTTATCCGACCCGCTTATTTACGGGTTCGATAAATCGAACCCCTACAACATAATTATAACTAATCTTATTTCCAACGCGATACGCAATACGAGACGAAGTCTGTTGAAAATATTTTTGGCTTTTTGGGAAATAATCATAACATAAAAGGTAAAAATTATTCTAAAATGAAAATTCATTTAAGAATTATTTTTAAAAAAGAGGAATTTATACTATAATTCTAATATGATGATTGATAGTAGTATCGAACGAAAATAATGTTTAAAGGAGAACTGTTATGAAAATATATATAAGTGCTGCTATCGAAGGAGTTACCGGTATTACCAATTGCCTTTTGAAATATATAAGTTGAGGAAGTAGAAAGGAGAGAAATAGATTTAAAAAAACAGAATCAGGATTACGAAAAAACGCTTTCTTCAGTCATTAAGAAAATCGAAGAGAGCAAACACCAAGCCATTACTACTGTAAATAAATTATTGATTGAACTTTATTGGTTCATTGGTGAGACACTTGTGAATCTACAAGAAAAAAGCAAATGGGGCGAGGGGGTAGTGGAAAAACTATCCCAGGATTTGAAAATGAAGTATCCTGAATTGATTTGCTCTTTTTCCGTAGAGAACTCAAATGTCTTATCCCAATCGAGCTTAAAATAAGTGAATTCAAGCCTGAGTATGTAGGTAAGATGCAATTTTATCTTGCAGCTCTTGATGGAAAAATAGGGACACATCTTTGCCTGTGCGTGCCTGCCTGTGCGAACCTGCACGCAGACAGGCCATTTTATTCTGAATGCGACAGGGAATGGTTGTAATAGCTCAAAAACTTGGTAACTTTTTTTACTTTTTGTAAAGAACGTTTTTTCGCATTTAGAATTTGTGAAGCCTGACCCTGAAAACTGGATAGCCGATAGCCATGCTTTTCTACCAGTTGACATAAAAGAGAGATTATTGTACTATAATATCGGTAATAATAGGTAAAAAAATATATTTATACCTAATATAAGAGGAAATAATGGATAAAAATGAAATAATTAAAATATTAAAAGATTGGAATTTTTGGGGAAGGGATTTAAATACAGGAATTAGCCGTCCCTATTATCTTAATAAAATTAGAGATTTTCAAAAAAGCTCTCATATTATTGTAATTACTGGAGCAAGGAGAAGTGGAAAATCTTTTATAATGAAACAGATAGCCAAGGAACTAATAAAAGAAGATATTAACCAGAAAGATATATTAATTATTAATTTTGAAGATCCCCGTTTTGTAGAATTAGATACAAAAACTTTGCAAAAAGCTTATGAAGTCTATTTAGAATTTTTAAATCCCCAAGAAAAACCCTATCTTTTTCTCGATGAAATTCAGGAAGTAAAAGATTGGGAAAGATGGGTAAGAACAATTCATGAATTAGATAAAGCAAAAATTGTTATATCCGGTTCGAATGCTAAGCTGTTGAGTAGGGAATTATCTACTTTGCTTACCGGAAGACATTTAGATTTAGTTATCTTTCCTCTTTCTTTTAAAGAGTATCTAGCCTTTAAAAATATAGATTTATCAGACAAATTTGAAATGGTGAATAAAGAGATAGAGATTAAAAGATTCTTGAAAGAGTATATTGAATTTGGTTCTTTTCCCGAGGTGGTCTTAGGAGGGGAAAAAAGACAGATTCTATTAACTTATTTTGAAGATATATTAAATAAAGATCTTATCAGAAGATTTAAAATACGAAAGAGTGAGGAATTAATTTCTCTGGCTAAGTTTTATCTGAGCAATATCTCTTCATTGATTACTTTTAATTCCCTGGAAAGATCATTAAATATTTCAGCTGACACGGTGGAAAAATTTTCTCATTATCTGGAAGATACTTTTATTTTATTCTTTCTTAAAAGGTTTTCCTATAAGATTAAAGAACAAGAAAAGAGTCCAAGAAAAGTTTATGCAGTAGATGTTGGTTTAGCAAATACCATAGGTTTTAGATTTAGTCAAAATATCGGGAGACTCGCCGAAAATTTAGTATTTTTAGAATTAAAAAGAAAAGAAATCTTTGATCCTAATTTAGAATTGTTTTATTGGAAAGATGTTAATAATATAGAAGTAGATTTTATAATAAAGGAGAATTTAAAAGTCAAGCAACTTATTCAGGTTTGTTGGGAAGTAGATAGACCGGAAACAAAAAATAGAGAAATTAGAGCTTTACTTAAGGCTATGAAGGAATTCAATCTTAAAAAAGGTTTAATTATTACTGATGATTATGAGGCAGAAGAAAATATTAAGGGTAAAAAAATAAATTATACTCCCTTATGGAAATGGTATTTAGGGCAAGAAAAGGACCATAAAAATTATTAGATAAGTTTAGATATTTGTTAATATTAATTAATATTTTAGTAAACTTAATTAATAGTAGAGGAGAGAGATATGAAAATATATATAAGTGCTGATATCGAAGGAGTTACCGGTATTACCCATTGGGATGAAACTGAAAAGTCAAAATCTGATTATCAAAAATTTGCCCAGCAGATGACTGACGAGGTTAAAGCGGCATGTGAAGGGGCAGTGAATGCGGGGGTAGAAGAGATTTGGATTAAAGATGCCCATGGCAGTGGAAGAAATATTATCGCAGTTGATCTCCCGGAAATAATTAGACTGGTACGGGGTTGGAGTGAACACCCTTTTTTAATGGTTCAAGAATTGGACGAATCATTTGATGCTTTATTAATGATTGGTTATCATTCTTTCGGTAGTTCCAATGCCAATCCTTTATCTCATACTTTAAACCCTAATCGTCTTAATTATATTAAACTAAACGGAGAATTTGCCAGTGAATTCTTAATCCATAGTTATATTGCGGCGATGGTAGAGGTACCGGTAGTTTTTGTGAGTGGAGATGAAGGGATTTGCAAAGAAGTGAATAAAGTCAATAAAAACATCAAGACTGTGGCGGTAAATAAAGGGGTGGGTAATTCAGTAATTAGCATTCATCCCCAACTTGCCACAAAAAAGATTAAAGAAGGAGTAGAGTTCGCATTAAAAGGAGATATCAATAAATGTAAAGTTAAGTTCCCGGATCATTTTAAAATAGAACTATCATTTAGAAATCATGGGAGAGCCTTTAAAGCATCTTTTTACCCCGGAATGAAACAACTTTCTTCTACCAATGTAGTATTTGAATCGGACGATTATTTTGAAGTTTTACGAATGTTATTATTTACGACTTAAAAAGATTTAAAACGAGGATTTATTATATAAAGAAAATTAATCTAAATTTTTTATAATTTCGTGAAAATAAAACAGGATTTTTAAAATTTATATTGAAGTATTATAAATGGATTATAAAAAATAAAAATAAATTTTTTAGGAGTAAGAATGACAGAAAACCTTTTATTAATTTATCAATCTCTTCCTTATCTACTAAAGGGATCTATAGTAACTCTTAAACTAATAGGAGGAGCTTTAGGTTTAGGGTTTATAATAGGGATTCCTATGGCCATAGGCCAGGTTTATGGTAATAAGTACATTGCTGGTTTAATTTCGTTTTATGTCTGGTTCTTCCGAGGGATTCCCGTCTTAGTACTTCTTTTTCTTTTTTATTTCGGACTATTTATGTTTTTAGGATTTAATTTAACGGCTCTTACTGCTGCTATTTTAGTCTTAGGTTTCCGAAGCGCTGCTTATCAATCTCAAATATTTCGAGGAAGTATCCAATCAATAGGTGAGGGACAGATGTTAGCCGCTAGGTCTTTGGGGATGAGTAAAATTCAAGCTATCTGGAATATTATCTTACCTCAAACTTTGCGAATTTCTATTCCGGGATGGTCAAATGAATATTCGATTATCTTAAAAGATTCAGCTGTAACTTATGCTATCGGATTAATAGAGATAATAACTCGAGGAAGTTTTATTGCTGTTCGCACTTATAAACCTATGCCTATTTATCTTACCTGTGCGGTAATTTTTCTTATTTTAACTTACGGCGGAGTAAAAGTTCTTGATCTTTTAGAAAATAAAGTAAAAATCCCTGGTTACGGAGAGAGGAGAGGTGAAATTTAAACAAGATGCAGAAGGATAAAGATATTATTGTATTACGTGTAGAAGATATACATAAAAGATACGGAAAAGAAGAGATATTAAAAGGAATTTCCTTTGAGATTAAAAAAGGGGAGACTAAAGTTATTATTGGTCCTTCGGGAAGTGGTAAAAGCACCCTTCTTCGATGTATAAATCAATTAACTATACCGGATAGTGGTCGAGTCTGGTTAGAAAATGAGGAAGTAACTCATACTAAGAAAAATATTAATCAGTTTCGCCAAAAGATGGGTATGGTTTTTCAGGATTTTAATTTATTTGATCATTTAACTGCTTTGAAAAATGTGGAAATAGGTTTAGTTAAAGTAAAAAAGATAGATAAAAAAGAGGCTAAAGAAAAAGCAATAGAAGAATTAAGACAAGTTGGTTTGGAAGAACAAGCCAATTTATATCCGGCACAACTTTCCGGTGGACAAAAACAAAGAGTATCTATAGCCAGAGCATTAGCTATGGATCCTAAGGTAATGCTTTTTGATGAACCTACTTCTGCCCTTGACCCTGAGCTAATTGGAGAAGTGTTAGAGGTAATAAAAAAATTAGCTCTTAGTGGAATGACTATGGTAGTGGTAACCCATGAAATGGGTTTTGCTCGTTCAGTAGCAAATGAAGTAATATTTGTAGAAGGTGGAAGAATAATAGACCAGGGTTCCCCTTATAAACTTTTTACTAATCCTGATCATGAGCGAACCAAAAAATTTCTTTGTAAAATAACTGAACTTTATGGAAAGTCGGTAGAAAAAAGATGATTGATTTGATTTTTATTCGGGATATTCTTTTACCTCCTCTATTAAAAGGAGTCATTGTTACTATTGAATTAATAGTTTTATCTATTCCTTTAGGCTTAATTTTAGGTATTCTGATAGCAGTGGGGCGAGCATATGGAAATAAAATTATTTCTTCTCTTTGCGCTATTTATACAATATTTTTTAGAGGTATCCCCTTATTAGTACAACTTTTTATTCTCTATTTTGGGCTTCCCTCTATAGGTATTTTCTTTTCGCCTTTTGTTGCAGCTACAATAGGTTTTATCCTTTGCAGCGGAGCATATCATTCTGAATATATCAGAGGAGCTATCCAATCGATTAAAAGCGGTCAGATGATGGCTGCTGAAGCCTTAGGCATGAACAAGTTTAAGGCAATTTTATATATTATTCTTCCTCAAGCCTTAAGAAGAGCTATTCCTGGTTGCTCTAATGAAATCATCTATTTAATAAAGTATTCCTCTTTAGCTTTCATGGTAACCTGTGTAGAGTTGACTGGGGCAGGAAAATTTATTGCTACTCGGTATTTTAGATATACAGAAGTCTTTATAGTAGTAGGAATAATATATTTATTAGTAGTTACTGTAGTTACTAAATCGCTCAATAGTTTAGAGAAGAAATTAAGAATTCCAGGTTTAGGGTAAAAATATAAGAAAAAAGTATATTTTTAAGCGTATTAAAAGACTAATAAGTAAAAAAGGGGTGATGAAAGCAAGCAATTGATAATCGAGTAAATAATTTTAATTTATTTTTTAAAAAGATAGGGGGTGAATAATTAATTTATCTTGAAATTTTAAAGGAAAATGTACAATTTTAAAATAATAAATAAGGAGAAAAAAATGAAAAACAAAAAATCAATATTAATAAGCGTATTTTTAATTATTGCCCTAAGTTTATTAATAGGAAGTATTGTTATAGGCCAAGCTCAAGAAAAAAAGGTCTATATCAATGGTATAGATCCTGATTTTCCACCCTTTGCCTATATTGATAAAGATGGAAATCCTGCAGGATTTGATGTAGAGTCAGTAGATTGGATTGCTAAGGAAATGGGTTTTGAGGTAAAACATCAACCTACAGCTTGGGATACCATAATTCCCACCTTAAATGCAAAAAAAATTGACTTCATTGCTTCAGGACTGTCTTTAACCGAAGAGAGGGCAAAGGTTATAGCTTATACCAAACCATATTTCGAACACAAATGGTCTCTCGTAGTGCGCAGTGATTCTGATTTAAATATTGTTACCGGTCTTAGTTTGGGGCACACAGTTGGAGTCCAGAGGGGGACAACCGGGGCTAATTGGATAGACGATAATCTTATAAAAAATGGTGTAGATGTGAAGATAAAAGTATATGATACCTTTAGCTTAGCGATAGAAGATTTATTAAACGGAAGGATAGATTCTGCTGTTCAGGATGATACTATGGTTAGGGAGATGTTGAAACAGAAATCAGGCCTAAAAGAAGTTGTAACTTGGGGATCAGGCAATACATATGCTTATGGTCTAAGAAAAGGAGACGATGAGCTATTAAAGTTATTAAATGAAGGATTAGATAGATTAATGAAATCACCTAAATGGAATGAGCTTATAACCAAATACGGTCTCTAATAAATATCAGTATAGGAAACTAATAATAAGGGGATAGGAAATTTTTCTTATCCCCTTATTATGAAATTATTATGAATATTTTATAAATTATAATAGCATATAGAAACAGAAGAGCTTCAAAATATAAAAAAGGAGCACGATTTCATGAAAGAAATACTTTTGCCTTATGGAAAAGATACCATTCTAATCAAACTTCCTAAAAAAAATATATTAAAGATCTGCAAATTAAAAGACACACCCGGTGTTGAAGATAATATTAAAGAGATTAAAAAAGCAATAGAGAACCCCATTGGTTCTAAAACTATTTCTCAAATTGCTGAAGGGAAAAATACCGCAGTTGTAATCTGTACCGACATCACTCGTCCTATCCCTGACCAGTTATTAATTCCCCCCATATTAGATGAGTTAAATAAGGGAGGAATTTTCGATAAAAATATTAAAGTAATCATTGCTCGAGGGCAGCATAGAAGGATGACCGAAGAAGAAGTAAAAGAAAAAGTAGGCGAAGAGGTTTTTAAAAGGGTAAAGGTTAGTCAACATGATCCCGATAATAATCTTTTTTATCTGGGAAAATCTAAGAAGGGAAATGAATTATGGGTAAATAAAGACGTAGTCCAAGCTGAGGTAAAAATATCTACTGGAAATATAGTTCCTCATAGATATGCAGGTTATGGGGGAGGAGCAAAAAGTATTTTACCGGGGGTATCCTCGAGAGAAACCATTGGCCATAATCACCTTTATGTAGAGACAGGAGAAACTGCTTTAGGGAAAATAGAAGGCAATCCGGTTCGAGAGGAAATGGAAGAAGCAGCTAAAATGATTGGTTTGGATATGATAGTTAATACAATTATGAATGTGAAAAGTAAGATAGTAAAAGTTGTTGCTGGAGATCCAGATAAGGCTTATCAAGTAGGAGTAAAGATATGTAATGATATTTATGGGGTTAGGATTCCAGAAAAAGCGGATATAATTCTGGCTAGTAGTTATCCCATGGATATTAATTTTCATCAAGCTTCCAAGACTTTAGAGGCTATAGGTCATATAATTAAAGATAAAAGTACTATTATTATGCTCTCTCCTTGTTATGAAGGGATAGGAGGGAAAGATTTTGTAGATTTTCTTAAAGAAAAGACACCCGAAGCTATTATTAGAGATATTAAAGCTCATCCCGAAAAGAATGTGGTTTCGGGAATAATTTCCTACTTAATAACAAAATGTAAAGAAAAAGCAAAAATTTATTTGAAATCAGAAGGAATAGGAGATAAAGATATTATTGAAATGGGAATGTTTCCGGTTAAATCAGCTCAATCAGTTTTAGATGATGTTTTAAGGAAATATGGAGATGAGGCAAAGGTGCTGATTTTACCTACTGCTTCTATTACTCTTCCCCTTCTGGAGGAGGCAAAAAATTGAAAAAATTATTAACCGGGAATGAGGCAATTGCTGAAGGGATCATCGAGTCAGGAGTAGAAGTGATCTGTGGATATCCAGGCACTCCCTCAACCGAGGTAATTCAAACCTTGTTGCCTCAGGCAAAAGATCTGGGAATTCATATAGAATGGAGTGTAAATGAAAAAGTAGCTTTTGAAATTGCTGCTGGCGCTGCCTGGGCGGGAAAAAGGGCTCTGGTGACTATGAAGATGTCGGGAGTGAATGTAGCTGCTGATTCATTGGCTTCTATCGCCTATAGCGGATGCACCGGGGGGTTAGTTGTATTTGTAGCTGATGATCCGGGAGTGAGTGCTGGTATGCCCGAAGAGGATTCCAGATATTATGCTAAATCAATGGTAGTTCCCATGCTTGACCTGGCTTCTCAACAGGAGTGTTTAGATTATGTAAAACTTGCTTTTGATATTTCTGAAAAAATTGGCGGACCTATTTTTTTAAGGTCAACTACCGATATCTCCCATGTTGCCTCTGATGTGGAAATAGGTAAAAAATTGAAATTAGAAAAAAGAGAAGCGCATTTCGAACCTAATATAGCAAAATATACCAAGGCAGGTGCTACCTGGTGTATGGCTCAGCATCAGGATGCCCTCATCAGATTGGCCCAAGCTTCTAAAATTAGCGATGCTTATGTTACCGAATCTGGAATAAAAGTGAATGAAACACATTTTGAGGAGGCTAATAAATATGGAGTAATTTATGCCGGAGCAGTAGAAGGAAACTTTAAAGAGGCTTTAAAAAGATATCATTTGCAGCTCTCCTGGTTAAAGATAGGTATGGTTCACCCCTTACCTGAGGAGAGGATAAAAGAATTTTTAGAAAAAGTAGATCAAGTACTAATTTTGGAAGAGTTAGACCCTATTATTGAGGCGGAAGCAATGAGAATTGCCTCTCTTATCCCTAAGAAGGTGAAAATTTTAGGAAAATTTGACCAAACTCTTCCCCTAACTGGAAATTATTCCTTTAAAAAGATAAAAAATGTTTTGGAAGTTCTTTGGGGAGTAGAAATGGAAGCTGAGCAGGATTCAAAAATATTGGAAAGGGCTAAGGAATTAGAAGTTAAACGTCCTACTTCTTTTTGTGTAGGGTGTCCGCACCGGGGAACTTATTTTGCTCTAAATAAGGCGATTAAAAATTTGAAATACAAAAAAGAAGATATTATTATTACCGGTGATATAGGTTGTACCATTTTAGGGATGAACCAGCCCTTTGAGTCTTGTTGGACTGAAGTAGCTATGGGTGCAAGTATCGGGATAGCTCAGGGATTTAAGTGGGCAGGTATTGAAAAACCGGTGATAGCCACTATAGGAGATTCTACCTTTTTCCATGCTGGTATCCCCCCTCTTATCAATGCGGTATATCAGAAGGTGCCCTTAACTATTATTATCTTAGATAACGGATGGACTGCTATGACTGGTTTCGAAGAAAACCCTGGGACTATTCATTTAAGTAAGACCAACCATAGAAGAGTAGATATTATAAAAGTATGCCAGGGCTGTGGAGTAGAAGATATCCACATCATTGATCCTTTTCAGACTGAACCAGCGATAGACCTAATCATGAAGGCTATAGAATATCCTGGAGTTTCAGTAGTAGTTTCTCAGAGAGAATGTGGTCTTCAAGCCAAAAGAAGAAAGATTAAATTAACTAAACATAAAGTAAATATGGATAAATGTACCGGTTGCAGGATCTGCTTAACTTCTTTAGCTTGTCCCGCGATGGTATTTCATCCTAAAGATGCTCAAAACAAAGCTTATATGGAAATTACTTCAGCTTGTTTTGGATGTGGATTGTGTGCCTATACTTGTCCGGAAGGGGCGATAGAGGTGATAAAAGATGCAGTATAATATTTATTTAATTGGAGTAGGAGGACAGGGAGTAATAAGTTTAGGGCAGATTATTACCAATTATGCTATTAAAAAAGATGAAAAGGTTAAATTTTTTAAAGAAGTGGGGATGGCCCAAAGAGGCGGACCAGCTCATTGTGAAATTAGAATAGGGGAAATATTTGGTTCAAGAATTCCTCCTCTTTCTTCTGATCTAATAGTGGTAATGGAACTTGCTGAAGGGCTAAAAGCTTTAGAATTTGTTAAGCCAGGGGGGGTAGTTATTTTAAACCAAAAAAGGATTTATCCTATTGATTTGATGACTCATCCTGAAAAATACCCTCCAGATAAAGAGATTGCCCTATTATTTAAAAAAGCAAAAGCAAAAATAATCTGGATAGATGCGGCGAAAATAGCCCTGGAGGTGGGTCTACCTATTGCGGAAAATATGGTTCTGCTGGGTGCTCTCTCCTTCCTCTCCTCATTGGATAAAGAATTTATTATTAATCTTTTAAAGAAAGATATTCCTCGTGAATTAGATAAGAACATTGCTGCTTTTAATAGAGGATACCAGGCGGTAGAAGGAATGACGACGGTATGAAAAATTTTTTTAATCCCCGTTCTGTGGCAATTTTTGGGTCTATGAAAGAAGGGAAGACCGGCTTTGAGATAGTAAAAAATATGGTGGAGGGAGGATTTAAGGGAGATATATTTCCGATAAGTCAGAGCGAGGGTCTGATCTTTGGGTTAAATAGCTATCCCGATTTTAAAAATTTAGATCTCGATTTAGCTATTATTGCTATTCCAAGTCAATTGATTCCTTCTCTTTTAGAAGATTTAGGTAAGGAAGGGATAAATTCGGTAATTATAATTTCTGCCGGATTTTCTGAGGTGGGTAATTTAGAACAAGAAGAAAAGATAAAACAGATTGCTAAACAATATCAGATCAGGATTATAGGTCCCAATTGTGCTGGTATTATGAATACCGAAACCAATCTCTTTGCCAGTATCGAGGTTCGTGCTCTCCCTGGTAATACCGCTTTTATTACTCAAAGTGGAGCTCTGGGAGGGGTAGCTCTAATGATGGCAGAAGAATTAGGTTTTGGTTTTTCGAAATTTGTAAGTTACGGAAATAGATGTGATGTGGACGAGGCAGATTTAATTAAATATCTGGAAGATGATCCGCAAACTAAAGTTATTGCTCTTTATATTGAAGGATTAAAAGAAGGAAGAAGATTTTTAGCTCAGGTCAAAAAGACGGTGTTGAAAAAGCCGATTATTGCTATTAAAGCGGGTAAGAGTAAAGCGGGAATGAGGGCGACTTCCTCTCATACCGGCTCTCTAGCCGGAGAGGATAAGATCTATGATGCCGCTTTTAAACAAGCTGGCATCTTACGGGTAGATGATATAGAAGAAATGTTTGATTTATGCCGAGGGTTAGTTTATTACCCACGAGTCGAAGGAAAGAGAGTGGCGATCATTACTAATTCTGGAGGACCAGCGGTGATGACTGCTGATAAATTAGAAGAATTAGGATTAATCGTATCTGAACCTTCCCAAACTTTAAGGAACAGACTTAAAGCTTCTCTCCCTCCCCATGTTTCCTTAGGGAATCCTTTTGATCTTTTAGCTTATGGTAGTGCAGAGAATTTTTTATTAACCTGTGAAGCCCTAGCCCCGGAATATGATGCCCTAATAGTTATTTTCGTTCCTACTTCTTTTATGGATTCTACCATAATCGCTAAAGCGATAGGAGAGGCGAAAAAGAGTATCAAGAAACCGATATTGGCCAGTTTTATGGCTGGTAGATTGGTAAAAAAAGGGATTGAGGAGTTAAAAAAATATGGGATACCTAATTATAAAATCGGAGAAAGGTGTGCGAAAGTAATTCAAAAGATATATTTACGAACTTTAAAAATTAGTGGTTAGTGAATACAGTAACGAGTGATAAGTAATGGGTAACGGGTTACAAGTTTTAGGTTA
>Ga0210033_1000636_pt1 | contig 33255 bp, 18 predicted proteins | sample CryGeymeta201501_FD_185465 | JGI IMG/M metagenome (GOLD analysis project Ga0210033, IMG submission 185465) | Groundwater microbial communities from Crystal Geyser aquifers in Utah, USA - Crystal Geyser metaG 2015-01 (SPAdes) (version 2) | ecosystem: Environmental > Aquatic > Deep subsurface >... | reverse complement strand
CTCTACGTGGGCTCGCGCATTCCGTGGTCGGGGATGCACGAGACCGGTGGGCAGATCGCGGGCCGGATGCTGATTCCACTGAACGGCCGGGTTGGCCGCAAACGATTCAAGGCACAGATCGCAGAACTCATGCGGGGTGGCAACGCCTACTTCATCAAAAACGCCAAGGGCAACGTGGTGCTGATGGCTGAGAACATCAAAGAGCACGACCGCCCCTTGGCTGGTTTCAAACGCCGGTATCGAAAAGCAGAAGGCATTAAGCGCTTGAAGCGTGGTGCTGATATTCCGATTGCCGTACTCGTTCCCCGCGTCATGCTCAAAAAACGCCTTGATATCGAGCGACTGGTGGTGCGGCGCATCCCACGACTGGCCGCAAGCATCGAACAACAAATTCGCACAGTCGGATGAGCCTCAAATTTGAAATTGACCCATGGCCAACAACCGTATCGCCGTTTTAGTCGCCCTTGAGGGTGCAGATCAAGGGCTCAAACGCGCCCTCAATTCCGCCCAGCAAAGCCTGGGCGAGTTGGCTGGGTCAGCAAAGACCGCAGGCGACAAGGCTGCGCGCGGCATGGCCGAGGTCAAGGCAGGCATGTCGGCGTTTGGCGACCAGGTGGCCACCGCCAAAACGCAACTGCTGGCTTTCCTGTCGATCAACTGGGCGGCAGGCAAGGTGCAGGAGATCGTCCAGGTGGCCGATGCCTGGAACATGATGGGCGCACGCCTGAAACTGGCAACCGCTGGTCAGAATGAATTTGTCATCGCGCAAAAAGCGCTGTTTGACATCGCTCAGCGCATTGGTGTGCCGATTCAGGAAGTCTCCACCTTGTACGGCAAATTGCAGCAGGCAGTGCGCATGCTCGGTGGTGAACAAAAAGATGCATTGACCATCACGGAGAGCATCTCGCAGGCCTTGCGCCTGTCCGGTGCATCGGCTACAGAAGCTCAGTCGTCACTTTTGCAGTTCGGCCAGGCCTTGGCTTCCGGTGTGCTGCGTGGCGAAGAATTCAACTCCGTGGTCGAGAACAGTCCGCGTCTGGCCCAAGCCCTGGCCGATGGCCTGAACGTGCCCATTGGTCGGCTGCGCAAGCTGGCCGAGGAGGGCAGACTCACCGCTGACGTGGTGGTCAACGCCTTGATGAGCCAGAAGGACAAGCTCGCCGCCGAATACTCACAATTGCCAGCGACGGTGAGTCAGGCCTTCCAGCGCCTGCAAAACGCCTTCGGGCAGTGGGTCGCGCAGGTGGATGCGGCCACAGGCATCACCAAAAAACTCGCCGACGGCCTGACTTGGCTCGCCACCAATCTGGATACGGTCATGCAGTGGCTCAAAAAAATTGCCGAAGTGGGGCTGGCGGTACTCATTTACCGGCTGCTTCCAGCCTTGGTCACGGCTTGGCAAACCGCAGGTGCGGCAGCCATCACCGCTGCAACAGCCACCTCTGCGGCCTGGGCCACCGCCAATTTGTCGGTCACAGCAGCGATTGCCAGCGTCGGCTTGCTCAAGTCAGCTTTTGCCGTGTTGGGTGCGTTCGCGGTGGGCTGGGAAATCGGCACTTGGCTGTCCGACAAGTTTGAGGTCGTGCGCAAGGCTGGCATCTTCATGGTGGAAATCCTGGTCAAAGCGGTCGAGCAATTGCAGTACCGCTGGGAAGCCTTTGCCGCGATCTTCACCAGTGACACCATAGATGCGGCGACCAACCGCCATCAAGACCGTCTGGCTGAGATGAACGTGATCTTTGCCCAGATGTATGCCGATGCCACCAAGGGCTCCGATACCGCAAAAGCGGCCATGACCACTGCGGCCACCACGGCAGAAGAGATTGCCAAGAAACTGGAAGCCGTGCGCCAGGGCACGCAAGAAGCGGTCGGTCGTGGCGTTGAAGCAGTTCACTCCGCAGTCGAGAAACTTAAATCCCGATTGGGCGAGGTGGAACAGGCGGTCACCAAGGCCAATGGCGTGGTCACGGATGCCACCGCCAAGATGGCAGAAGCTTACAAAGGCTTGACCGCTATGGTGGAGGCCAACCTGCAAAAACAGGTCGATGCTGTGAAAACACGTTACCAGCAGGAGCAAACGGCGCTGGATTTGTCTACAGCCTCGCAAGCCACCCAGATCGCAAAATCAACCCTGCTATTGACTGACGCACTGACCCAGCAGACCACCCTGCGGCAAAAGGCCACCACCGACACTTTGAAACTCATCGATGACGAGTCCATCGCCAGGGTGGCCGCAGCAGCCAAGCAGGGGCTGACAGAAGCCGAGCGCAGCGCCAACGTCACCCGGGTCGAAAACGAGATTCTGGCGACCAAGCGCCAGTCCATGGTGATCGCCGCCACGGAATACCGCGCCCACATTGATGCGCTCAATGCCGAGGCCAACCGGCATCTGGCAGAAATCCAGCGCATCGAAGAAGCCAAACGTTTGCTGACGATGACAACGGAGGAAAAAATCCGTGAGCTACGCCGCCAAGGCATGACGGAGTTTGAAGCGACGGAAGACCGCAAACGCCAGGTTGTCGAGTTGCAAAGCAAGGCACGTGATGCGCTGGCCGCAGGCGAATTCGAGCAAGCCAAACAGTTCGCACAAAAGGCCATGGATTTGGCGGTGCAAGTGGGCAGTGCCCAGACAGCAGAAGCCAAAAAGGCCGAGGAAGCCAAGAAGCTCTCTGAAAGCGCTTACTCACAAGTGGTCGCCCTGGAGGCGCAAGCCCGGCAGGCCTCACGCCAGGGCGAATACGACAAAGCCACGGATCTGATGCGCCAAGCGGATACCTTGCGCGCAGAACTGGCCCAGAAAACGACCACGGCTGATGCAGCCATTACCCAGGGCAAGCAGGGCATCAACACAGCCATCGGTGATATCCGAACCTCTGAAGAAATCCTTGTCAAGACGCTCGATGCACAGGCGCTGGCCCACCAAAACGCGGCCAAATCTGCGCTGGCGGCACGTGACCAGATCAAGCAAACCCTGACAGACACAGAAACCCAGATCGACCAGATCACCGCCAAGCTCAAAGATGGTTTGAAAGTCACGCTGGATGCGGACACCAGCCGGTTTGATAAAGCCATGGCTGATCTGGACAAGGCCATGGCCGAGAAAGAAATGCTCTTGCTCATCAAAGCCGACCTGGAGCAGGCCCAGAAAAAGCTCCAAGAATATGAAGCCTTGCTCAAAGAAGGCAAAACCCTGCCAGTGGATGCAGATGTCACTCAGGCCAAAGCGGCGCTGGACAAATTGACTGCCTATGCCAAGCAAAACTCGCTGATCGAGTTGCAAGTCACTTCTGAAAAGGCTCAAGCCTCGATCAACAATGTGGAAGGCATGATCAATGCACTGGGCCGCATCCGCACCGAGTCGCAGCACAGTGTGAACACCAATGCCGACGCGGCGCGGTCAGAAATCTCCAGCCTCAACGGCATGAACACGTCGAGCACGCACACCATTTACGTGCGCAAGGTCGAAGCCAATGCAGCGGGTGGTCTGGTGGGCGCTGGTGTGCCGCACTTTGCACGCGGCGGCTATGCCGACGCTTTCGGATCTCGTGGATCAGTCGCACCCATGATGCAGTCTGCATTTGCACACATGACCGGTGGCTCCGTGCCGGGCTCTGGCGATCAGGACACGGTACCGCGCACGCTGGACGCTGGCGCATTTGTGCTGCGCAAAGCGGCGGTGCGCAAGTATGGAAGCACAGCCTTGTCAAAAATTGCCAATGGTGTGGCTCGGTTTGCCACGGGTGGTTCGGTGGTTTCTCCTGGTTCGAACGTCATCAAACGCAACAAAGATGCGGCCGAAGTGCAGCAAATGATCGAGTTGGGTATGTCGGGCCTGCGACAGTACGTGCAGTGGATGCGCATGCAATATGGTGCCTCGTTGAGCGTCGGATTTGAATACGACACCTTGCAGGGTTACGGCCAACTCGCAAACACTGACCGCAGAACCCTTGAGAGTCTGATCAACCGCAAACAACTCACTGGCAACGAGAAGCAAAAGCTCGATGCCATCAAGTCCAACTGGCGGCAAGCCATGGCGCAGCCACTGCTCTATGGCAAAGACCTGGAACGCGACTTGATGGACTACATGGAATTGCACCAGGGTGAGTTTTACAGGGGCGGTGGCGTGGCCAAGTCCGATACGGTACCGGCCATGCTGACTCCGGGTGAATATGTGGTCAACCGTTCTGCAGTGTCGCGCTTTGGCACCGGGTTTTTTGAGTCACTCAACAACCTCAGCCTGCCTGCGCAGGGCTTGGCCGCGCGCGTGCAGGGCCAGATCCAAGGTTTTGCCAGCGGAGGTCTGGTTCAGTCGATGGCCTCGCCACTTTCTGTGCCAAGAGCAACATTGGCAGGGGAGGGCGCACCAGTGCGCACGGTACGGGTTGAACTGGCAGCGGGCAACCGAAGTGTGTCAGCCACGGTCGATGCCAGGGACGAAACCCGACTGCTCGACATCTTGAAACAAGCGAAATCACGCGCTTTTTAGCGATCACTCTCCTATGGAACTTAAAAACCTCTTCAGTGGGGACACGTTGACCCTGCCTGACGATTTGCTCTGGAGCGATGAGCACGGCTGGAGTCCGGTGGTCTCCAGCGTGTCTTACCTGATTACTGGGTCGTTGCTGGTGCAGTCGGCAACCCGGCAAGCGGGGCGTGCCATCACCCTGGTGGGCGCTGCCGACATGGCTTGGGTCACGAGATCGGTTGTCAATGTTCTGCGTGATTGGGCCGCACTGCCGCTGGACGCGGTCAGTGGTCGTTTTCGGTTGACGCTTTTTGATGCCCGGGTGTTCACGGTGGCCTTTCGCCATGCCGACGGAGCCCTCGAAGCCGAGCCCGTCACCGGGTTTCCTGCCCGGTCAGATGCTGACTTCTACCGCATCACCTTGAAGCTGATGCAAATCTAAATTCTGGAGCCTTCATGCCCATTCTCACTGGCGACATCAAACTGGTCGCATCCCAAGTCATGGACGACGTGCCCGAGGGCGGTGGCGCACCCACGGCAACGGTCATCACGGACGGAACATCAAATGCCATCTTTCCGGACATCTCTGAACTCGACCGCGCCGGTGGCCGGGTGAATTTGCGCAAACTCCACGTCTCAGTGCAGACCATGGACACCGACACCTACATGGGCTCGAACATCATCGTCTCCAAGCCTCCGGCTGACCCAAACGTCAGTGTCACGCTGTTCAGCACCCGTGACACCTTTGATCGGCGCGACGCTGCATCGGCCAGGGTGGAGAGCTACCTCACCAAAGGGCCGATGTGGGGCGGCATGTTGCTGGAAAACCATATCACTGGCCAGCGTGCCGTGCAAATCCTGCAAAGCGTTGATGCTGAACTGCCTCGTATCGGCCAGACCATGGTGCTGGTGCAAAACGAGGGGGCAACCAACGAGAGAAACCAGTACATCCGCACCACCGAGGTCAGCGCCGTCAAGCGAAAGTTCGAGGACAGCCAGGGAAAGATGGTCGACATGAACGTGGTGACCTGCTCCATCAGTGATGCATTGCGTACTGATTTCCAAGGCTCTGAAGGCAATGCCAAGGCGGCACCGGCAGCCGGGGCAACCCGGATTCGCGATACCACGGTGGCAGATGCTGGCTCCTATGTGGGCGTGGTGCCACTGGCCGCTGCCGCCAATCTTGGGACTTTCAGCATTCGGGCCAGCAGTGTCTATACCCAACTGGTGCCCAGTGCCCAGACGGAAACGCCTCTGGTCGATCTGAAACCCAATGGTGAACAGGTGGTTTTATCCGCTGCAGGTGGGCCGTTAATGATCACCACCTCGGTGGCACTCAACATCTCCCACACTATCGGCGTGGGCCAAGCCATCATGCCCAATACGCTCAAACTGACCACCGGCAGTTTGACCCTGCTCGACGATGGTGGCTTGTTGTCGGCTGCGGGCAGCGCAGTGGGTGCGGTGGATTACGCCAATGGGCTGATTTCGATTACCGATCCATCGGTCAGCTATCCCTCAAGCAAGACCATTACATACACACCGGCGGCAACTCCGGTGCGTTCACTTCACACCGCCAGTTGGGCAGTCACTGCGGAATCGCGCTCCAGCACCTTGGTCGCGATATTTGACCCTGCTCCCAAGCCAGGTAGTTTCGCGCTCAGCTACCGAGCACAGGGGCGCTGGTACACCCTGCGCGATGCGGGCAACGGTCAGTTGCGCAGTGCCTTTGGCTCAGTGGGTGCAGGCACGCTCAATTTCAACACCGGATCGATGATGGTCACGCTCGCGGCCTTGCCCGACGCGGGTACGCAGGTGCTCGCCACTTATGGACTGGCCACTGCCGACACGGCTGTCTTTGGTGCGGCAATTGCCGCTCAATCCGTGTTCACACTAGCCCAACCTGGCGTGGCACCAGGCACGGTCACGTTGACTTGGGTGACCGGTGGCGTAGATAAAACCGCCACCGACAACGGCCAAGGTGTTTTGGTCGGCGATGCCACCGGCAAAGTGGACTATCTCGATGGCGTGATCACGTTCAAGCCATTGATCCTGCCCAGCTCCGGCGCTCAAGTCAGCATTGAATACTCGTGGGGAGCGCCGATTGAAGAGAATTTCCAGGCACCGGAGCGCTTTGCGCCGGATGGCCACATCGAGATCGTTCTGGCCAACCCCAATGTGCTGGCGCGCACCGTCAAGGTTGAGTGGAACACCGTGTTTGATGAGAAAGACCTGACCATTGAGGGGCAGATTTCTACCCGCTGGCTATCGCTGACCTACAAGCCCAACCGCGACCCCATCGTCATCGTTCATGACAACGGCTCTGGCGGGTTTCAGACGCGCCCAGAGTGCGCAGGCGTGATCAATTACGCCGCTGGAACTTTGAGTTTTAAGCCAGATACCGTGATTGCGTTACCGAAGCCCAACTGGACAAAAGTGGTCATTGGCACGCAGGTTTTCGACAACGCTTGGTACACCGGCACCCTGGCCACTGAGAAAACAGTGTTTGCTGGCTTCATCTACCAGACCATCGGGGCCATCATGCCCACCGACATATCTGGGTATGTCAAGGTCACTTACCGCACCAGCGCCGCTGGCACCACGAATACGGAGGTGTTCCCGGTTCAATTTCAGATCGATCTGACGCAAAGCTCGGCTGAGCCCATTGTGGGCGGGTCATGCAGCTTCACGCTGGGCGGCACACGTTTTATTGACCGCCAGGGCTCACTCATCACCAATATCGATCCGGCAACAGGTTCAGGGTTGACCTCGGGCAGCATCAACTACTCGACCGGCATGGCAAGTTTGACCGTGCTGCCAGTGGGCGCGGCGAATTCAGGGGTGATCACCAGCATGGTGACCAGCCAAAGCCCGATGCCGGTGACTGACGTGCAATTCAGAACCAGCACGGCACCCATTCGACCTTCCAGCCTGACTGTCCAGTTTGTGCTGGCCGATGATGATGCGCAGGTTTCCCACATCGTCACTTCAGACGCCAACGGCCGAATTGAATCTGCCAACGTGACCGGCAAGGTGGATTACGAGACCGGCATTGTGTCGCTGGCCTTTGGCAAATGGGAGTTAGCCGCAGGCAACGAGACCAAGCCCTGGTATGACGCGTCCAAAATCATCGGCGGTCATATCTTCGTCGCTTCCGCCGTCATGGCCGATTCCATTCGGTATGCGGCGGTGGCCTACAGCTATCTGCCACTGGATGCCAATATCCTCGGCATTGACCCGGTGCGCCTGCCCAGTGACGGGCGGGTTCCGATCTTTCGTCCAGGCGGTTTTGCAGTGGTTGGCAACACCCAATCGATCACGGCCACAGTCGCCAGCGGTCAGACCATCAACTGCGCACGGGTGCGCCTGAGTCGTGTGCGGGTGGTCGGGTTCGATGGCAATGTCATCAACGCTGGTTACACGGTTGACCTTGAAGCCGGGACGGTGACCTTCACCTCTGTAACTGGCTACAGCCAACCCGTGCGAATAGAGCACCGGGTCGAAGACATGGCCGTGGTCAGTGATGTGCAGATCAGCGGGGAGTTGACCTTTACACGACCACTGACGCATGAATACCCGATCACCAGTCCACCCAGCAGCTTCGTTTCAAGCGCGCTGATCGCCGGAGACCTCAAAGCCCGAGTGTCCGTGCTGTTCGATCAGTCGACTTGGAACGGCACCACATGGCTTGATGGTGTCAGCGGCACTGCGGCAACCGGCACGTTCAACGATGTGCTGGCACCCATTGTGGTGACAAACAAAGGTGCGGTGTCAGAACGCTGGGCGCTGGTATTCACCAACACCACCAGTTTCAACGTCATCGGCGAGCACGTTGGGGTTATTGCCATTGGCAGTACCAACACCGATTTGAGCCCCAACAACCCTGCAACCAACACGCCGTATTTCAAGGTTCCGGCATTGGGCTGGGGCATTGGCTGGGCGGCGGGAAACATGCTGCGCTTTAACACCGTGGGCGCGATGACACCCGTGTGGGTGGTGCGAACCATCCAGCAAGGGCCCAACACCGGCATCCAGCACTCCTTCACCTTGCTGTCTCGCGGCGATGTGGATCGCCCCTGAACCCGAACTTTTTCAATAACGTTTAAGGACTGACTTTCATGACACTGCCCGTCAAATATTACGCCAACACCATGCAAGGTGCCCCTCAACTGACCAACGACTGGGGCTGCATGACCGCGCTGCTCGATGCGGTGCTGGTCACTGGTTTCAACCTCAAAACCATCGAAACCCTGACCAGTGATGCCGGTGTTGCAACTGCCAACATCCCTGCTGGGCATTTGTACTGGGTCGGTCAGGTGCTGACCATCTCTGGCGCAGATCAGAACGAGTACAACGGCGAGGTGCGAGTGGTGGCTGTGACGACCAGCACATTCACGTATGCCATCACTGGCACGCCGGTGAGCCCTGCCACTGGGGCCAGCATCACCTCCAAGGTGGCCCCGCTGGGCTGGGAGATCGCTTTTACGGCCACCAACAAGCGCGGCTACCGCAGCAAGAATGTCCTTTCCAATCGTCCCTACCTGCGGGTGGACGACGGTTGCGATCCAGCCTACACCACGACTTACGCCAAAAAAGCCAAAGTGACCATGGCGCAAGGCATGAGCGATATCGACACCTTTGTAGGCGCTCGGGCACCTTTTGATCCCGCACATCCAACACAAAACGAGATCGCCACAGGTTCAGGTAACGGTGTCGTCGATGGTTGGTACAAGTGGTACTACGCTAGAGCTGGAGGCAATGGCCATGACGAATACGGACCAGCTGTCTACAACCGCCCATGGGCAGTCGTTGGTGATGATCGCGGCTTCTACATCTTTAACGAGGGTGTCGACTCGAGCGGCTTGGGTGGTAAGTGCTTTACCGACTTCGAGAGTTATCGCAGCGCTGATGGGTTCAACACTATTTTGTGCGCACAAGACACCTATCTGGCCGCAAACGCCTATGCCAGTCAACTCGATGGTGAAGGTTACCAGTCCGCCGACTGGCGTTCACGTTTCCCGCGAACGCTGGACGGCACCGGCAAGATTCTGATGCGCAGCTATCTGCAAATTGGCAACAACGTCAATCCCTCGTTCACCAGTCTGAACACCAACAACGGCCAGACCACCTCGGGCTACAGCACGGGCATCAGTTGGCCCAATGGCCCCGACTACAGCATGATCTTGCACCCAACCCTGCTGCGCGAAAGCTCTCACTTGCGCGGCAAGATGCCAGGTATGTTCTGGGTCCATAACGACAGTCCCAGTTTTAACCACCTTGACACCATCTCGGGCGTGGCAGGTTACCCAGGGCGCACCTTTTTACTGCTCAAGGTCGCGCATGGGGTCAGCAGTGGCAACTACACCGCCACATTGGCCTACGACATCACCGGGCCATGGTGGTAAACCATGAGCTGGTGGATAAGTGCTCCGGGGTTGACCCCAATCATTGCTTATGACTCCTCACATTTCGAGTCGAACTCGGTTTTGACCGATTTGACCGGTGGCGGCAACCATGCGGACATGGCGGGCCAGTCGGCCAGTCTGGTGGTGGTGGGAACCAACCCCGTTCAATCCATCACCTGCGTCAAAGGGGTGGGTGCTGGCTGGAGTTACCAACGGGTAACGCGTCCGACTTCTGGCGTGCTGATGGCGCTGGTGAGTCACGTCAATCCACGGGTGATGCTGTTTTCTGATTACGGGGTATCTGGCAACTACCATGCGCTGCTGATTGAGACGGATGTCACGACACTGAGCCCACATGGGCAGATTCGCTGCGACGGCTCGGCAAATTCGGTCGGACTGCCCACTGGGGCAGCGGTCAAGTTCGTCGCCATCGCTTTTGATGCCAGTGGTTACCAGTATTACTGCAACGGAACTTGGGTCGGGGCGAAATTCGCCGCACCACTTAGCTTGCTCTCCAGTGTTGGCTCCAATTGGCCGTCAAGTTGGGGGCTGAACGCGAACCTGTCGGCACTGGGTATGTTTGATGGGGTTGCGAGCCTTACCGACTTGCAAGACCTGGAAGTCCAGGTTCGGTTGGCCGTGGTAGGGCCACCTGTGGTTTTTCATGGGTACGGCACTGACCTGAGTCGGGTGAACACCATTCCAACGGTCAATCTGGCAACCCAAGGTCTGGGTGACAACACTGGTCGCATCAACACTGCGCCAATGCAAGCGCTCGATGGCCATGGTGTTCGCAACAAGGCGGTGGTGCCGATCTTGGGCCAACACGACATCTACTTCGGTGGTGTCGGCCAGGTAGTGGGCACCGTCAAAAACACACCAGCCACCCCAGTGCGACGGCGTGTTCTGCTGATCGAGGAAGCCACTCGGGCAGTTATCCGCGAGACATGGAGCGAAGCTGCTACCGGTGCCTATTCGTTTGGCCGGGTCGCCATGAACACCACCTACACCGTGGTGAGCTACGACCACACCCAAGCTTTTCGGGCGGTGGTGGCGGATCGGGTGGTTCCTGAACTGATGTTGGAGACTGCTTCATGACGCTGGCCATTTCTCCTGCGCACAAACTGGCGCGACTTACCGGAACACTGACATTCGCCGATGTTGGACCGCAAAACAGCCGTATTCGACTGTACGCAACCACCCAGCCAGCAACCGGTGGCGACCCGGGTGGTGGACTGCTGGTGGAAATCCTGCTGGCAAAGCCGTGCGGTGAGATCAATGCCAGCGTGCTGGCCCTCAAGCAGTCAGAGCCATCGGGAGACCTGATTGTGGAGACTGGCACTGCGCTTTGGGCACGCTGGATTAACGGGCGGGATGAAGTGGTGGCCGATGGTTCTGTGTCGGACGCCGCTGGTACCGGAGACTTCAAACTCTCGGGCACCAGCGGCACGGTGCTTTACTCCGGTGCGCATGCGCTATTGGGGCAATGCACTTTGACTTGATTGACTTTGATTTGTGAGGAATCACGGCGTGCCAGAAAACTTAGTCTTTGCTGGTACACCGCTGATTGAACAGCCGCTGGTGATGGTGTTTGGAGAGGGTGTGCCTGACCCGAACGCCAAAATCACCGATCTGGTGTTTGCACAGCCGCCCAGGGTGCATCCGACCCAGCTGGTGTTCGGTGACAGTGACACCAGCACCCATCCGGACTCGCTGCTCGAAGTCTCAGGGGCACTGCCAGAACTGATCGCACGACTGCACCTGGTCATTGGTGTGCCAGTGGCGTGGCGAGCGGTATTGCCTGATCTGGTCGGCACGGTCGCTGTGAAGTACCAAAGCCAGACACAACGCCCGACGGTGGCGCATGTGCAATCCTTCTCACAGGTGTCGATGGTCACCGAGTCCGGCTTGACCCAGCCACAGCAGCACGCGCTGGCAACCAATGCTGGCGCGGCGGATCACGCGCAAAACGCTGCCTCAATCCGCCAGGATGCGAGTCCGAGTTATGTTGAAGCGGTTCGTTCCAGTCGAGAGGTTGGATCGCAGTTTCAGGATGGATGGGCGACGCGGTCGCGCCTGCATGCCAATTGGTCGGACGGACTGGCTGATCGACGAGTGAACAGCACCAGTCCCTACCAGGAAGGCCTGCGTGCGCCAAACGTTCGCGCCGTGGGCCGTTTTCAGGACGGGTTGCATGACAGGCGCGCATGGCTGGAGAACTCTTGGGCTGGGGCGATTCCTCGGGTGCTGGGTTACTCCGGTCACGCTGGTGCCGCCATCCCACTGAGAAGATTTCTGCCATCGGCCTTTCAGGAGGCTTGGGTGCCGCGACCCGGTGTGCGTTTGATTCCGGTAACACCACCCGTTGACCCGACGTACTGGGGCACAGCATTGCTGTTTGCCTGTCCACCACTGGCTGCACCCATGCTGGTGTTCGGTGCTCGTCAGTGTGAATTTCCAGAAGAACCGCCAACTGGCGTTGTGACCGTAGCGGTCAGAAAGGTGTACTTTGTGATCAATGATGTCAGTCTTCGCCGGGCATCCAACGGGGTGGAAGTACCGCTCAATAGTTTGTCCCTGTCGCTTGATGCGTCCTCCTGGGCCTGGGGATTTGATGCAGTGTTGCCGCACAGTGCGCAAAGTCTGATCGAGCCAAACGGCGCCGGCGTGGTGGAGCTGCTGGCCACTGTGAACGGCACCACTTTTGCAGTCCTTGCTGAAAACATCAGCCGTGAACGCAGCTTTGGGCAGACCAGCATTCGATTGACTGGGCGTGGCAGGAATGCGGTGTTGGCCGCACCCTATGCGCCGGTGATGACGTTCACCAACTCACAGGCGCGAACGGCACGCCAGTTGATGGACGATGTGCTCACTATCAATGGTGTCTCCATGGGCTGGAATGTGGACTGGGGTTTGACCGACTGGAACGTGCCAGCCAGGGTGTTTTCGCACCAAGGGACATGGATTGAGGCCTTGAGTGTCATTGCTGGGGCAGCCGGGGGCTATTTGCTGCCGCACCCCAGAGACCAAACGATTCAAGTGCGCCACCGATATCCGGTCGCACCCTGGGAATGGGCCACTGTGGCGCCCAACTTTGTGCTGCCAGTGGATGCAGTGGAAAAGGAATCCCTGCGCTGGCTGGAAAAGCCGTCCTATAACCGGGTGTTTGTCTCTGGCCAGGAGGCGGGAGTGCTGGCGCAGGTGACCCGGTCGGGTACCGCTGGCGACCTGTTGGCACCGATGGAGGTGGATGCCCTGATCACTGAGGCTGCTGTTGCCCGCCAGCGTGGACTGGCAGTTTTGAGTGACACCGGTCGGCAGATTGAGGTCAGCTTGAATTTGCCGGTGCTGCTTGAGACCGGAATCATCGAGCCAGGTGCCTTCGTGCAGTACCGCGACAGCGGGGTTGACCGCATCGGGCTGGTGCGCTCCACCCAAGTCCAGGCCGGGTTTCCGGAGGTCTGGCAAACCTTGGGAGTGCAGACCTATGCATAACGTCTATGAGCAGTTCAAGCAACTCCTAATTGAACCACCGCTACAGGTAGGCACCGTGTCAGAACTCGGCACTGGCGTTGTCACCGTTCAGTTGCCCGGTGGTGGCACGGTCAAGGCCAGGGGCAGCGCAAGCATGGGAGCGCGCGTTTTTGTGCGTGATGGCGTTCTGGAGGCCGTTGCACCCAATCTGAGTCTGGAAATCATTGAAATCTGATCCCTACTGAAAACAGTTTTAAACCTGAAACCCGCTTCGATGTGCATCACGCGCATCTGGCGGGTTTCGCATTTTTGGAGCATGAAAAAATGGAAGACCTTCCAATTGAACGACGCAAGACGGTCACGATGCCGCAGTCTGATTTTGAGCAAATGCTCGAACTTGCGGCCCAGAAAGGTGCCCGACACGCCTTGCAAGGGGTGGGGCTTGATGGCGAAGACGCGGCTCACGATATCCGCGAGCTGCGCAATCTGCTTGATGCCTACAACGAAGCCAAGAAGACCGCTGGCCTGACCGTCGTGAAGATGCTCGTCACCGGCTTAGTGATGGCGCTACTGGCCGGTGCGTTTGTGAAACTCAAACTGTTCGGAGGTGCGCAATGATCGAGACACTGCTGGGCGGATTGTTGGGTGGGGCGTTTCGGCTGGCACCAGAATTCCTGAAGTGGCTGGACCGCAAAGGCGAACGTGGCCACGAACTGGCCATGCAAGACAAGGCACTGGAGTTTGAGAAGGTTCGTGGCGCCAGTCGGATGGGGGAGATCGGTGCAAGTGCCGACGCTGCCTGGAATACTGGAGCCATTGAAGCCTTCAAAGAGGCAGTTGCTGGTCAAGGCAGACCGTCTGGTGTGAAGTGGACCGACGCGCTTTCCATCAGTGTGCGGCCTGTTATCACCTATCTTTTCATGGCGCTGTACTGCACAGCCAAGGCGACGGCCTTCTTTGCTGCATTGAATGCCGGGGCTGGCTGGGGCGCGGCAACGCTGGCCGCTTGGACTGATGCCGATCAGGCTTTGTGGGCTGGGGTACTGAATTTTTGGTACGTCGGCAGAGTATGGGAGCGTCGTGATGCACGCAACTGAACGCCATCATGCTCATTCGCTGGCTGATCGCTTTTGGAAAAAGGTTGAGGTCCGGGGTCAAGATGAATGTTGGACGTGGCTGGCATCGACCAAACAAGGTGGATACGGGAAAATCATGGGTGACGACGGCCGTTTTTACCTCGCCCATCGAGTGGCTTATGAACTGTTGATCGCCATCATCCCAGTTGGAATGCTTCTCTGCCATCGCTGTGATAACCCAGCCTGCGTCAATCCATCGCATATGTTTGTCGGCTCTCAATCCGATAATCTGAAAGACATGCGTGCCAAGGGACGCGGCAATCCACCTCGCGGCACGCGTCATCCACGAGCACGATTAACAGAACAACTGGTTTCCGAAATTCGAACTGATCACCGCAGTCATCGACAGCTCGCAAAAGAGCTCGGCATATCAAAGTCAGCAATTGGAATGGCAAAGGCGGGGGTGACATGGAAGCACGTCTGATCCAAGTGCCACCACAAGCAATCGCGCTTGCCAAGCGCTTCGAAGGCTTCCATCGAGTGCCGAAAAATGATCCTATGCGCCGAGCTCATCCCTATATTTGCCCAGCCGGGTATCACACCATCGGGTTTGGACATTTGTGCAGGCCAGACCACCCGCCGATCACTGGGACTGAGGCTGAGGCATACCTGGCCCAAGACCTGATGACAGCGCTCACCGCCACACTTCGATATTGCCCAGTGCTAGCCATGGAGTCTGAATTGCGGCTGGCAGCCATTGTCGACTTCACGTTCAATCTTGGTGCGGGACGGCTACAGACATCGACGTTACGGCAACGGGTGAATCAACGAGATTGGGTTGCTGCCGGGCAGGAACTGCGCCGGTGGGTGTATGGAGGTGGGAAGGTTCTGCCGGGACTTACTGCCCGAAGAGAGGATGAATGCTTGTTGTTATCCAGAGGAGTTTAAAAACATGTCGCCCAGCCGTACCCCGTTCGAAGATAGCCGTGTAAACTGTGACTTATATAGCAAAACGACGCACATTACAAGAACCAAAACCGTGGCACTCGCATACAGCAAAGAAAATGCACTAAACGCAATTTGCCCCTATTTCACGATGTTTCCGCTTGAGTATCCATCAAAGGTGCTCAAGAAACACAAAATGGACAAGCCAGTTGTTCTCGATCCATTTTGTGGTCGAGGTACCACGCTGTTTGCTGCAAGAACTTTTGGCTTGAGTGCTTGGGGAATCGATTCCTCTCCAGTTGCGGTCGCTATTGCAAAAGCTAAGCTCGCGACCTGTGACATTGAGGCTCCTCTTGAGCTTGCCGCAAAGTTGATCTTAGATATCAACCCGGCGGAATTGCCAGATACACCGTTTTTCCGTTCGGCCTATCACAAATCGACGCTCAGTGATATTTGCGCCCTGCGCGAGGGATTGCTCGGGCTCGATGATGAAACAGATGCATCGTCTATTTTGCGCGCTGCGGCACTTGGATGTTTGCATGGCCCAATTTCCAAACATGTCGAGAATGCGGGCTACTTTTCAAACCAAATGCCGAGGACTTACGCGTCAAAGCCTGACTACGCTGTGAGATTCTGGAAGGAGCGCGATCTTATAGCGCCAAAGATTGATGTGCTCCGCGTGCTTCGTCGCAAGATCGAACGCTTGGCGGGACTTGAACAAGCATCTCCTTGTCCTATTTCTCATGTCTTGCATGGCGATGCTCAATCGGAAGAGTTATTCCAATCGATCAGCACCGTGCCCTCTATTGTGATCACGTCTCCGCCTTATTACGGGATGCGGACGTATGTTCAGGATCAATGGCTAAGAAACTGGTTCCTGGGTGGACCTGATTCCATTGACTATTCAGCTGGCCCGCAACTTGATCACGGCGGGCAGAAGGCCTTTGCAGCTTCGCTTGGAAGAGTTTGGAAGAATATTGCCAACAGCGCAGCATCGTCCGAATCGCTTCACCTGTACGTCCGATTCGGAATAATTCCGTCCGCGCTGGTTGATGCAAAGAAACTCTTCAGAGACTCGCTGGATGAATCCGGAGTTGATTGGCGCTTGGTGTCTACCCGCTCTGCAAAGTCAGCAGATGTAGGCAAGCGGCAAGCAAATCAGATGAAAACTGATTCTGCTGCTGCAGTGGAGTTTGACTTTCACGTCGAGCGCGTCTAATCCTTTCAAGGCTATTGGTGATAACGTAGCTTTGCCTGTTTCGAAGTCGTGCCAAAAGTGATTTGATTCGTAACTTCTTGATTGCAAAACTCATCGACGTAGTCTTTGATTGCATGCGCTGTTTCGAGAGCTTTCTTATCTTGGGGGACGTGTCCAGCAAGCGTCATCGGCATGATCACCAAGCATTTCGCCATTGCGCGTGAGATGGCCACGTTGGTGCGTTCAAGCTGCATGAGGAATGCTTCCTCACCCATGATCACATCGGCGTCACCAACACCGAAGGTGACGATGATTGTGTGCCGCTGGCCACCTTGGAATTTTTCAACGGTATCGACCGCTGCCTCGATTAACTCTGGCGGATCGGACGGAAAGAGCGCTCGCAATTCACGAACTACCAGTGCGCGTTGGGCACGGTGGGGGGTCACAATCCCAATACAACTTTTCCAGAATTGATCGGGAGATGGTGCTACATGAATTACTGCGCCTCGTCCATCTAATTCCGCACTCACCGTTTGCCTCATGCACCAAGTCAAACCCGCGACAATTTTGGCCTCGAACGAATTGCTCTGAGACGACAGGTCGTCGTCATGGAGTAGCGTCAAAACCTTATTATTTGCATCAAGGACTTGAGACCACAAAGGTGACCAAGGCAACCCCAAAGGAAATCCAGTAGATGGAGTTGGTACGGCAGCCAAAAAATGAAGCGCTGTGGCAGCGTTTGATGCGTGCAACGTCGCTCGGTAGCCAATTGTTCTGGCATAGGCAACGATGTCCTCGGCTGAGCGGTAGTTTTCTTCAAGCGGACATTGATTGATGGTGCTGCCAAACGGGCGGTCGATTAGGTACTTCTGAATGCTGCCCACCAAATATTCGCAGCCCTTGGGAGGTTCCAGTGCCATGATCGGTGGCATCTGGAGATGGTCACCGGCAATGATTAAACGGGCATCCTGCTTGAGGGTGGCCAATGGTGAAATTGCGGTGGTTACTTGGACCTGAGAGCTTTCGTCAATGATGACGACATCGAAAATGGGCGCAACGCAATTGCCCGTTATCCATTCTGCGAGTTTATAAGCCTGCATCGTCGCCGTGGCCACAATAGTGACGGTGTTGGTATTACCCAGACTTGCGAGACAGTCTTGAGTTTCTTGATTGGCTTGGTTTAGGTTGAAAGATTTAGCAAGTACATGCGGGTTCACAGCCAACACCGATTTAGGAATCTGCGAAGACGAATACCCAACGAATATCTCCGCGGGACAGGTTGCATCGCTATCCAGTGCCTCTACAACACGGCCAATAATCTCCTCGACGGCTTTGTATGTTGGTCCCACGACCAGTAATTTCATCGGCTGATGCCTACTCACCGCATCGTGAACAAGACCATGTATGCATCCTGCAAGTGTCTGTGTTTTTCCAGTGCCCGGTGGTCCCCAAATGATTGTCAGTCCCTTTTCTGCCGCGTGAGCGACTGCGTCAAACTGACTATTGTTGAGGTTATGCTTGGCCTTAGCATAGGTTGCTACCGATACAGCTTGGGTTGCGGAAACGACCGAAGTAGCGTGGACAGAATCAGCTTCCCATAAGATGCGGGCAAGTGGCGACAAAGGGTCGGTGCCTGGTGTAACTGGCCTGGCGCCCATTGCAGTGGCTGCATTGATATCTGCCAGGGCAATCGCGGGATTGCCTACGGCAACGAGGATTTTCTTGACGGTCTCGTACCATTTGAACGCGCCTTGGCCTTTAGTAACGAAAATATCGTTCAACAAATCAACATTCGAATTGGCCAACAAGTACGGAGCGTAAGCTGCCTCACGCCAATTCGTCAGTCTTAAGACTGCTTTTCGCGTGCCTCGGTCGAACGACACTAATGTCACTGAGAGTGCTGACCACAAGGGCGTGAGAAGGGTATCGTTTTGCCCTGAGTAGGGAGGCGCGGTGGTCGAAATCAAGTCTTTGCCGCGTTGTAAAGGTAGTCCTGCCTGGCCCTCTTTGCCTAAAGCAAGGAACCCATTATTGTCGTCAAGCTTAGCTTCAGTTGATCCGGGCAGGACATCAAAGATGTACTCGTTCGGTACCCCGTTTGGTTGCCCATTTGTGAGCCGAACGGCTTCATAGCTTGCCTCCAATGCCTCGGCATCGAGTGCGAGTCGTTGGTGGGATTCCAGCTTCCCAGTCTGAAACTGCAACTCCTCCCACCAAATCCATAATTTACTGTCAAAAGCAACGTTACGACTGCCTTGAGGGATCGACAGAGTCAGCTTAGGTGCATTTGCTTTGAGCTGCCCCCTGAAATCAGTGCGTAACCGCTCAACGATACTGTTTAGTGCACGGCATTGCTTTTCTAGTGCATTGCCGAATTCCTGAATAACAGTATTTCGAGGGACCGTTACTGAGCCGCGCTTAATTGTGGTGACGTTGCTCCAGATCTCGTAAATGCGCTCTCTCGGGATACCGTTGGTCAGAAATTCACGATAAAAAGCATCTCCCAAACGGACAGGGTTCGGCCCGGAATAGTAAGTTTCGGCTGTGTCGAATAGGGTAATGACGTGAGGAGTCGGTGCAAAAACAACACGTCGGACAACCTCGTCAACGAAAACAACACATGGACTGACTGCGCCATCTGGCTTTGCAATTAGCTCATCAGCAGGGAATAGCCATGCTAATGCTTTGGTCTTACGGTTAGTCAGACTCAGTACCCTGGGCAAGTGTCGCCCCATTGCTGCGCATAGTTCTTCAAACTGACGCTTTTCCCAGAATGCGATCTGTGCAGTGAGTGGCGTTTTTCCTGCGGCGCGAACAAATGCCTCGGCCTGATCCACCATGTCAGACAAAGTGGACAGAAGTCCCTCTAGTGCGACCCATTCGTCCGATAGGTTCTTCTGATCCACAACAAAGCATTTTGTCGCGAACTGTCGTGGAGGTTGACCGCTGATATAGGCTGTCGCTCGACCAAATATTGATAAGCCAGTAAGCAGACCGGCACTGGGGTCGAAGTTGATGGTTATGGCCACATGGAGTTGCGGCGCAGGTGCCAAGCTTGCCAGCACAGCAGAGTTGTCTATGGTGGTTGTTGAGGAAATCAGCGCGTTGGCTCTTGCTGGAATGCGGCTGCGCTCCTTCTTAAGGTGACTGTGTTGCTGAAAAGCGGGATGTGCGGAAGGTGCGGCGGCTGCACCAGCTGTGTTGTGGATTGCATTGAGCTGGAGCGTTTTTCTTGCACCACGAGTCATGCCAGAAATTTGACTCAAGTGCCCGATCAGCTTTGCTGCGGGATAGCAGTAATGAGTTGGCAATGCCGCAATGCGTGCCTTGTCATTCGAATTCGCCCACTTCTCATGGCCAAGCCAGTCGCACGCGCTACAACGGCCGTCGACGTGCCATTCGAGACTTGCCCATCCATTGGATGAAGCATCGCCTATTAAAATGACTCGAAGCAGATCTTCGCGGAAAAAATGTAAAACCGTAGGCAGGTAGAAACGAAGGTTCGCATCCTCGCTGTCAGAAGTCAGTGCATCCAGATACTGATTAGGGGTTGACGGCGCTGTGTTGGAAATCAATGCTTCGAACGCAGATTGGCCTTGCTTGAAGCGGGTCCATAAATAGCTGCGGACGGTTACGAAGTAGTCATTCTGTAACCCTTGATCGAGTATCCAGTTGGCGAGAAAAATTGCGTAAAGCGCAACTTCTGCGGAATAGCTTGGGTTGGCTTCGCTCGTGTGCTTTACATCAATGATGCTTAAGGCGCGGCGATGCTCGGTGGCTGAATTTATTGGTCTCCTGCATCCATCCGGGCCCACTTCTTCGTCGTCGATTGCCGACCGCCGAACAATGATGATGTCCGGTATTAGCCCAGCGATTGGTGGAACCTGGGAAATTTGTCCAGGCTGAAGCCCGATATTTGCCATCATGGCATTTTGAAAAGCTGATGGATCAAATTTTCCTTGCAGGATGATCGATGGCAAAGTCGTGACCTTACCTAGCAAAGATACTAGGGGTGCTTTCACCGGCTTGTTTGTGCCCGCCTTGTCGGGCTGAAAGATTACAAGACTGCCAAACGCCTGGATCAGTTGGTCATTCCGCTCATCCTCAAAATCTCGTCCCGCTGTTTGAAGAACTCCGATTCCAGGACGTGCCTGCAGAGGAACCGGCATAGCGTGTGCTGCAAGCTCCGAGTCTTCATGCAGCGACAAGTAAAGCTCTCGGTCGCACTTTGTGCGCAAGAACATTGACAAAGTGCTTTTGGATATTCTTTTTTTTGCCATTAAATCTTCTCCCACACCAAAATTGGTGATACGTTTTTTTCTTCGGACACGTTGCTATTACATCAGCACACGGTAGTGACGCTTATCGGCGTCAGTCGATTTGAGGATGCGGTACTCCATTCCGCTGGCTACCGCGATTTGCTGGGCGAAGTCCTTCTTGGCCTGCACCACGGCATCCTCGATCTGGTTGTCGGCTTTCACCTCCACGATCACGTACTTCAGACTGCCATCTGGCTCCTCCCGCTGAAAGATGAAATCCGGGTAGTAGCTGCGAACGGTGCGTGAATCCGGATCGATGTACTGAATGAAGAAGTCGGACTGGCCGTGGGTCAGCATCCCGGTGAAGTAGACCTTTTTCACGCGTTGCTCTCGCAGCAGATCCCAGAATAACCAGCTTTCAGAGCCGGAGTCGAAGCAGTAGGTGTCCAGGTGGAAGCTCTTGGCGCGCTCCGCATCATTGATCTGCATGTCGTTCATGCGGACGATCTTGTCCTTGGCCGCAGTTACCTCGTAATAGCCGTTCGGCGGGAGCTTGATGAGATCAACCTCGTGCTCCTCTGTTTGCTGCGACTCGTCAAGGTCGTAGAGCTGACGGAACAGGCGCGGGATGATCTCGTCGTAGAGCAGCTCGTTGAACTCATTGGTCATTGCTACCAGCTCACCAGTGCCCTCTTTTGTGGCATCCAAAAGTTCATCGATGCCAAGTGGGCTGAGGTTGAGGTAGCGGGACACTTCCGCAACTAGCGTCATCGGCGAGAACATTCGCTTTTCGCGGCGAGCCGTCAGATCGAATGTGCGGCTACCAGACGCGCGTGCCGCATCGGCGGCGGTCAGCCCTTCCTGTTGCGTCTCAATCAGCCGATATTTTTCGATGAGCGTGTTCCATGCTTCACGGTCGGCACGCTCAGGCACCAGTTCCTGACCCGGTACGGGTTGCTTCTCGCGCATCTGGTACTGCTTTCGCACTCGCACCAGCTTGATCTTGACTGGCGGCTCGACCACGCGTACTTCCACGCGCTCCTTGTCGCTGCCCGTCTTCTGCAAATCGTCAACACTGATACGGAAGTTCTGCTGCAGTTCGTCGTTAAGGGTGTTGAGGTTGTCGTCCGAGAGGAAGACGTGGCCAGTGTGCTGGGCCTCGCCGATGGCGCGCAGGCAGCGCATCGTGGCTTGAAGTACGAACACCTTTGACTTCGGCTCGCGGAACAGACCCACGCCAAATAGCGAGCGACAGTTCCATCCCTCGCGCCCCTTGTTGACCAGCAAGATGAACTGCTTCTCCGATCCTTCTGTATCTAAGCGGTTGAACTCTCGGATGTCGTCGTTGGTTGTTAGCTTTTCGTCGCCGACGTTGACCAGAATGCGCGATGTTGGGATGCCGTGCTTGAGCAGCGCGCGCTCGACTGCTGGTCGCAGCTCGCCAGTCAACTCGTCGATGGTGGCGGCAAAGAAGGCCAGCTTTGGCAATAGGCCCTCCGGACGGAGCGCACCAGATTCCTTCAGAAAAGCCTCGATGGCGATGTCCACGAACTCGTCAGTGCGGGTGTTTCCGTAGCCGTGCAGAACCACTTTTTTGAGGTAGGCCTTCTCAATGGCCTCCTTCAGGCCGTAGGCATAAACCACCTCGGGCAGCACCTCGCGCCCGACGTAGGGCGTGCCAGTGTAGTTGTAGCAGGCCACTACTCGGGTGCCCGCTGCGTTGAGGGTGGCTGCGAGGATGTCGATGGTGGTGCGCAAACTGGTGTCTGCTTCCTTCGCGCCAACTCCCATATCCTTGGCCAGCGCCTTGCCGAACGCGTGGTGTGCCTCGTCTACAAAGATGCCCAACTGCTCCAGGCGGCGCAGCTTCTCGAAGCGCTGGTTGGTGGTAAGTTCACCTTCCTCTTCTGGCTGATCGAAGTTGTAAAGGTCAGCAGCGTCGGCATAGACGCCAGTGGCAGTGAGCGTTTCGCCAGTCGTACCGAACAGTTTGTCGACGGAGGTTTTTTCCTTGCGCTGGCGCTTGAGAATGATCTTCTGCGTGTTGGAGACGATGATGTTGAAGCGCGAGCGATCCAGCGTATCCAGCGACGTACCTGCCTCTTCAAGGTAGTGAAAACGCAGGTGCGTGGTCAGGAAGTTGACGTACTCCGGCGGCACCACTCGGGTGAGGTCGAATGACTCAATCTCCTTCAGTGAGTGCAGCACAGTCTTGTCCGGCGCGAATACCAGCGCGTTGTGGCAGTAGCGTGCGTCCTTCTCAAACTTGTTGCCCAGCAGGAACTCGTAAAAAATACAAGTCGCCATGAGGATGGTTTTGCCAGTGCCCATAGTCAGCGCGAAGATGTAGTTCGGGTAGACGCGCGAGTTCTTACGCATCTTGTCGAACAAAACCTTGTACGAGTTCAGTTCCAACTCATCGCTTTCGCCGAACTCGAACATCTCCTGCCCGGCGGTGCCGAGGAACGACCCAAACTTGCGGCCCTCGAACTTACCGCTGCGCTCGTACCACGCTTTGAAAATCTCTTCGACCTTCGCGTTGCCGAGAAACTCTTTTAGGAAGACGTAGGTTTCCAGCGCCTCGAACTGTGGCTGGCGAAGGAACGCTTTTGGGTTCTTCTCAGGGTTGTTGAAGTCAAGAAACTTACGGGTCAGCTCTTTGTAGTTCTGTCGGATTGCACCCCGGTTGTCCTGGTAAAACCTCCACAGAAAGCGGAAGAAGGCGAAGTTGAGCGACACGCCCGACGTGCTGACGGCGTTGGCACTGGTCTTGGTTGCCGAGCGTTTAGTCGCCATTGCCAACGCTCCCTTCCCATGATTCTGAGAGCAGGTCGGTAATCTTCACGCGGATGGTGCCCGCGTCGTCCGGCACCTTATACGTACCCTTGACCAGTTCGTCCTTAGCCGGAATGTCCACCACTGCGGGTTGCAACACCGCACCGTCGTAGTTCCAATCGATCAGCACGCTCTCGACCAACTCCTTCCAGTCTCCGACAGACTCCTTCTGGATCGACAGCTTCTGGAGCAGGTTCATCGGGTAGAACTTGGCAATGACAAGTTCACTCTTTTTGATAGTAACCTTCGCCTCAGAGTCACGCTTGAACTCAAGATCGGCCTTGTCGCGCAGGATGTCCACCACTTCGACGTCGATCTTGAAAGGTTTCGCAGCAAGTTCCAATTGGGCAGCCAGGTCTGGTTCATGGCCCATACAGACGAGGGATATCTTCTCGACCGGACGGTTCGGATTTTCGTTTTGCTTACGCTCCCAAGCCTTGTAGTCGAAGCCCGCGATCAGCTCATTCATGTCGGAACGAGTGGCGATGCGATTAACGGGCATGATCTTGACCATGCGCCCGTCCTTCTCACCGTCGAAAACCGTGCTGAACTCCAGCTTCTGAACTTCCAGCGCCTCGATGAGCAGTTCCTTGGCTTCGACGGGATTACGGAAAATATCGTAATGGTTGACGTTGTAGATTTCGAACCCACAACCATCACTACCTGACGCATCTTCCTCGTCTTCAAAATCCGGCTGTGTAGGATTCTTTGCGTTCAAAAGTCGTTTTGTTGTCGTTTGAATGGCTGCAAGATTAATGTCTGCCCCGACGAAGCGTCTCCCGAGTTTTTGTGCGGCGAGAAGTGTGGTGCCGGACCCTGCGAAGACATCCATTACGATATCACCAGGATTGGAAGATACGGTGATAATCCGCTCCAATAGGGCCAGTGGCTTCTGGGTCGGGTAGCCGGACTTCTCTTTATTCCTGGGGCCGGTGGGGACCTTGATGTCGGTCCACCAGTCGGTGATAGGGGTTCCTCTGTCAACATCCACCATTACCCCTTTGTGAATCGAGCGCATCCGTTGTGCTGTCAGTTCGTTGTAGGGGCGATAGACCGTATTAAAAGTCCACGACGATCCCTTCGAATATCTGAAGATCGTGTCATGCTTGCGAGGGAAATCGGTGTCAGGCACTGCGCCGCCGCTGTACGTCCAAACAACTTCGTTCCGAAACCTCGACTGGCTGAAAATGTCATCAAGTAGAATTTTGATGTAGTGCCCGCGTGTTGGGTCGCAGTGCAAGTAGAAAGTGCCGTCTTCCGCCAATAGTTCTTTTAATAGGACGAGCCTCTCGTACATGAACTGAAGATACTCATCGTTCGTCCATAGATCGGTATATTGCTTCTCCTCAAGAAAGGCACTGTCTCCGTTGACCATCTGGCCTCTCAAACTGATCCGCATCTTGTAGTCAGCGCCTGAGTCGAACGGAGGGTCGATGTAGATGAGCTTTACTTTTCCTCGGTATGTTTTCAGTAGGTGACTCATCACTTGAAGGTTGTCGCCCCAGAAAAGCTTGTTTCGCCACCCGTCGACCTCATCGCCGTGGACTTCCTTCAATTGCGCAGGGAAATATTGCGTCGAGGTGAACGGACGCTTGCCGCGCCAGTTCAGCATTGGGTAGCCCTTGATCGGCTCGAACTCGTACTTCTCGACGTTGGTCGTGCCGCCGTTGGTCGTGCCGCCGTTGGGCGTGGCCAGTTGCAGGCTTTCTTGCGCAGGTGTTGTGGTTCTCTTCATTTGTCGTTTTTCCTGAATTTCCAATTTTTATTGTCACAGTAGGCACGCATATCACAGCTCTGGCACAGCTTGGCCGGGCGTGCTGCGATTTGGTAATCCTGCCGCTCGATGCGCGCCACAATGTCATCGAACTGCGCGATTGTCTTGCCGATGGCGCGGTCGTCCTTGGTGAATGAGACGTAGGGGTTCCCGCCATCCTCACCTGTGTAGTACAGGTGCATCCGGCTGACCTTGTGGCCTGTGCGCTCCTCTACCAGATGGGCATACACCTCCAACTGGTGCTGGTACTGTTGGATTCGGCTGCGATCCTTCTCCATGTCGGGCTTTTTCTCCGACTTGAAGTCGATGATCTCCACCGTGTCGTGTTCGCCGCGAATGAGGTCAACGCTGCCCTTGAGGATGTACTGGTCCTTGACAAGCGAAATCTCGACCTCGGCCTCCTTGATACGGTCCCAATGGCCATTCTCACGCTCGTAATAGCGCATCACGTGCAGCAGCGCCGCCTGCTGTGAGCTGGGCGCGAGGTACACGCGCTCCTTCTTGGACAGCAATGCGTAGTTGGCAGAGAACCAGGCCTTGATGGCATCTAAGCTGATGCTGCCTTCCTCGCCGCGCAGGACAGTCTTGTGAATGTCCTCGATGGTTTGATGCACCAGCGTACCGAACAGCATCGGGCTTTCGCGGATCGCGGCGAACTCCAGATCCTTAAAGAAACGGTACTGCTCGGCGCAATTCTCGAACACGGTGATATGCGACGTGAACGAGTACTCACGTTTCAGGTTGATCTGTTTGACGGCCTCGTAGCGTGTGGCTGCGAGGTCAATGTTGCGCCAGCTTGGCAGTTCGTAGAACAGTCGCTGGAAGTATTTTGAGGGTGACCTGCCGCGACCTTGCTTTTCCTGCGCTGCGAGCACTAATAGGTTCTGCGCGCGAGAAAAAGCGGTATAGAACAGCCGCCAAAAGTCAAAGCTCTTTATGCGGTCAAGTGGCTCAAAGCGCTCCTTGGAGAGGTACCCTCCGTCCTCCAGCATCACATCCAGTGCGCTGTATTGAGTACGCGGTACCGCCTCCAGCGAACCGCAGACGACGACCGGGTATTCCAGTCCCTTCGACTGGTGGATGGTCAGGAAAGAAACACAGCCCTTAGGTGCGTACTCGGCCTCGTCTTCGTATTCGCCGATTCCGCCGTCCACCAGGAAGCGCATGAACTGGTTGAACAGGTCACGGATGTTCTTTTCCAGGTATTCGGGGTTCAGCACACTGACGAAATGCAGGTACTCGAACTTGGTAAGTAGTTTGGAGAAGGTGCCCAGATTGCGTGCCGCGCGGCCTTTATCAACGCCATGCACCGCATCTTCGGAGAGGAAGCGCGCGAACAGTGGAAACTGGAGCAGCTGGTAGAACAGCCCGGAGAACGAGTAGTCCGTGTTCTGGGTCAGCACTGCGTGTCGTTTAGCTAGCGGGCGCGCCCAATCCAGCAGGGGCTTGTTCTCTGGCTTACGCAGTTCCGTCGTGAAGGCCGCAAAGCAAAGCTGGTCGTAGTAATCCCAGATCGGCAGCGTAACGCCATCGGCCCACGCTCTCACCTTGGGGAACTGCGGGAACAGAAAGATCAGCGCTCCGATCATCAAGCGGATCTCCTCACGCTCGAAGAACATGTTCGAGCGCGGCGAGAACACCGGCACACCCTGGGCCTCGAGAAAGCGCGCCAGCGCAACCACCTTGTCGTTCTTGACCGAGCGAAACAGGAAGGCGACCTGATTCCAGTCCGACAGCTTTCCGGACGACTTCAGGCCGTTGAGGAAGGCCAGAACCTCAGCGTGCCAGTTGGTGGTTTCGTCCTTGTTGTCGGTTGCCGCCAGCCGCACCGCCGTCGGCACGTCGGGGAAGACGTCATCACGGGGGACAATCTGCTTGGCGAAGCGGAAAATGCGCTTGCCGTCGTCCCACGTTTGCTCGCGCATCCACTCGTTGTAGAAGCGGATGATGTCCGGGTGTGAGCGGTAATTGACCGTGAGGGTGACGCGCTTGCACTGGCCCTCGTCGAACAGCGCTGGGAACTCCAGGATGTTGCGGATGGTGGCCCCACGAAAGCGGTACAAGCCTTGGTCGTCGTCACCCACGACGCACAGATTGCGCTTCTCGCCTGCGAGCAGTAGCAGGATGCGCTCCTGAATGGTGTTGGTGTCCTGGTACTCGTCGACCATCAGGTAGGTCAGCTTTTCGCGCAGTTGCGCCAGAACCTCCGGTTGCTTTTCCAGCAATTGCAACGCCTCGTACTGGATGCCGGAGAAGTCGAGCGAGTTGTTCTCGTGCAGCATCTCCTGATACTTTGCGAAGCACGCTGACAGCGCTCGGATTTCCACCTCGGAGGCGGTTGCCAGCGTGGCAACGTCGAGGGCTTCCTCGCTGACCTTGTTGAGCCACTTGAGCAGGTGTTCAGATTGCGCCCAACGTCCCGTTTGGTCGTCACCCATGACGAGTTGGGCATCGAGTAGTTCGCGGAAGTGTTTTATTCGCTGGTAAAGGAAGTATTGCTGGTCGAATTGGTCAAATAGCGTAAAGCTGCGTTTCAGCCGGGTGTACTCGCGGAAGTCCTCCAATACGCGCAAGCAAATCGAGTGAAAAGTGCCGAGGTACATCTCGTTCAGGTTGAATTTGATGCCCAGCTCACTTAGCCGGTTTGAGATGCGGGTGGTCAACTCGCGCGCGGCCTTGTCCGTGAAAGTAACGACGAACAGCGACTCCGGCGCAACGCCCTTATGTGTAATGAGGTAGACGATGCGCTCGACCAGTGTGAACGTCTTGCCCGATCCTGGACCGGCGATGATGAGCACAGGGCCATCTGTGGCCAGAATGGCTTCAAGCTGCTGCGGGTTTGCCTTGGACTTGAGGTCGGTGGAGCTGGCTGTCATTCCGTCTCCTCGTTGTCATCCACCATCGTTTTACCAATGCGGCTGGCAATCCATTGATCCAGCTCGCCGCGACGGAAACGCCAAGTGCCGCCGAGCTTGAACGCTGGGATCTGGCCACTCGCGGCAAGGCGGTAGACCGTGCGCTTACCTGCCTTCAGATAGGTGGCGACCTCATCAATTGTGAGTATCTCGTCGGACTGATCGCTCATCTGGTCACCTTTTGGCCTCTGTCGCTAGGTTTATTTGCTGGTGTATCTTGTCATAATATGGCACGATTAGACAAACTTGGGCAAACATGGCATCAAAAAAATGTTGTGAAGCCGCATTCAGGGGAATCTGTGGCATCGAACTATGAGGCAATTTCTGAGGAAAATCGGCGGCGCTATGGTACCGACATCGGCCGGATCGGCCCCATGCTGCTGGCCGACCGCTACGACGACCGGACGCACTTCATCTTTGAGTTGCTCCAAAACGCGGAGGACGCGCTCAGTCGGCGTGGTGCCTGGAACGGCGAACGCCGGGTCACTTTTGAGCTGACAGCGACCAGCCTGGCGTTGTCTCACTTCGGCAGGCCATTCGATGAGGCAGATGTCCGTGGCGTGTGCGGTATTGCGGAGAGCACCAAGGATAAGTTCTCAATTGGCCGGTTCGGGATTGGCTTCAAGTCTGTCTATACATTCACCGCCCGCCCGGAGATTCATTCCGGCGACGAGGATTTCGCTGTCGAAAACTATGTTCAGCCGAAACGTTCAGATCGCACCACTCGTACGACTGAGGAAACGCAGATCATCCTTCCCTTAAAGGCGGACGACAACAACGCGCGACAGGAGATCACGGCGGGGTTCCGGCATTTGGGCCCTGGCGCATTGCTTTTTCTGCGGCACATCAACGAGATAAACTGGAACGTCCAAGGCGGTGCATCGGGCATCTATCTGCGCAGCGACCCAGAATCGCTCGCCCCCAACGTCCATCGCATCACGGTGATCGGTCAAGAAACCGGCAAGCCTGATGTTGATCAGAACTGGTTGGTGTTCCATCGAGATGTGTTCTCTGGCGCGCAGGAAAAGGTCGGGCGTGTGGAAATCGCCTTTTCGCTGGTCGCGATCAAGGATGCACCAGGTCGCTGGTCAGTGCAGCCAGTGGCTGCATCGCCACTTGTGGTTTTCTTCCCGACGGTGGTTCCGACCAATCTTGGCTTTCTCGTGCAGGGGCCGTATCGAACAACACCTAGCCGCGACAACATCCCGCGCAGTGAACCGTGGAACCAGTATCTGGTCAAGGAGACGTCCAGCCTGCTTGTGGAAGCGATGCTCTGGATGCGTGACAACGCGATGCTGGAGATGTCCGCTTTGCGCTGTTTGCCGCTTAGCCGAGAGAAATTTCCCGTAGGAGCGATGTTCGCGCCTATCTTCGAAACTGTCCGACAAGCGCTATTGAACGAGCCGCTTCTGCCACGTTTCGATGGAGGCTTTGTCCCGGCTTCACAAGCGAAACTAGCCCGCACGCAGGAACTGCGTGAACTCTTCAACCCGGAGCAAATCGAGGTACTGTTCGGCTCCAAGGCATCGGCGTGGCTGACTGGCGACATCACCCCGGATAGACAACCGGAGATTCGAACCTATTTGATGCAGGAACTGGGCATTACTGAGGTGACACCAGCAACGCTGGTTCCGCGCCTGTCCAAGGATTTTCTCGAAGCTCAATCAGACGATTGGGTTCGGCGGCTCTACGAGTTCCTGAGCGGCCAAGAAGCAGCCTTACGCCGAATTCTCGACAAGATTCCACTTGTTCGCCTCGACGACGGAGTCCATGTTGTCCCGCGTGAGAACGGAGTGGCAAAGGCATTTCTGCCAAGCACCATTAAGACTAGTTTTCCGACTATTCGTCCAGCAGTGTGCGCAACGGTCGATGCGCGCAGTTTTCTTATCTCCCTCGGTATTACTGAACCCGATCCGGTCGATGATGTTGTCTGGAATCTTTTGCCGAAGTACCAGCAGGAGACAGTTGAGGTTGCCGACGACGACTACGCTGCTGACGTCGAACGCATCCTTGCGGCATTCATTACCGACTCGAAGACGCAACGGGAAAAGCTCATCGCGGCGCTGCGCAAGACATCATTTGTGATGGTCGTCGATACCGGTGACTGCGCAGGCTACGTCGCTAAACCGGACGGAATCTACCTCGCCACGGATCGACTGAAGCAGCTCTTCTCTGGTGTTCCGGGCGTCTTTATCGTAGATGACGGTTACGTCTGTCTACGTGGCGAAGAGATGCGTGAATTGCTAGAGGCGTGTGGTGCACTGCGTTATCCACGACCTGAGAAGGCTCCTAATGAGCCAAAATGGAGTGATCGATTGAAGGAGCTTCGCGTTCGCGCGGGCCATGTGGAGACTTCTGGCTACAGCGACAAAGTGGAAGACTGGACGCTGCAAGGCTTCCAAGAATTGCTTGAACATCTACCGAAGCTCACGCCGGAGCAGTGTGCCGGGCGTGCCCGCCTGATGTGGGAGAGCTTGGGTGACCTTGAAGAGCGCCGCGGGCGTGGCATCTTTGATGGATCGTACACGTGGTCTCACAATGGGAAATACGCCACAAGTTTCCCGGCGGCCTTTCTGCGCAGCCTCAACGCGGCAGCTTGGGTGCCTGACGCCAATGGCGAACTCGTGCCACCAAACCTGGTGGTGTTCGACCTTCTAGGATGGAAGAGTAACCCCTTTCTGTTAACCAAGATCGCGTTCAAGCCACCGATCATCGACCAGCTGGCCAAAGAAGCTGGTATCGATCCTGCTGCCCTCGACTTGCTGCGAAAGCTCGGCATTACCAGCGTGGCAGACCTGACATCACGGCTTGGGATTACTGACACACCTCCAGTGGATGAGGCTTCAACCGGTAATGCGCCGCCCGACGAGGTTCATGCTGAGGAAGATGTGGACGACACCAAGCTATCTGGTGATGATGTTTACGGCGATGCGAAAGACCTGTATGGCGACGACATGCCGGACATTCCATCTGGAACCCATGACCCGGACGGGGGCGACGGCGCAACGAATGGCGCAGGGCGCGGCGGTCCCGGTGGGATTGGTACTGGGATGCAACGCGGCGGCGGCCATGGCAACGGCGGGGCACACGGTGGTTCTGGCAGCAACACTGGTGACGGCGGCAAGAGCGGCGGAACTGGCAGCGGGGGGTATGGCAAACGGAGGCCCGGCTCGGCCGGAGGAAGACCGTTCATTTCCTATCTCGGTACTCATCCCGACGACGAGGAGACCGATCCAGATGGCCTCGATCAGGCAGCACGGATGAAGATCGAGGATCAGGCCATATCCCTGATCATTTCGCTCGAATCCGAGCTGAACCGCACACCGGATGGCAACCCCGGTTTCGATCTCTTCGAAGCAAACGAAGATGGCCAGCCAGTTCGATGGGTCGAGGTCAAGTCGATGACGGGCAGCCTGGAAAACAGACCCGTGGGTCTTTCCCGCACACAATTCGACTGCGCTCGCGCGAAGGGTGATTCGTACTGGCTGTACGTGGTCGAGTACGCCACCGACGCGGTGAAGGCGAGGGTTCTCAGGATTCAGAACCCTGTTGGCCATGCGCGGACGTTCACGTTCGACAGAGGCTGGTGCCAGATCGCGCAAACCGAACCACTGGAGTCGACTCAACCGAAAGCCTGATTCATGTCCACGATCAAACCCATGACCGGAATTTCGCTGGAACACTCTGCACTCAAGCAGCGTCACAGGCTTGTCCGTGACGGACATCCGACAAACCTGACGCTGCGCATCCACAGGGCATTGAGCTGGCTGAATCGTGCCGAGCAGTCGGATGACATGGACGGCAAATTCATCTTTCTGTGGATCGCCTTCAATGCCGCCTACGCACAGGAACTCGACGACAGCGACCGCACGTCCGACAAAGTCACTTTCACGGCTTTTCTCCAAAAGCTCTGCGACCTTGACACAAGCAAACGCATCGACGACCTAATCTGGAAGGAGTTCTCCGGCAGCATCCGCACACTGCTCGACAACCCTTACGTTTTTCACTTGTTTTGGGAGTTCCAGCGTGGCCGAATCGGTGAAGTTGAATGGAAAGACCGGTTCGCCAGTGCGAAGAAGTCGGCACAGTCCGCGCTGGCCAGCGGCAATACGCTCGCACTGCTGTCAGTCATGTTCAACCGTCTCTACACCCTACGCAATCAACTGATGCACGGTGGGGCAACATGGGGCGGTAAAGTCAATCGAGACCAACTCCGCGATTGCACCCGACTGCTGGGAAAGTTGGTTCCGGTGATTATTGCGGTGATGATGGACAATCCGAACGCGCTGTGGGGCGACGCTGTGTATCCTGTCATCAAGCAAGATTCATGATCGGTACATCGGGATGTCCCTTGTTTCCACCGAGAACTGGTGGCTACCTGCCTGTGATGTCAATCAAATCGGATGTCTGCAAGTATTGAGTGGTCGATTAGGGTGAGGAGTACCCCTTCAACCCTCTCACAACACCGTACGTGCGGTTCCCCTTGCCTGGCGAGTAAAGGACTTTCACCTCCCAGCCAGTAAATGCGCCCGGCCGGGCTGTTCAACAAAAAAACCCAGCGGATTAGGCTGGGTTGAACCCTTGCGGGCTCCGTTCAGGGAGGAGAAACGGAGGGGTATGAAGCCCGCGCGGAATGTAGCACGGTAATTGGAGTCCAAAGTGATGAGTCGTGCGCTTTGTCGGGGTTGGCTGTTTCAGCATACAAGATAGACAATCTCCAAAAGCGGGGACAAGCACCCTATACTTGCCCAAGGGTCTTGGAGATCGGATTTGAACCGGCGTCCGCACTCCACCACCATTATTGAAGCCCCAACTGTTCTCAGTTGGGGCTTTTTTTCGTCTGATGGCTACAGTTCCCGCGTGTTTGCGCGGGTTCTTGCGGAAACCTGCGGACTTCGCCGGTTCGCCA
>Ga0210033_1000634_pt1 | contig 33270 bp, 23 predicted proteins | sample CryGeymeta201501_FD_185465 | JGI IMG/M metagenome (GOLD analysis project Ga0210033, IMG submission 185465) | Groundwater microbial communities from Crystal Geyser aquifers in Utah, USA - Crystal Geyser metaG 2015-01 (SPAdes) (version 2) | ecosystem: Environmental > Aquatic > Deep subsurface >... | reverse complement strand
GGTCATGGGCCTCTGGGCCCACTCCCTCCCATCAGACGCCACCTGGAAACAGAATCTACGTCGGATCCATCGGCATCTATTTTCCGAATGGCTTCTGAAGCCAGAGAGCGCGCCGGAGACGGCGCGCTCTCTGCGTTTGCGGCCTGCGGCCGGGGCCGTTGCGGCGTTGCTCGTTCGGGGACAAACCGCTACCCTCCAGACGCGGCGCCCCATCCTGCGGCGCGAGGCCTGTCGCTCTGTGTGGTGCCATGCGATCCACCCTGTTCACCGCAGCCCTCTTCCTGTTGATCGTCGTGCAGACGGCGTGCACCGTCGGCACGATCGCGTCGGCGGACTGCGACCCGAAGACGGACCGGAGCTGTGCGTGCTCGGACGCGGACGGGCGGCGGTGCGATCCGGACACGGACCTGCGGTGCGACTGCCGGCTGGTGGACGGGGTGATCGGGGGAGACACGGGGCGGAGCTGCGATCCGGACGGGCCGGACGGGCAGTGCAACTTCTACTGCCTCGGCCGGGGGGACGGCACGGGGAGCTGTGTGGAGCTGTGCGGGGACAGCGGCGGGAACGTGTGCGTGGGCGAGTTTGCGTGCAACACCGTGCAGGGCAGCGATGGGGCGCCGTTCGAGGTGTGCCTGCCCAACGCGAGCTGTGGTGACCTGGACTTCAGGGGGCGCTGCGACGGGGACGACCTCGTGTACTGCGACACCGAGGGGCCGGTCACCATCCCCTGCGGCGCGTCGATGGCCGAGGACGGGCAGCCGCTGCGGTGCGCGGAGGTGAGCCAGGAGTATGGGCACGATTGTGTGGCGGGCGGGTTCAGCGGCGGGTGCGGGGCCGAGACCCTGGCCGGGCGCTGTGAGGGCAACGCGGTGGTGTACTGCGTCTCGCTCGAGTCGGGGGACGTGGAGCGGTTGGAGTGCCCGGCGGGCCAGGAGTGCGGGGTGAGCGCGGACGGCCTCGCGGGATGCCGCGTGCCAGGCAGCGACGGGTGCGGCTCCGTCACCTACGTTGGCTACTGCGACGGCACGACGGCGGTCTGGTGCGACACCGGGCTGACCCAGCTCCAGAGCTACGACTGCGCCGAGTCGAACCAGACCTGCGGCTGGACGGACGAGGAGACGGGCTACTGGTGCGTCAACGCCACGACGAGCTCGGGCACCTACAACGTGTCGGGCACGTTCAGGTTCGAGAAGCCGGCGCTGACGCGCAACGGGCTCGGCGCCGCCACGGCGGTGCCAGTGCGGCAGGCGCTGGTGCAGGTGCGCCGGGCCTCGGACAACACGGTGCTGGCGAGCAACACGACGGACGAGCAGGGGCGGTTCTCGGTGGGCTTCGAGGCGTCGGAGACGGTGTATGTGGCGGTGCTGGCGGCCGTGGAGTCCGACCGGTACGGCATCAGCGTGCGGGACTGTCCGACGGGGAGCTGCGGGGGGCTGGGCAACATCTACGCCGCGGCCAGCGAGGACTTCGCGGCGGACGCGGCGACGAGCCTGGGGACGCTGACCATCCCGAGGGATGGGGTCGCCGGGGCGTTCAACATCTTCGACGTGCTGGTGCGGGGGTTCGACTTCGCCTGGGAGCAGCTGGGGGCCAAGCCGCCGTCGATGATGGCGCAGTGGAAGCCGCGGACAGACACGCTGTGCGGGACGTCGTGCTTCTCGGCGCAGGGCAACACCATCTATGTGCTGTCGACGGCGACGGACACGGACGAGTTCGATGACCCGGTGTTGGGGCACGAGTTCGGGCACTTCCTCGAGAGCGCGTTCTCGCAGACGAGCAGCCCGGGGGGCTTCCACGATGGCAGCCCGACGGACCCGAGGCTGGCCTGGGGCGAGGGCTACGGGACGTGGGTGGGGTCGAGCCTGTTCGAGAGCCCGATCTATGTGGACTCGTTCGCGTCGGGGTCGGCGGTGACGGACATCAGCAACACGGGGGTGCGCGCGGACGCCAACGCGAGCCGGGGCATGTCGCAGCTGCTGAGCGAGTACATGGTGGCCGAGATCCTGTGGACGATCGGGCGCGGGGGCCGGTCGACGGAGGCGCTCGGCGAGGGAGCGATCTTTGACGTGTTGAGCCAGTACTTCCGGGGGAGCCAGTTCGCGGACCGGGCGGTGGGCGGGGTGGATCTGGTGGACTTCCTCGACGGGTGGTTCTGTCGGGGGCACGGCGAAGAGCCGACGATGCGCACGATCGTGAACGACGAGCGCCGGTTCCCCTACGACTACAGCGGCCCGACGAGCTGCCGATGAGGATGGTGAACATGAGATCGAGGCCTCGAAGTTGGACGGGCGTGCTCGTCGCGATCGTGCTCGGGGGGCTCGGCGCCTGCGCGTCCCCGGCGGCTCAGCCCGAGCCTGCGCCCGGGGTGTCGTCGGATCACGCCAGCGGCGGCACCGACCATGGCGCGAAGGTGTCGGCGCCGGTCACGGTGGCGCTGAGGCAGGAGGCCGGCGCGGCGTCCGGCGAGTTGGTCCTGGTGCTGACGGTGACGGCCACGGGCGCGGTGCCGCAGGCCGTGGCGCGGTTCGCGCTGCCCGAGGAGGCCAAGGTCTTGGAGGGGCGCACGACGGTCGACCTCGGGGCGCTGAGCGCGGGGCAGCGGGTGGAGGCGCGCGTGCGGGTGGTGCGACCGGCCGGAGGCTTCACGGTGGCGGCGGGCGTAGACTGCCTGATGAGCGTCGGTGTGCAGCTGCACGCGAGCGCGAGTCTGGAGGTGGGTGGAGGCAGCGCGCCGGTCGATCGCACGACGGTCATCAAGGACGCCGACGGCGGGGGCGTGAGGATGGAGCGGCTGCGCTGAGGGGTGTCAGCGCGGCACATCGGCCTTTCTCCGAACACGACTGGCGGCGCGGCGGGGCGCGCGTCTGGGGCGAACGTCATCGACGGCGTCGGGGCCAGGCAACTCCACACGGGGTGGCTGCGGGAGCTTGTCCCGAAGACGGATCGTGTCCAGTTTTCCATTCTTGAACACGGGCTCGGTGGGCGAGACCCTCGGGCGGGCGACGGGTGGCGGGCTGAGCTTGCGGGCGAGGTGGTCGGCGACCGCCTTGCGCAGACGATCCTCCGCGACAGCGTCGCGCTCGGCGCGCATGGGGGGCTCGTAGGCGTTGACGAAGAACCACCACCACCAGGGGCTCGGCGCATCGGGGGTCAGGTTCCAGATGGCGATGTTCTGGCCCCGGGTGCGGTGGTCCACCATGAAGTAGAGGCCGTATTGCCGGAAGGGGTGCTCGGCGGCCGCGGCGATGACCTGATCGCGCGGGGTGGTTCGAGCGTCGCCGACGACCACCCAGCCGTCGCCGGCGCCCTCGAGGCGCGGCGGGGTGATGCGGTCGGGGCGGGCCGCCCAGCCCCGGACGCGGTCGAGCGGCTCGATGAACTCCACCCGGTGCGGCACGTTGCGGAGCAGGAGCACGCCGGTGTCGAAGGTCGTCCAGTCGTGGACCTTGTGGGCGAACAGGACCTTGAGGTACTCGGTCTGGTAGCCGGGGTAGTGGTAGGTGCCCGCCACGCGCCGCCCCTCGGGGATCATCGGCAGGACGTGGGCGAGGTAGCGCCAGGCAAACGGGCCGAGCGTGCCCGCCAGGGCGACCATCACGACGACGCGCCGCAGCCACGGCCCCATCAGCTCGCCCCGCGCGGCCACATGCACGCGCTCGGCCACGCGCTCGAGGCCACGCACCGCCCACAGGATCACGATCGCGCTCGCCAGGCCGAGGAAGGGGTTGAGCTGCCACGGCCAGTAGATGTGCACCAGCACCGTCTGCTTGAACAGGACCGTGTGGGCCACGCCGGCGAACGCGAAGCCGAACGGCACGAGCTCCGCCGCCCGCACGTCCCCGCGCGCGTGACGCCACACCAGCCCCACCGCCCACAGCCCCCCCATCAGCAGCGCCGGGACCGAGAACAGAGGCTCCCACGACTCGGCCCAGATGCGGCTATAGGCGTCCGTAGGCGCCGACGCCCGCAGGTTGAAGCTGCCGCTCATCTCGCTGAACGAGCCCACCAGGTGCTCCACCAGCAGGAAGAAGCCCACCAGGTTCGCCACGACGAACACGCTGAACACGGCGATCAGGACGTGCTCCCGGTTGAGCCCGAAGCGATGCGGCAGCCGCCGGTGGCCGGCGTCGAAGCTGACGTAGAGCCAGTGCCACGCCATCAAGAACACAAAGTAGTAGGCGGGCCAGTTCCAGTTCAGCGCCATGAACGCGGCGACGAAGATCACGACCACCCACCAGGCGCTCCTGCGCGTCGGAGGGGCGCCCGTCGTCGAGGGCACCTTGCGGATCCACTCAAGGTAACCGTACAGCATGACCAGCGTCCACGTGATGCACCCGGTGTCGTGGTTGGTCATGTTGGCGTAGGCCGTGTTGATCGGCAGCAGGACGTAGACCCACGTGGCCACCACCCCGTGCAGGGCGCTCCAGTGCCGACGCGCGATGAGGAAGACCATCAGGGCCGCCAGCAGGCCGTAGATCACCGGCACGATGCGGATCGACACCTCGTGGTCGCCGAGCAGCCACACGCTGGCCACGTTGTGGAGGTGGAGGCCAAGCGGCGCGTGGGTGTACAGCTCGTTGGGCTGGGGAGGATGGTTGCCCGAGGCGTATTGGGCCGGCAGCAGGATCCCCCAGCGCAGGGAGTTCTTCGCCGCCAGGAGGTAGGCCGCGTTGTTGAAGCCGTTGTGACCCCACTGCCAGTAGTTGGCGATCCCCTGCAGGCCGACGAGCAGCTGAACGAACAGCGCGCCGAACGCGCCGAGCCCCGTCGCCCACTCCGGCATCCGGCCGGCGCGGCGCACGGCGTCAGCGTCGGCGACGGCCGGTGAAGGGCGGGTCCACAGAGAGCTCAACATCGACCGGATCGCCTCCTGGCAGGCCACGATGGGCGCCATCGAACGGGACGCGGATTGTTCCAACAGCGGCATGGGCTGTGTCAACCCCGACGGGGCGAGGCGCGCACGAACGTCCGTGCCCCTTGAAGTTCGGCCGCATTTGGTGTTGGGTGGTCCCACGCCGTTCGGGACGTTTGGAGGACGAGGTGGACGACAACTCGAGGCTGCCGGTCGGCACGATCATCGATGACCAGTACGAGGTCACAGGCTACCTCGGCCGGGGAGGCTTCGCGGACGTGTACGCCGCGAAGAACCTGACCGGGGTGGGTGGCGTCGCCATCAAGGTGCTGCGCGCCGTCGACAACCCGAGCTCGCGCAAGCTGTTCGAGCAGCGCTTCGTGCAGGAGGCCCGGCTGTCGGCCCAGATCAACCACCCGAACGTGGTGCGGATCCTGGCGTGCCGGGACAACATGCGCCTGACCATGCCCGGCGGCTACCAGGAGTCGGTGCGCCTGCTCTACATCGCGATGGACCTGCTCGAGGGGCACACCCTGGGCGACGAGCTCAAGCAGTACGGCGCGATGGAGCCCGCCCGCGCGCTGCGGCTCGTCCGCGCCGGCCTCGAGGGGCTTGCGCGTGGGCATCAGCTCGGCATCGTGCACAAGGACCTCAAGCCGGCCAACATCTTCCTGATCCATCCAGAGACCTCTCAGGAGACGATGAAGATCCTCGACTATGGCGTGGCGCGGGCCGGTCAGAGCCTCGAGGAGAAGCTGACCATGACCGGTCAGCTCGCCATGACGCCGCAATATGCCGCGCCAGAGTACCTCGAGAAATTGACCGCGACGCCCGCCCTCGATGTCTATCAGATGGGGCTCATCCTGGCCGAGATGCTCACCGGGACGGCGGTGGTGCATGGTGAGACGCTGTTTGAGTGCATCATGGCGCACACCAACGGGGTCGAGCTCTCCCCCACGCTGCTCGACTCGCCCCTCGGCCCGATCCTGCAGCGCGCGACAGCCCGCGACCACGCCGCGCGCTACGCCAACGCCGCCGAGTTCGCCGCGGCCCTGGCCACCGTGCCCCCCGAGACGATCCCGAACGCCGCGACGCCCGGCGGTGCCCCCCGCCCCGTTGCCGACTCCTTCGCCGAGACCATGGACGGCGACGGGTCGCTGGCTGCCCCCTCGACGCACGCGCCCGCGGCGCCCAGCTCGGAGGTGGCCCCGAAGGTCGCGCCAACCGCCGCGGTCGCAGAGACGGGCGTCGCCCCCGTGGCCGTGCCCGTGGCGGCCTCCCCGGCGTCGCACGGAAGCCCCTCGCAGGCGCCGTTGCCTGGGCAAAAACACAAGACAGTACAAGAACTTCCGGCGATCACGGGGCCGGCCCCCGAGTGGATTCAGCCCCCGGTCCAGGTCGCGTCCACGGGACCGCACCACGCCTCGACCGCGCCCCCACCCACCCCCCACCCGATGGGCACGTCCGGCTCGACGTGGACGGGGCCGCCTCCACTTCAGCCGCCAGCCCCGCGGCCGGTGTGGCCCTGGGTGCTCGGCATCGTGCTCGGCGGGTTCCTGCTCGGCTCGATCGGGTTGATCGTGCTCGCCATCGCGATCCCGAGCATGGTCGATCCGCCCGGTCCAGTCGACGAGCCAGAGTACGAGACGGACCACGACCCGCCGCCGGCCCCCTCCAACGCGACCCACTCTGCGGCGCTGGGCTGCGAGAGCGCAAAGGCATGCTACGACCGGGCGATGGGCGCCTACAAGACCTCGGCGTCCCGCCGGGACTTCCTCGTGGCCAGCGAGACCTTCGAGGCGGCCTGTGAGGATGGCTTCGCGGACGCGTGCACGCAGCTCGGGCTGATGACCTACTTCGGGCACGGGGTGCCCATCGACGTGCAGCGCGCCTTCGATCTGCTCGAGCAGGGCTGTCAGGGCGGCTCGGCCAAGGGCTGCGGACACCTCGGCGGCATGTACTACAGCGGCGACGGCGCCGAGAAGGACGACGCCAAGGTCCTGCGCTACAGCAAGAAGGCCTGTGAGGGTGGATTCGGTGACGGCTGCGCGAGCCTGGGCGCCATCTACCGGTGGTCGATCGGCGTGGCTCGTGACGACAAGAAGGCGCTCGACTACGCCAAAAAGGGCTGCAAGCTCGGCTCCCCGGCCGCCTGCAGCGACCTCGCCGTGCGCTACGAGCACGGCCTCGGCCTCAAGAAGATCAGCAAGAAGGCCAAAGCCAACCACGCCAGGGCGCTGGAGCTCGCGACCGACGAGTGCGACGACGGCGACCCGGAGTCCTGCAACTTCATCGGCGACCTCTACGCCCAGGGCCTCGGCACCAAACTGAACTACGCCAAGGCCTCCCGGTTTTATCGCCAGAGCTGCGACGGTGGCTCACCCACCGGCTGCGGCCGCCTGGCGGACCTCCTCCACAACGGCCTCGGCGTGGACAAGGACCTCAACGCGGCGCGAGAGCTGTACAGCAACGCGTGCGACCGCAACGTGCACGACGCGTGCAGCAACCTCGCCTACATGATGGACCAGGGCGAGGGATACCTGCTGCCCGACCCGGCCAGCGCCGCCAACCTGCAGCGTCGAGCCTGCGAGCACGACCGCCCCGCCGCCTGCTACATGCTCGGCTCCCTCCTGAAGGCCGGCCGCGCCACGCCTCAAGCCCCGAACGAGGCGGCGGTGGCCATCGCCCGGTCGTTCGAGCTCTTCGACAACTACTGCAAGGGCAACGACGCGAACGCCTGCACCTGGACCGGCTACATCCTGGAGGTCGGCGTCATGCGCACCGCCACCCTGGCCGAGGTCAAGAAGTACTACAAGAAGGCCTGCGACCTGGGAAACACAGCCGGCTGCGAAGCGCTCAGCCGGGTCAGCAAGTCCCCGCTGTAGCGCCCTGCGCGCCAGGACCGAAGGGCCACACCCCGGACCGCTCGACCGCGTCGTGTCCACCACCCTGAACCCGTGAGCCTCCCATGGCCAACATCATCGCCGTCGTCCTGATCCTGGCCGTGCTGGCGCTCGTGATCGGCGCCATCGTCCGGTTTCGGAACAAGCCGGAGCGACGGCTGCTGCGCGAGTTCCGCCAGCTCCAGCGCCTCATCCTCAAGGGCATGAAGGGCGAACAGCGCACCCGCGCCAGGACGCTGCTCGGCGCCTGCCAGACCTACCTCGACAGCCTCGTCAAGGCGCGCCAGCAGCAGGAGCTCCTGCTCGGCATGGTCGGCACGGCGCGCGAGCTGACCGGGCGCTCGGTCTCGTCCCAGACCCAGCAGACCGTCGCGGCCTTCAACCAGCGCATCGCCGACGACCTCAACCAGTTCTTCGCCAGCCTCGCCCGCATCTCCGCCGCGGCGAACCTGCACCGCGACCGCGCCATGGACGAGCTGGCCGACTTCACCGAGGATCTCGAGCTCCAACGCGACGCGCTCTACGAGCTGACCCTCGAGCTCCAACGGCTGGACCCACCGCGCCACCTGCCAGAGAACGCAACCCCCGAGACCGCCGAAGAGAGACAAGCCGTCGAGGAGCGTGATACATAGGCCCCAGTCGCCATCACCCTGCGGACACCTCCGTGTCCCACCCAAGGAGGACATCATGAAGACCTCACCGCCGCGCACACTCCTGCTCGCCGTCGTGATCGCCACCGTCGCCCTCGGCGCCACCGCCTGCGGAACCGAGGACATCCCCCCCGGCAACAAGGGCCTCATGTTCGACCGGAGCGGCGCTTTGGCGCTCTACACCGGCGGAACGGGCCTCCAGACCGACTCGATCCTCGGACCGGGCACCCACTACACCGGGCTGTACGACGAGGTCCGCGACGTCAACTGCAAGGACGAGAACGCCAAGGAGACCATCGACGTCCTCACCAAGAGCGACCTCACCGTGCGCGTCGACCTGCGGCTGACCTACAGCGCCGACTGCACCTCGCCGGAGCAGATCGTCAAGGTGCTCGACCAGGTCGGCGCCACCGGCCAGACCGTCGAGGCGACCGAGCTCTACAGCCGCTACATCGTGCCCATCGTCCGCGAGTCGCTCCGCAACCGGCTCGCCGAGGTCACCATCGAGGACGTCAAGACCGTCCGCGAGGAGCTGCGCAACGCCATCGTCAAGGACCTGGAGACCTCTATCGCCAAGCGGCAGGACCCGGTCATCGTCAAGATCCTGACCGTGTCCGACATCATCCTGCCCGACGAGATCATCCAGAAGAACCGCGAGATCGAGCTCGCCCGCCAGGAGGCCGAGAAGGAGCGCGAGATGCAGGTCTCCTCCAAGTTCCGCCTCGAGCGCGAACTCTTCGAGGAGCAGGAGCAGCGCAAGGTCATCAAGGAGCGGGCCGAGCGCGAGAAGGAGAAGCAGGAGATCGACGCCGAGCGCGACAAGCAGATCGCCATCCTGCACGCCGACGCCATCCTCGAGGGCAAGCGCCGCGAGGCCGAAGGTATCCGCGCCGTGCGCGCCGAGCTGACCGGCCCCTACCTCGACTACCTCCGGGTCCTGAAGGACAACGAGGTGCGCATGGAGATGGCCCGCTCGATGGGCGCCGGCACGATCTACTTCCTCGACAAGGACTTCATCGTGCCGCCAGGCAGCGCGTCGACCGTCTCGGTCCAGCGCTGAAGACCCACGCGGCGCACTACTCGAACGCCGCGAACAGCTGGGTCCAGTAGAGGGTCCCGTCCTGCTCCCAGACCCCCACGCCCACGTCCGTGTACCACTCGCCGAGGATGTTGTCCCGATGACCGGGCGAGTTCATCCAGCCCTCGTGCACGTCGGCGGGGGTGGCGTAGCCTGCGGCGATGTTCTCGCCCGCGGTGGTGTAGCCGCCGATCCCGTAGGCGTCCATCCGGTCCCAGGGCGCCTGACCGTCGGGGTTGGTGTGGTCGAAGAAGTCGCGCTCGGCCATGTCCTGCGCGTGGAGCCGCGCCACATCACCGAGGCGGCCGTCGCACCCCAGCGTGGGCAGGCCCTCATCGCGCCGGGCCTCGTTGAGCAGCGCGATGACGCGCGCCTCGGTGGCGGTGCCGCAGTCGCCCGAAGGGTCCTCGGCCGGCTCACGGGTCGGGCCGTCGTCGGCGCCATCATCGGGGGGCGAGACGTCGGGATCGTCGAAGGAGGGGTCGTCGGCCGGGTCATCGGAGGAGTCGTCGGCAGGCCGTCGCACGATGCCCGGGTCGCACCAGCCGTCCTCGGGCGCGTTGATCGCGACCTTGCACACCGAACGGTCGCTGCAGAAGGCCCCGAAGGCGCACGTCTCCACGCAGAACCGCTCGTTCCAGTGCTCGAGACACCGCAGCCCATCCTGGCAGTCGGCCGAGGACTCGCAGGCGTCGGCGATGGTGGCGGCGCCCGTGGTACCCGACTGACCGTCGTCCACGAAGGTGGCCAGGCTGCCGCCGCCGAGTCCGTTGCACGCGACGATCAGGGCAAGCACAGGCAAGAGCGCAGCGCCGGACAGCGGGGCGACGAGGTTGCGAAGACGTCGATGGGAGCTCTGCATCATTCCTCCAGAGTGGCTCTCTTCGGTCTCGCCCGGCTCGGAGCGTACTCGAAAGCGAAGTGACAGCGGGTTGGACGGCAGGCCGCGCGAGAAATTCGCGGGGCCTCCAGATTGAGGTGCCCCGCAGAACCATGACCGACCGATCTTCCCTCGGTGACCGGATGAAGCTGTACGAGGGCAGCAGGACCGGCCAGAGGAAGTGGTGCAGTCTCTCGACCACGACGGCAGCCCCCCACGACATGAAGGCCATGTGCCTTCATCGAGTTTCCACATCGCCGGGACGTGAGCTGACCATCCTCAGACATGTCGCCACGCCGTCCCGACATCTCGACATGTCGTTGGGGTTCGGTGGGATGCGCCCAGACATCCTGGGGATGTCTCTCCGCATCGAACATGAGACGTCGTGACATGGGGGGGATGTCTGGCGCATCGAACATGAGACGTCGTGACATGGAGGACATGTCGTGGCGCCAGCAAACGAAAGCTCGGGACATGGGAGGGATGCGCGGGGGGTTCGTGGTCGTCGCTCGGTGACGAGCACGACTTGTCGCGCGCCCTCGACGAGCCACGGTCGGCGTCAACACCTCCGTCCCTGGCCAGAACTGGATGGCCCGGCAGGGTCTCGGCCGCAAACTTGAAAATGTGACTGTGCCACGGCAAGCTGTGACCGGGACGTCTCGCGCGTCTCAACCGCCGAGCACGTCCGTCCACGCAGGTCCCCATGTCCGATGCGAAGGCCAGCCCCCCCCGGTCGCCGGGTCCGCCAGAGGACGCCGCGCCCTCCGAGGCGTCCAGCGCCGCCCCCTCGGCCTTTCACCAGCGCAGCGCCTCGCTGTCGGGGAGCATGGTCTTCGACGACGTCAACCGGATGGTGATCGACGGCCGGTTCGTCGTGCTGTCCGAGATCGGGCGCGGCGGCTTTGGCACCGTGTACAAGGCCCACGACCAGCTCTACGGCCGCAGTGTGGCGATCAAGCAGTTGATGCCGCCGCGCCAGACGTCGTCCTCGGACGAGGGCTTCGAGCTCGTGGCGGAGGATCAGCTGACGCTGGAGCTTCGGCTCCAGACCGAGATGCAGATCCTGGCCCGGCTGGAGCACCCGAACATCGTCAACGTGCACGAGTACGTGAACCACAGCGCCTCGGAGGTGCCGGATCAGTACTCCTACATCGTGATGGAGTACCTCGACGGGGTGACGCTGTTCGACACGATGCACCGTCGGGGCCGACTGCCGCCGCTGGAGGCCGTGCAGATCACCGAGCAGCTGCTCAACGCCCTGGGGTTCATCCATCAGAACCACTTCATCCACCGGGATCTGAAGCCCGAGAACGTGTTTGTGCTGAGCCGGGACACCTACGCGCTGCCGGGGACGCACATCAAGCTGCTGGACTTCGGGCTGGCGATCTACAAGCAGGCGTCGCAGCGGCTCACCCGCGAGGGCATGATCGGGGGCACGGTCTGGTACCTGTCGCCCGAGCAGTGCGAGGGGCAGGACGCCGACGAGCTGAGCGACCTGTTCAGCGTCGGGATGATGCTGTTCGAGATCCTGACGGGCGATCTGCCCTATAAGGGTCAGACGCACAACGAAAAACTCATGCAGAAGCTCCAGCATGAGCTGGGCAACTGGGGGCTGCTGCGCAGGCGCGCGCAGGTGCATCCCGAGCTGGAGGCGTTCATCGCGCGGGCCCTGTCGAGGGACCGGGAGGCCCGCTTCCAGAGCGCGGAGGAGATGCTGGAGGCGCTTCAGCGGCTGCGCGAGCAGGAGCTTCTGGTCGGCGAGCCCATCGAGGAGCTGCCGCCGGTGACCGCCGCGCGGGAGCCCGCGCGGCAGGAGCGCAAGCCGGTGGCCCTGTGGCTCGTGGCCGCGCCGGTGGTGCTGCTGATCGGTTGGCTCACGTTCATGATGATCTCCGCCTGGAGCGGGGAGGCGCCGGCGGTCGGGCCTGACGCATCGGTGGGGGCGCAGGTGACGCAGGACCTCGGCGCGGCGGGCGACGTCGGGCAGCCGCCTGCCGCCGATGACGCCGCGCTCGCCGAAGCAGAGTCCACCAACGACGCAGACCCCGAGGCCGCGGACGCCTTCCCCGAGGGAGACGAGGCCGACGCAGGGACGCCCGGGGAGGGAGCGTCGGCGTCTGAGGCGCCCGACGCCGGCTCGCCGCGGGCCTCGCGCCGACGTCGGGCGCGGCGAACCCGACGGCGCTCCAACCTGTCCATCCCGCGCATGGAGATGGAGCGCAATCGACGGCGAACCCGGTAGCCCCCCCCTCTCCCTGGCCCTCCACCCCCACTGGACGACGACGCCGAACATGCAGCACCATCCCACCCCAATCGCAGCTCACGCACGAACGAACGCGATGGCGGTGGTGTGCTCGGCGCTGCTGCTGGCCGCGGTGGCGCTGTTGGTGAGCGCGCCAGCGGAGGCCTGCGTCGACTTCGCACCGGGGGTGCAGGGTTCACGCTTTGTCAAGGGGCTGTGGCAGTACAAGCGAGGCGACTTTGGCAAGGCGGCCACCTTGTTTCGGGAGGCGCTGTCGCACCGCGAGATCGACATCATCTACCTCAACCTGGCCTGGTCGCTCATGGAGCAGGGCGCGTGCGCCGAGGCGTGGGAGGCCTACGCGAAGGTGCTCGACAGCCCCCACATCTGCGGCTCACCGACCAAGGAGGAGCTGGACGAGGAGCTGCGGTTCGCGCTCAACCGATACCAGCGCCAGTGCGGGAGCCTGGTGTCGGTGTCGTGCGAAGGCGCCGACCGCGTGGTGGTGGAGCCGTGGTCGACCAGCCCGCTGCACGCTTTCGTCAACGCCAGCGGCACGACGGTCGAGGGTTGTCCGGAGGAGCCGATCTCGGTGTGGCCGGGGAATTACCAGGTGCACGTGGTTCGGGGGTCGGCGGAGACGGTGCATCCGGTCTGGGTGGCCGGCGGCGCGTACATCGAGGAGGCGACGACAGCGCCGGGCACGGTGATCGTGAGCTGCCCCGAGGCGGTGGAGGTGCTTGTGGACGGGCGACCGTTCCGCAAGTGCCGGGAGCGCCTGGAGCTTCAGCTGCCTGCGGGGGTGCACCTGCTGGAGGCCGCGCCGGCGGAGGACGGCGCCGAGGGGCCGCGCTCGCGGGTGACCGTGCGGCCGGGCGGCCTGGTGGAGGTGGAGCTCGGCGAGTCGCCCCGGTCACCGGCGCGGTGGGTGCTGACGGTGCCGGCGCGGGTGACGCTGGTGAATTTTTCGCCGCAGACCGGCGACGGCCTGCTCCACCTCACAGGCGACGCCCGGACCGGCGACATCGTCGCTGTCGGGATCGGCGAGGAGCTGAGGAAGGACGCGTGGCGCGCGGGGGGGCGGGTGGAGCTGGGGGTGGGGCGGCTGGCGCGGTCGGTCGAGGGCTACGAGGGGCCGTGGACGGCGACGTCGCTAGCGCCGGTGGCCCGTCTGGAGGTGGGGTTGGCGCCGTTCGGCGACGCGGTCAGCGTGTGGGTGGGCGGCGGGCTGGGCGCGGCGTTCTACGTCGAGGACTCCAACGACCTGGCGCCGGGGGGCCAGCGCCAGCGGCTGGAGGGGACGGCGCTGCGCTGGACGGCGGGTGGGCGGCTCTGCGCGTCGGACCGGCTGTGCGCGGCGCTGGCGTACACGGACGACCTCGGCGTGGCGCTGGAGGAGCGGTCGACGGACACGCGTCGGCGGCTACGGCTCGGGTGGTGGAGCGTCGGGGTCGAGCTCGACCTGTGGGGTTGGCGGTAGCAGGCGACGGGCGAGGGCGGCGGCGAGTGCGGCGGCCCACAGCAGGGCAAACGCCACGACCCAGCCTCTGCCGATGCGTTGGTAGGGCGTATCGACGGTCACCCGCGGCACGCGGACGCGGCTGACGGTGTGCTCGAACAACCCTGCGAGCTCGATGGAGCGGCCGTCGGGCCCGACGACGAACGAAGGGCCGGCCTGGGAGGCGTAGATGAGGCTCCGTCCGGTCTCGATGGCCCTCATGCGGGTGAGCCTTCCGTGGAAGGCCGAGGCGGCGGAGCGGCCCTGGCCGGCGTCGTTGCTGGTGACGACGAGGATGGTGGCGCCCTCATCGACGAGCCGGGCCGCGACGTCCGGGTAGAGCGACTCCCAACAGACGGCGACGCCGAGGCGGTCCGGGCCGGCTTCGAGGGGGCGCCAGGAGGTGCCCGGCCGATACGCGGGCTCGGCCTGGGGGGTGAGCCGGCGCTTGGCGACGGCCCCGAGGAGGCGTGGGCGGGCGTCGGCGGGCGGCCAGCCCCAGAGCATCGTGGCGTCCTCGCGGTCGGGGGCGTCGGGCGGTGCGTCGGGGGCGGCGGGCAGCATGCGGGTGGCGTTGAAGACGACGCGCGTGGGCGCGCTCCAGCGCTCGGCGCCGAGCAGGTCGGCCACGACGGCCTCGCCGTCGGCGCCCGGCGGCAGGCGTCGACCGGTCGAGCTCTCGGGGAAGATGATGAACTCGGGGGGCTCGGCGTCGGTGAGGGCGGCGCGCAGGAGCGTCTGGTGGTCGGCGTCGATGAGGGCCTGGATGCGCTCGAAGGTCCAGGCGAGCCGATGAACGCCGTCGGGGACGGCGGTCTGGACGACGTTGACGCGGAGGGCGTCGGGGTCGCTGCCGGCCTCGGCGCTGGCGGTGAGGGGGCGAACGTCGGACCACAGGACGAGCTCGACGAGGGCGCAGGCAAACGCCACGGCCGCCGCGCCGATGAGGACGCCACGGACCTGCTCTCGAGGGAGCGGGCGGCGCGCGAGCAGGGCGTCGAGGCCAGCGACGCCCAGCGTCGCGCCCGCGGCCAGCGCCGCGCCGCACAGCCAGGGACCGCCGATCGCGCCGAGGGCGCGCAGGACGGGCACATCGGCGACGGTGCCGCCGAGGAGCGCCGGGAAGCCGGGGTCGAGGCAGCCGCGCACGGCCTCAGTGACGACCCAGGCGCCGGTCAGCCCGCCGACGCGGATCGCGAGCGACGGCGCACGCCAGAACGGGCGAGCGAGCGCGGCGAACAGGGCGCCGGTCACGGCCAGGTATGCGACGGCGACGCCGAAGAGGTCGGAGCGGTAGAGCAGCAGCCCCCACATGTGCGCCCCCGAGACGAGCCACGGCAGCGCGGCCAGGCCGAGCTGCTCGGACCACGGGGCCTGCGCCCCGTCCCGCTCCGACAGGTTGAGCGCGACGAAGAGCGGCAGCAGCGCGACGAGCGCGGCCAGCGCGTCCCCCGTATGGGCCTCGAACACGAGGAAGCCTGACAAGATGGCGAGGACGGCGCGGGTGACGCGGCGCATCAGGGCCTCCGAACGACGCGCAGGCCGTCCTGACCGAGCCGCAGCTCCAGGTCACCGCGGCGCTCGAGGATCACCGCGTGGGGGCCGTCCCACGCGAACGAGGTGCCCTCGCGCGCCAGCGTCGCCCAGCCCTCGGCGGCGAGCGCGTCGAGCAGGTCCTGGCCAGCGGGGGGGGCGGCGCGGCAGGCCGTATCCCCACCGCCGCCGACGGCGGTCGGAGGTGTCCAGACCGGGTAGCGCTGGCGGACGAGGCCGACGAGCGCGCACGGGCCACGGTCGCGGGCTTCACCTCGGGCACGGGAGGCGTCGTCCGCGTCCAGCCGGAGCGGCGCGGTGGAGGTGACGGCGGCGTCTCGGTAGCCTTCGGGGCTCCAGAGCGGGGGGGAGAGCGTGGAAGCCGGTGTGTACGGCGGGCTCCCCAGGGAGAGTACAGCTTCACCCAGCGAGATGATCGCCAGTAACGTCACCAGGGCGCCGCAGACGGCCAGGACGCGGCCCACGAGGGCATCGTTCAAGATCAGGCTCCCGTCATGGCGACGCCCGCAGCGCCACCGACCCTCCGCAGCTCGCGAACGGCGTTCGCGGGCGCAGAGTTGTGCTCCCCACCTCGGAGCCCTACTCTAGCTGTTGCGGGTTACAGTGTACCAGGGCCGACGTGCCCGAGACCTATTCAGAGAGGCCCTCATGCTTCGAACAAACCCTTCAAGCGTATTCCTGACTGGCTCCATCGCGCTGTTCCTTGCCATCGCCGGCTTTGGATGCAGCGACCCTGATGAGGTCAGCGGCAACAATGGCGTATTCAACAACGCCTCGAACAACGGCGCCTCGAACAATGGCGCCTCGAACAATGGCGCCTCGAACAATGGCGCCTCGAACAACGGGGCGACCAACAACGGCGCCTCGAACAACGGGGCGACCAACAACGGGGCGACCAACAACGGCGCCACCAACAACGGCGGCACCAACAACGCCAACAACAACGGCGACGCTGAGGCCCAGCAGTGCGAGTCGAGCGGTGGCCGGTGGGATGAGACGTCCTGCGGGCACTGGACCTGCGGGCTGCCCCCGGCGTGCCAGGCGATCATACCCGGCTGCGACTGCGGCGCGGGGCACATCTTCGACCCGACGGTGGGCTGCACGCCGTCGGAGATGTGTGCGCCGATGGACGACGCCGACCTGTGCGCGGTCTCGGGCGGGACCTGGGACGAGGGCTCGTGCGGGCACTGGCTCTGCGGCGAGCAGCCGGCCTGTGACGCGCTGATCCCGGGGTGCAACTGCGGTCTCGGTCAGATCTTCGAGCCCCGGCTGGGCTGCGTGGCGTCGGACCGGTGCACCGGTCCGACGGAGGAGTTGCTGTGTGGTGACACGGGTGGCCGATGGGACGAGGGGTCGTGCGGGCACTGGATCTGCGGCGAGCAGCCGGCCTGCCGCGCGCTCATCCCCGGCTGCGACTGTGGGGCGGGCAATGTCTTTGATCCGGCGCTCGGGTGCATCGCCTCTGCCGTGTGCGCCCCGAACGGCGAGGCCCTGTTGTGTGGTGAGACCGGCGGCGCCTGGGACGAGGGCTCGTGTGGGCATTGGGTGTGCGGCGAGTCGCCGCTGTGTGACGCGATCATCCCCGGCTGCAACTGCGGTCTCGGGATGGTCTTCGACACGACGGCCGGGTGCGTCGCCTCGCGGGTGTGCGATACCGACCCGAATACGGCGCTGTGCGAGCAATCGGAGGGGCGCTGGGACCCGTTCTCCTGCGGCCACTACGTGTGCGGCGAGCGCCCCGGCTGCCGCGCGATCATCCCCGGCTGCAACTGCGGCGACGGGCGGGTCTTCATCGATGGCGAGGGCTGCGCGGACTCGAACCTGTGCGCGACGAGCACGGAGGCCGCGGTGTGTGAGGCGACCCGAGGCATCTGGGACGAGGGCTCGTGCGGCCACTGGGAGTGCGGTCAGCCGCCGGCCTGCCTCGCCCTGATCCCCGGCTGCAACTGCGGGCCGGGCCGCAACTTCGACACCCGGTTCGGCTGCTTCGTGTCGGAGCTGTGCGACCCGGCCGACCCGGCCGCAGCGATCTGCCAGCTCACCGGCGGCCAGTGGGACCCGACCGCCTGCGGTGACGAGTTCTGCGGGGCCGCCCCCGACTGCGACGCCATCATCCCTGGCTGCGCCTGTGGCCCTGGCATGACCTTCACCGCCGAGGCCGGCTGCGCCGCCTCTCGGGCGTGCCACACCCCCCCCCAGGAGCTCTGCGAGGGCACGCGCGGCACCTGGGACCCGACCGCCTGCGGTGACGACGTCTGCGGGGCCGCCCCCGACTGCGACGCCATCATCCCCGGCTGTCACTGCGGGGACACGCGCGTCTTCCACGGCAACGTCGGCTGCGTGACCTCGGACCAGTGCAACGCCTGCCCCGATCCCCGCGACCCCGCCGTCACCTACACCTCACGCGACCCGGCCGTGTGTGCGCAGATCCGCATCGCGTGCCCGGATGGCCAGACGTTGTTCTCGAGTGAGTGTGGGTGTGGGTGTGAGGCGAGGTAGAGGGCGGCCGTCCTGGCATGGACGGTGGTTCACATCTCGAACGGCGGGGCGGTGGTGGTGCGTGGGCGGCTCTCCTGCGACCGCCTCGGCCCGCAGGAGTTGCCACAGCCGACCTCCTTGTGAAACACTCAAGCCGCGTTCCACAACACGTCGTCGAGGTCTGCATCATGGTCGCCCTACGTCGCTCTCAGTCCAGTCGTGCCGATCTTGCTCACCACCGCTCCGGCACTGCCGAGGGCCCCGGTTGGCGGGCCTGGCTGGCGGTGAGCCTCGTCGCGATCGCGATGGCCGCGGTGGGTAGCGGTTGCCAGGACCTCGACTGCGGGTACGGGACGCACGAGGAGAAGGGAACGTGCGTCGCCAATACGGCGGTGCAGTGTACCGGGAGCGACGTGGTGTTCATCGACGGGCAGTGCCAGGCGCGCACGAGCGTGTGCGGACGAGGCACGATGTGGGACGCCGAGACACAGCGATGCAGGTTGGTCCCCGCCAGCAACAACGGGGGCAACAACGCAACGAACAACGGGACCAACAACGGGACCAACAACGGCACCAACAACGGCACCAACAACGGCACCAACAACGGCACCAACAACGGCACCAACAACGGCACCAACAACGGCACCAACAACGGCACCAACAACGCCGACCCCTGCGTCGGGATGGTCTGCGATGACCCGGGGACGCCGTGCCTGAGCGCGTCGGGGACGTGTGTCGACGGAGAGTGTGTATACGAGCCGATCGACTTCGTGCCGTGCAGCGACGGCGATGAGTGCACGGTGAACTTCTGCCAGGGCGGGACGTGCCAGAGCAGCGACATCGCGTGCGACGAGCCTCCCACCCCGGTGTGCAACGGCGCCAACATGCTCGATCAGCCGACGCTCGTCGAAGGCATCTGCGCTCCGGCGACCGGGAGCTGCGACTACCAGGTGGAGACCGTCACGTGCGGCGAGGGCTGCTTGCGCGGGGCGTGCAACGAGACGCTCACGACGCCGCTGCCCTCGGGGCTGTTCCTGGCGGCCATCCGCGTGGTGCCGCTCAACGGCTTCGTGCTGCCGGTGCAGATGGAGATCGACAGCGTGAGCGCGCCCAACGCGTGCGTGGGTGGCGGCGACTGCGCGTCCGGGGTCTGTCGCAACAACACGTGCGCGACCGCGGCCTGCGACGATGGCATGATGAACGGCGATGAGACGGCGGTGGACTGCGGTGGGAGCTGCGGGGCCTGCCCGTCGGGCTGCGGCGACGGGGTGTGCGAAGGCGCCGAGGACGTGATGACCTGTGCAGCGGACTGCGACGCGACGTGCGCCGATGGCATCACGAACGGCAAGGAGACCGACGCCGACTGCGGCGGCGGGACGTGCGGGGTGTGCGGCGAGGGCGATGGATGCCGCGCGGGCGCGGACTGCAGCACGGGGGTGTGTCAGGCGGGGACGTGCGCGATGGTGGCCTGTGACGACGGCGTGATGAACGGCGACGAGACGGCGGTGGACTGCGGCGGAAGCTGTGGGGCGTGCACGTGCACTGACGCCGCCTCCTGCGCCGCAGGGTTCTTCCGCGTGATCAACCTCCGGGCGATCGCGCCGGATCAGACGTTGAGCCCGATCATCGCGCAGGTGCGGCGCGTGCCAGTCGACACGTACGGCAACTTCACCATGAACTATGCGCCGATCACGCTCCCCGGCGCGTTCACACCGACCGGCAACGACGTCACGGTGCAGTTCGACCTCGTGGGCACCGTGCGGCGGTCCAACTTCGCATGCGGGGACGTGGAGGGCGACATCGTGAGCCTGGAGACGCCACTGGACGGGAGCACATTCGGGGTGATCCCCTGGGACGACCGCGCGGGCGGGGCGGTGACGTCGTGCTTCGGCGGGGCGATGCGGCCGATCCCACGGATCGCGCAGTGCCCGACGCTGACGGGCGGGCTCAACACCGGGTTCATGTCCGGTGGCCAGGCGCGCTCGTTCGAGGTCGTGCTGCCGAGCGACTACAACGCGGCCAACGCGTATCCGATCATGTTCGCCTTCCACGGCTTCGGCCAGGACATCGGTCAGATCCTGGAGACGGCCGCGGCCCGGCCCTGGGCCGACAGCGACGACATCATCATGGTGGTGCCGCGCCAGACGCCGGACGCCGGCGGCGCCGACGCCTGGGACGCGTTCAACCCGGCGGCGTTCAACGTGGACATCGCGTTCTTCGACGACATGCTGAGCTGCGCCTCGCAGACCTGGAACGTGGACCCGGAGCGCGTGTTCGTCACGGGCTTCTCCTACGGCGGGCTGATGACCGGCGCCCTGGTGAGCCAGCGCAGCGATCTGATCGCGGCGGCCGCGCCGATGTCTGGCGGCCTGCCGCAGGCGTTCCCGACCGACCCGCACAAGGTGCCCATGCTGGTGATCTGGGGGGGCACGCCGGACGTGCGCTTCGAGCAGGACTTCAACCTCCTCGCCCAGTCGCTCATCGCGGCGTTCACGGGCGCGGGGCACTTCGTGGCGGCGTGCGACCACGGGCAGGGGCACGAGATCCTGCCCGAGTTCTGGCCGTTCGTGCTGCGGTTCTTCGCCGACCATCCCCGCGATCTGGCCTCGGAGCCGTACACGGCGCTCCCCGACGTGTTCCCGAACTATTGTACAATCCCATAGAGCGCCGTGAGCACCCGTCTGGTCTTGCGCCGAGGCTGCCGGTGCATCACGCGCCCCTTGCCCTCGCCTCGCCGATGCACTAGCGTTCTTGTTGCGCGGGCATCACGATCGGGCGCAGAGCCCCAACTTTCGAGGATCGCTCCATGAACGTACGTCCCCTGCCCACCTCGGCCCCCTGGCGCCTCGTGCTCGCCTGCGGCGCTCTGATGTTCACCTTCCTGGCCACCACGGTCGCCTCGGCCCAGAGCGGCAGCTGCGAGACCGACGCCGACTGCGCCGAGGGGCAGGCCTGTGAGGTCGTCGCGAGCGGCGGCTGCGCCTGCCCGCCGTGCCAGGAGGGCGGCGCGTGCCCCGACTGCCAATGCGATGAGACGACGTGGAGCGAGTGCATCACGCCGCCCATCGCCTGCGCCAACGACGGCGAGTGCCCCCAGTACTTGAGCTGCATCTCGGGCGGCGACGCCCCGTGCGCGGTGGCTTGCGACGCCAACGGCGACTGCACCGAGGACTGCCCCACCCCCGACCCGACCGAGGGCGGCATCTGCGACTTCGTGCCATCCGATTGCCAGGCTGACGGGGACTGCCCGGAGGGCTTCGCGTGTGAGCAGTGGGGCAACAGCACCTGCGATGTGACCTGCGAGCCGAACGGCGCCTGCACGGAGAGCTGCGGCGACCCGGCGCCGACGAGCGGCAGCTGCATCCCGCAGCAGATGGACTGCACCGCCGACGCGGACTGCCCGGCGAGCTGGGTGTGCTACGCCTTCGTCAGCGAGAGCTGCTCGGGCGGCGGGAGCAACGGTTGCGTCTGCCCGGACTGCGCGCCGGACGAGGAGTGCGGCGCGTGCGATTGTCCGGACGTCCAGCCCGACCCCGACCCCGTCGAGTGCACCGAGGAGACGAACCACTGGTGCATCCCCGCCGGCTGGGAGCAGTGGGTGGACAACTACACGAGCGGCGGCGGCAGCGTGTCGGCCGAGGACTCGGCCAACGGCGATCCGCGCTCCCCGTTCGGCGGCGACGGCAACGACGACGGCGCGTCGCCCACGGCGAACAACGACAACAACGATGACGGCGGCAGCAGCTCCAGCGGCTGCTCGGTGGCCTCGCCCGGCGCCCCGGTGGGCAGCGCGGGCCTCGTCCTGCTCGGCCTGCTCGGCGTGGCGCTCGTGAGCCGTCGCCGCTGAGCGTCGCCTCCGGGGTGCGCAGTCGCCGTACCCGCGCGTTCACACCTGTCGCGCGTGACCACGGCCACCGCCCCGAAGGGCCTCCTCTCATCCCTCCACAGCTCCAGCCATGAAACGACGAGCGATGTCGCGCTCGCCGCGACGTCCACAGGCGAGGTGTATCCAAACGTTTACACCCCATCGAGCTCCGTGCTGGCGGCCCCGCGCTGACCGTTCACACCTCCTTGGCATGGCCCTTGATAGGGAGCTGGCCTGCATGTGGAACGACCACATCGGGCAGCTCGTCCCTGCATCACGCCAGCACCGAAGGAGGCTCCGGGCCATGACCCATCCATCCATCCGCTTCGCCGCCCTGCTCGCCGCATCCGTGGCCTGCACGCTCACCGTGCTTGCCTGCGGCCCGCTCTCGGAGGAGCAGTACGCCGACAACGACCCCGACCGCCCCGAGGCCTGCGCCGCCGACGCGCAGGACACCCTCCTTTGCGACTGTGGCGCCACCTTGACCCGGACGTGCGAGGCCGGCGCCTGGGACCGCTCGTGCGCCGACGCCTGCCCGACCGCCACCAACAACGGCGCCACGAACAACGGCGCCTCCAACAACGGCGCGCTCAACAACGGCGCCACCAACAACGGCGCCACCAACAACGCTCCCCCGCCAACGCGCTGCGACGACGGCTCCTTCGAGGAGCAGGCCTGTGGGACGTGCGGCGTCCGGACTCGCGCCTGCCGGGGCGGCCAGTGGAGCGCCTGGGGCACGTGCGAGGACACCGCGACCTGCCCGCCCGATGACAGCTGCAGCCCCGGCCTCATCGCCAGCGAGCCCTGCGCCGACCGCTGCACCTTCCGGCAGCGGAGCTGCGACCGCACCGGCCAGTGGGGCACCTGGGGCGCCTGCGAGCACTTCGCCGAGTGCGAGACGCTGAGCTGCAACAGCGGGGAGCGACGCACCGAGGCCTGCGGCACCTGCGGCGCACGCACCAGCACGTGCACGGACGGCGCCTGGTCCGACGGGTCGAGCTGCGCCGAGGACACCTGCTCGGCCTGCACCACCGGCGAGTCCCTCGGTCGCGCCTGCGGCACCTGCGGTCACCAGACGGCCACCTGCGCGCGCGACGGGCAGTGGAACGCGTTCGGCGCCTGCGAAGAGCCCGAGGCCGGCTGCCCGGCCACCTGCGCCTCCCGCGCGGTCCTGGCCCGGTCCGACTCCCCCGAGGATATCTTCGTGGGCCTCGCCCTGCTCGACGCCGACCGGCTCGCCCTCAGCTCGTTGAGCTGGTCGAACGGCACGGTGCGGCTCGTGGACCTGAACAGCGGCGACACGGTGGCGCGGCAGGACTTCGGTGACCTCTGGAACAACGTGATGGTCCCCGCCATCTCCACGCCGGTCGTCGACCGGGACAGGCAGACCGTGTATGTGGCCTGGCAGAGCTGGCGGGCCCAGTTCGGCGACGACGGCCCGACCGCCTCGCTCCGCGCGCTCTCCGCCGATGGGACCGAGCTCTGGACTGCTCCCGTCTGGTCCTACGGCGCCGACGACCACTACGGCGTCGACCTGACCCCCGTGCTGCTCGGCGACGAGGTCCTCGTCAACACCGGCTCCGCCTGGGGTTTCAGCCTCGTCGAGCCCCAGCTCCGCGCCTTCGACGCGGCCACTGGCGCCATGCGCTGGTCCGTCTCCACCTTCATGAGCGGCGACATCGCCGTGCAGCCCGACCTCGAGGCCGTCTACACCCACACCTCGGCGCTGGTGCTGCGCAACAGTCCCGGCACCGACAGCTTCCAGCTCCTGCACAACGGGCTCGCCCGCACGAGCTCCAGCGGCAGCGTCATCTCGATGCCCCTGGCGCTCAGCGCGGACGGCCAGACCCTCTACGCCGCCGTGCGGGAGCTCCACATCGACATTCAGCCCGCGCAGGACTTCGTGACCGCCGTGGACGCCACCAGCACGACGCCGGACACGTTCCTGTGGAGCCGGCTGCTGCCCGAGGACGAGATCATCCAGGGGCCGCCGGTCCTGACCCCCGAGCTGCTCATCCTGCCCGTCACCACGGGGCTCCTCGCCCTGGATCGCGCGACGGGTGAGGTGGCGTGGGTGTATGAGGCACCGCCGGGCGAGCGGCTCCGGGACCCCGTCGTGGGCGACGACGGCACGATCTACGCGATGGGTTGGGACGCCGAGGCGAACACCGTCACCCTGCACGGGCTGTCCAGCCAGGGCCAGGCCGCGTTCGTCTGCGTGGCCTCCGAGCGCGCCGCCGCGGCCAACGACCCGGCCAACCACGGCTCCTCCGCCGGTGGCCAGCTCTCCCCGATCCTGCTCGGGGGCAGGCTGATCGTGCCGATCGCGGACGAGCTGCTCACCTTCGACGTCCCCTCGGAGGGGCTCGCGGCCTCGGGCTGGCCGCGGCGGCGCGCCGACGCGCAGAACAGCGCGCGGCCGCGCTGAGCGGTCAAGATCGCCCCTTGACGTTCGGGCGACGGCACCCAGCTTGTCGGGGCTTGTTTCGGGTGCACGCGAGGTGTGGTGGCGCGCTGGAGGATGATCTCCTTGCGCGCCGGCCGTGCGTGCGCCCTCGCGCTCTCCGCAGCGCATCACCCGAGCACGGAGCCTCTCATGACCCTCGACACCGCCCCCGCCCCTCGCCTTGAGCTCAATGGTCCGGTCCCCGACTTCGAGACCAACACGACGCACGGTCCCATCCGCCTGTCCACGTGGAACGCGGACAAGTGGGTGATCCTGTTCTCGCATCCTGCTGACTTCACGCCGGTGTGCTCTACGGAGTTCGTGGAGTTTGCGCGCATGTGGGAGGAGTTCGACAAGCGCGGCGTCGCCCTGCTCGGCAACTCCATCGACAGCGTGTACAGCCACATCGCGTGGGTGCGCAGCATGGAGCAGCACTTCGGCGTGTCGATCAAGTTCCCGATCATCGCCGACCTCGATCAGAAGGTCGCGCGGCTCTACAACATGGTGCACGAGGCCAGCTCCGCCACCGCCGCGGTGCGCTGCGTCTTCTTCATCGATCCGAAGCGCACGCTGCGCGCGATGATCTACTACCCGCTCAACCTCGGCCGGAACTTCGACGAGATCCTGCGCGTCATCGACGGCCTGCAGACCGCCGACCAGCACGGCGTGGCCTGCCCGGCCAACTGGCGCCCCGGCGACAAGGTCATCGTGCCGCCGCCGACCACCACCGCCGCGGCCGCCGCGCGCATGGAGAGCGGCTACGAGGTCACCGACTGGTACTTCTCCAGGAAGAGCCTGTAGCACCTCACGCGCGGCCTGGGCGGCGGCGCGATCCGCCCCGCCCGCCGCTCCCCCCCCTCAGAAGCACCCTCCACATCCCCCGCACGCCTCGCCACCAAACGGCGTGGGCGTCGGGGGCGGTAGCTCCGGCACCGGGAGGTTGTCGTCGCCGCACTTGATGCGGCGGAAGACGACCGTGGCGATGGGGTTGACCCCGTCGTCGTTCTCGGTGTGGAACTCGGTGTTCTCCAGGATCAGGGTGCCGGAGAAGGCGTCGGGGGCGTAGCCTCCGTACATGCCCCCGCACTCGACATTGCGCAAGCTCCAGCTCTGGCCGTGAAACTCGATGTGGTTGTCCTCAAAGCGACCCTGGGCGGGCATGTCGATGAGGATGCGGTTGTGGACCGGGTCGTCGCAGGGCGGCGGGTGGTCGACGTCCACGTCCCAGAACAGCGCCTCGATGTTGCCAGTCAGCTCGGGATCGGCGGGGCTCTTGCGGCGCACATCGAGGGTGAAGCGATACCAGGTACCCCGGGTGACCTGATAGCCCTGCCAGAAGCCGGTCACCGGGTCCTTGCAGTCCTGGGCGGGCGGCGGCAGGCGCTTGCGCTGCTCCTCGATGGTGGCTGGCGCCAGGGCGGGGCGCAGGAACATCGCCAGCGCGACGACGGTGGCCGCTCCATAGAGGGCGGCGCGACGATAGCGGCGAGTGTGAGACTTCATGGGAGGGGTGCCTCGTGACAGGGGGCGCGTGGAGGAGGGGGCGCCGTCCCTGTATCGTGTTCGCACAACCGGAGCGAGTTGCCAACACCCGCTCCCGAACCCCCATTCCCCCTCTTGCCCGCCCGCCCTCGGACGTGCTACCCCCAAGGCCCACGATCAGCAGCGTCGTCGCGCACCGCGCGAGACGAAGTGACCCTTGATGCGCGCGGTCACAGCGCGCGTCCTCAACGTCTGGAGCCTCGATGAACCTGACGGACATGGTCCCCGAAACCTGGCGCGGCCCGCTCGGCGCCGAGCTCGGCAAACCCTACATGACGGAGCTGGGCAGCTTCCTCGAGCAGGAGTATGCCAACGAGACGATCTACCCGATCCGTGAGCACATCTTCGCCGCGCTGGACGCCACGCCGTTCAACGAGGTCAAGGTCTTCATCCTCGGTCAGGACCCCTACCACGGCGCAGGCCAGGCGCACGGCCTGTGCTTCTCCGTCCTGCCTGGCGTGACGGCGCCGCCCTCGCTCAAGAACATGTTCAAGGAGCTGAAGGAGGACGTGGGCTGCACCATCCCGAACAACGGCTACCTGATGCCGTGGGCGACGCAGGGCATCCTGATGATGAACGCCGTCCTGACGGTGCGTGAGAAGCAGCCCGCGTCCCACGCCAACAAGGGCTGGGAGACGTTCACCGACGCCGTCATCGCCGCGGTGAACGCGCGAGAGGAGCCAGCGATCTTCGTGCTGTGGGGCGGCTTCGCCAAAAAGAAGAAGAAACTGATCAACATGAAAAAGCATCATGTCATCGAGGCCGCCCACCCCTCGCCGCTCTCGGTCAAGGCGTGGTGGGGCAACAAGTCCTTCTCGAAGATCAACGACCAGCTGGCGGCCTGGGGCAAGTCCACCATCGACTGGCAGCTCCCGGACCTCTGAGCCCTTGCCAAGCAGTCCCCGCTGCGCGACACTCGACGTCGGCCACCTCCGCGCTCTCCAAAGCTCCGCCGACGGACCTCCATGCACGCCCATCTTCGCTGTGCGCTCGCGCTCGCTGCCCTCCCCTTCCTCGTGGGCTGCCTCACCTCGACCGAGCTCACGCGGCACGACCTCGCCACGTCCCCTGCCGCCAACGCCACGGACATCGACGTCGATGGGGACGGTGCGCTCGAGACACAGGGGGCCGCCGCCGTCAAGGAAGCCGCCGCCCGACAACCGCCGGTGAAGCAGGCCGCCTGGCCGGCCCGCGCGTCGACGACCGTCGACGTCAGCAGCTTCCGGTTCGCCCGCCCCGACCTCGTGCAGATCGGCTTCACCAATGGCGTGCTCGTCGATCTCGACCTCGCGACGAACAAGCCGAGGATCCGCAAGATCCAGGGGCCCCCGGCGCCGATCATCAAGATCTCGATGACCGGGCGCTGGGTGGTGGTCAACAGCCACCCACCGAGGCTGATCGACGTCGACAAGGGCGAGGTCCTCATGGAGCTCACCCGCGTGGACAGCATCAGCGCCACGACCTTCGCCGCCGACGACAGCCGGTGGTATGTGTCGAGCCAGGACGGCAAGCTGCGCGTCTGGAACCGGAACAAGCTCGTGGCCACGGTCGCTGGCGACGATGTGCGGTCGGTGCTGGAGCGTCAGCAGGCCGACCTGACGGCGGCGCTCGGCGCGCTGCACGAGCCGCTGATCGCCGCGGGGCCCTCGACCCTGTTCTTCGGAGACGAGACGGGCGACCTGATGATGTGGGACGTGGCGGGCCAGGACATCGACACGCTCATGTCGCTGGAGTCCCCGCTGCGCTCCATGGCGTACAACGGTATCCTGCTCGCGGCCACCACCCAGGACGGCCGGCTGCGCGTGCTCGACTACACCGCAGGCCGGCTGCTCGCCTGGACCACGTACGGCCACGGCACGCTCGTCGCGCTGAGCAGCACGGGCCCGGAGCGCGTCGCTGTCGAGCACGAGGGCGTCATCACCCTGCACGACGCCCGCAGCGGCGACGCGCTCTGGGCGGTCGAGCTGCCGAAGGGCGAGCCGTGCGGCCTCGGGCTCGCCGCAGGCGATGGCCCCGTGGCCGTGTGCGTCGCCGGCCAGGTCGGCATCCTCGAGGGCAAGACCGGGGCGCTCCGCTCGGTCGCCCGCCAGGTCGGCACCAAGCTCATCTGGCCCTGATCCGACGCCCAACCCCCTGTTCATCAAAGAGTTTCACGCACGAGCTCAGCGTTCGACCCGCACCTCCGGCGCCCCCTGGCGCAGGGTCTGGAGGAACAGGGTGAGCTGCCGCTTCGGCGCCTCGGTCTGGAACACGACCTCGTGGCCGTTCTCCACCCCATCCTCTGGATGCTGCACCAACACCCCGGTGACCGCTCCGGCGCCCTCCCCGAGGTTGCCCCGTGCTGGCCCCGCCACAACCGACCGCCCCGACCAGGGCAGCAGGTGCCGGATGTGCCGGTAGCCCGACGCCGACGCCGTCACCTCGTCCAGCGGCTCACCGAGCACGTCCAGCCCCAGCGCGAGCGTGAGCGTGTTGGCCACCGGCGGCGGGATGTAGGTGTCCAGGATCCCCTGGAACATCAGGACATGGCGCGGCGAGGCCCCGGGGCCGGGATACCGGATCAGGCGCGGCGCGTACACAGCCGTGTCCGCAGGCTCGCCCGCCCACTGCAGCAACGACAACGCCGGATCGTGCTCGTGCAGCGTGCGCCCTTGATAGCCGAGCACCAGCTCCGCCAGCGGCCGGACCTCCAAAGGGCGCAGCTTGAAGATGACGTTCTCGATCCAGCTCCCGCCCGCGCCGCTCAGCATCACCGCCTTGTAGCGCGGCTCCAGCGCCACCGCCAGCGGCCCGATGGTCGCCCCCATGGAGTGCCCCATCAGAGTCAGCCAGGTCGTGTCGAAGAAGGCCGGGCCGCCGCCCTCGGTCTCCAGCCCCGGGCACGAGGACGCGTCCAGCTGAACCCCGTCGAGCAGGTGCGCCAGCACGATCAGCTCCAGCGCCGACTGACGGATGTTGTCGCGCAGCGCGAGCGGGTTGGCGATGTTGAAGATGATGAACTGCTCGTCCCCGCCCGTGACGTTGCGCAGGCCGCCGTGTGGCCCATCCACGCTCACCCCGGCGAACCCGGCCTCGGTGAACTGCACGGCCAACCCCGAGCCCGCCTCGATCGCCTCTCCGCCTGCCACGGCGCGCACGCCGCGATCGACCAGCGGCCGGTCGCCGCCGCCACCCGTACGGACAAAGACCGCGACGGGGAAGCCGGCGGCCGGCATGGGCGTGCGCGGCAGCGTCACCACGAGGCGGGACCGCTCGTGCCCCTGAAGCACCAGCGCCCCGGCGTCATCCCGTGCCCAGCCGCCTCCCTCGAACTGGAACGGTGGCACGCCTTCCTGGTAGACGGGCATCTCGAGCGTCGTGTCGAATACACAGTAGGTCTCAAAGACCTCTCGCGCCACGAACGGAGCCTCGATGGCAGGCGGAGGAATCGTGAGCACGGCATCCCTGGCCTCTACGAGTCCGCGTGTCGGAGCCCCGGTTCGGAATACAGCGAGAGATCGTAGCCCGCCCGCGGTCACGCCCTCCTCCGCCTCGATGGCGCGCAGCCCTGCCCGATAGTCCTCGAGCGCCGCGCCTCCGAGCCCCTCTGGCGCGCCGCCTTCGGCGAGGGTCGTCAGCGCCGCCGGCACCTCGAGGGACTGGCCGGAGGCGGTGCGTACGGCATCTGTCACCCACACCGCATACAGCGTCTCCTCGCGGAGCACGATCCCCTGCAGCGGCAGCACGGCGAGCTGGTTCGCGGTCCCGAACGGCCCGCCGTCCTCCTCGAACCGCACCTCCACCGGCACCCGCTCGCCGAGCCCCGGCGAGCCGGGATCGACGTCCATCAGCGCCACCGAGGCCCCCGGCGCGACGCTGCCGGCCAGCGACGGCAGCGAGGTCGGGTCCAGGGCCACCCCGCTCCGAAGGAAGATCGCCGAGCTCACCCCGAAGCCGTCCGCGTCCCGCTCGATCAGCTCGACAAGCCCTCCGACGAAGGCCGACGAGGCCACACCCGGATAGCCCGTCAGGTCCACGCCGCCGTCGGGACGGCGGCGATGCTCTGAGGGAAACGGCGCCGCGAACAGATCGTCTCGCGCGGCAAAGTCCATGGCCAGCGCCGGGACGGCCGGGACGTCGGGAGCGTCGCTGTCGGCCTCGCCTGTGGTGTCGGGGGCCGCATCGGGCGTGGCGTCAGCGTCCGGCGAGGTGTCTGCGGGGGCATCGGCGAGGTCGGCGGGCGGGGCGGCGTGCTGCTCGACGCAGGCCGGGGCGAGGAGGAGCGCCAGGAGCAGGAGCGCCGTGATGGGCGGCGCGAGCGAGGGCCAGGGGGAGGGCTTCATGGGGGTCACGTCCTCGGGCGTCGATCGATGCTGTCCCGGCCTGAGCGGTGGTGTGGCCAGCAGGCGCGGCGCCCCGTGAGCAGGGTCGACGCGTTGGGGCCTGCGTTGCGGGCCACACGGGGGCTCCAGGCGCTTCAAAACACATCCATCGTAGCGAGGATGGTGGCCAAACGCACGACACTCAGGAGGCGCACAGATATAAGGTGCTGGTTTCCGGCGAGGCATCTTTCGGGCTGGCGAGGAGCGAAACCGAAGGCGTGGCATCGCCACGTCGACGGCCGGCGGAACGATTGGAACGAGTTGCGCAGGACGCGCGAGCCTTGCGAGAGCGGCCGTAGGGCGGCGCTGATGTAATCGTAGTTGATGCGACGACGACAGGGCGGAAGAGGGCCGCTGGAAACCAGCACCCTATATCTGTGCGCCTCCTCAACTTGGGTTTCGCCATTGAACCTGGGCTTGGATCTCGTGGAGTCGGCATGGTGTGGGCGGGGTGGGTGGCTTTCAGCATGAGCCGATGGATACGGCCCTTGCAGAAAGTCGGTCACGCCATGACCTGAGCATCTGTTCACGACCGAAGAGTTCTTCGAACCGAGAGTGAATGGCATCGTTCGTGCCACGCCCGTTCGCGGTGGATTCGTTGGGTTCGCGCTCGCCCGTTCGTGGTGGATTCTCGGCCTCCCTCATCGTTTGGTCCAGCCTGCGGGAAGGAGCCACCGCCACCTTGTCCTTCGAGGCCATCAACACCGTCCGGGCCGCGGTCGACTCACGAACCCGGACAGCTGATGTCTTGTTCAGCGGATGAAGCGATGAGGAAGGCCGTGGATTCGATGATGTCTCGCTCGTCCGACCCGGGGCTAGCTCGCTGCACTCGCATCGCCCCGGGCAACACAAGGAGCGCCCCTGCGGCGCTCGCACAAAATGGATGGAGTTGGACCGGCGGAAGGTGTGGGCTTCCATCACGATTATGCGGCGGCGATAGAGCCCTCCTCCATCCCACTCGCTTCGGAACCCGACCCACACGGCCTGCCCGGACAAGAGCCTCGTCCGTGCCCTGCTTCCCCTGCCCGCCCCCCACGCCCGGGCGCGAGCCCCGCAGGGGCGCTCCTTGTGTAGCCCGGGGCGATGCGAGCGCAGCGAGCTAGCCCCGGGTCGGACGAGCGAGACATCATCGAATCCACCACGAACGGACGAGCGAGACATCATCGAATCCACCACGAACGGACGAGCGAGACATCATCGAATCCACCACGAACGGACGAGCGAGACATCATCGAATCCACCACGAACGGACGCGAACCCAACGAATCCACCACGAACGCACGAGCGAGACATCGTCGGCCCCACCACGAACGGGTCTGTCCATCAGCGGCTCCACCTCGCGACGGATCTGCACCTCCCGCATCGCGCGCTGCAACAACAGCGGAATGGTGACGCCCTTGATCCCCGCCGTCGAGACGCCGACGACCACGCCCACCCCCGTCACCTCGCTGTGGGCCAGCACCGGCAGCAGCGCCAGCACGAAGCCCTGCGCCGCCACGATCCAGATGACGTTGACGATGCGGCTCGTGCCCAGCGCCGAGATGTTCAGCACGAACACGAGCACGAGCAGCGAGTCCAGCATCGATCCCATCAGCGCACCACCAGTAGAAAGCCAAAGGCGGTGACGAGCGTCGCCCCCGCGATCAGGGTCGGGATGCGCGCCAGCCGCACCCGCGCCGTCGTCGACTCCACCACCCCCACCAGCGCGGCGATCACGAGCACCAGCCCGAGCCCCACCCCACGGGCAACCCACGCCGACTCGAACGCTGGCTCGACCAGGCGCGCCAGCAAGACCGACAGAACAGAGAGCTTCATCGCGGCGCCGTACAGCACCCCCACCGAACAGCGGACCCGAGTGGTCGAGCACCATCACCTCGTGCACCATCGTCAGCTCGAGGTGGGTGTTCGGGTCATCGAACGGGACACGGGAGCACTCGACCAGCAGGACGCCGAAGAGACCGATCGCCCCCAACACCAACGACGCCGTGTGCACGCCCATCGGCGCGACCAGCATCGCGTCCAGGCTGAGGCAGCCCGAGCTGCGCGCCAGGCTGAGCAGCACGAAGAACACCGCCGGAGCGAACTCGAGGCCGGCACTGACGGAGCGTGACGGACGCGCGCCAGGCTGAGCAGCACGAAGAACACCGCCGGCTCCGCCAGGACCGCGTACGTCACCTCCCAGGCCGGGCGTGGTGCCAGAGTGCTCCTGCCAGGGTACCAGCCGACAGGGACAGGGGGGACCGGCGAGGGGGGGGGCTCGGTGGAGGAGGCCAGCAGAATCGCAGCTCGCGACGTCCCGGTGAAGTCCCGAACCGAGGTTGGAGCCTTGATCGGGCTCCGCCTCTGCACGACCCCGTGAAGCGAACGCCCACCCGCGCGATGTGTCAAGTCCCGGTCCGGCGCTGGCAAGCGCTTTGGACACGCGGGCCAGGGCCTCCACGTGGGCGCGCCCCGCCCTGGAAATCAACAATTCATGCTTTTTCGCACCAGGTCACCGTTGGCACCGGCCCGCGCCCGGTGTTTCTACGTCCAAAGGTCCCTGCACCGCACAATCACCCTTCATGGACCGACCATTGTCTCCGTGCACGTGCAATCCTGACCTCCACCACCGGCTCTGCACGTCTGTCACGCCGCCTCCGCACCACCTCGTGTGTCCGAAGCGCTCTGCCAGGCCCGGCGTCGACCGCCTTGGGGCGCCCACCTCAGTCGTCAGCCCAGACAACAGCCGGATCGGGGCGGCGACATGATCGGCCGTCCCCTCCGCCGCGCGCAGGCAGGGCGCGAGGGCGAGGCCCACGTCGAGCTCCGGGTCCCGTGGGCAGGGCGAGCCATCTGGAGGGGGCCAACATCGACGCTGACGGCCTCCGCTGGGAGTCTCAAGAAAAGTGCACCAGCGTTTGCCCAGCCGCCCCGCCCACGTG
>Ga0210033_1000633_pt1 | contig 33322 bp, 31 predicted proteins | sample CryGeymeta201501_FD_185465 | JGI IMG/M metagenome (GOLD analysis project Ga0210033, IMG submission 185465) | Groundwater microbial communities from Crystal Geyser aquifers in Utah, USA - Crystal Geyser metaG 2015-01 (SPAdes) (version 2) | ecosystem: Environmental > Aquatic > Deep subsurface >... | reverse complement strand
CTGATCAACCTCCACGTGCCAGGCTACCTGCTCTACAAGAAGTACCTGGGCAGCGAGCCCACGCGGACCTACTACCTGCCGCTGGTGTTCCTGTCGATCCTGTGGGCGGTGAGCATCCACACGGTCACGGCCTTCCTGTACAGCGGGTTCGGCGGCCGGCCGTTCTGGAACAGCGCAATTCTTGCGCCCCGCTTCCTGGTGAGCGCCTTCGCCAGCGGCCCGTCGCTGCTCATCATCGTGTTCGCCGCAGTCAAGCGCTTCGGCGGCTTCCCGGTCAAGGACAGCGTGTTCGAGTACCTGCGCAAGGTGGTCATGGTGGCCATCCCCGCCAACTTCTTCCTGCTGGGCTGCGAGGTCTTCAAGGACTTCTACACCGACTCCACCCACGTCGCCTCGATGGAGTATCTGTTCTTCGGCCTGTACGGCCACGCCCGCCTCGTGCCCTACATCTGGACGGGGCTCGCGCTCAACCTGACGGCGCTCATCGTGTTCGCCACCCCACGGCTGCGCCAGCGCCGCCTGCGCCTGGCCATCGGCGCGTTCCTGTGCGTGGTCGGGGTCTGGGTGGAGAAGGGCATGGGCCTGATCGTGCCCGGCTTCCTCCCCACGCCGATGGGCGACCTCGTCGAGTACACGCCCTCCGCCATCGAGATCGGGGTCTGCATGGGCATCTGGGCCCTGGGCGCGGCCCTGTTCACCGTCATGGCCAAGGTGGCCATCGCCATCATGCGCGGCGACCTGCGCGCCGCCTCCTCCGCGGCCCCCCGCCTCAGCGCCGCCGAAGAGGCCGACGTCTCGCTCGCGTAGCGCCCCCGACGTAGCCGCGCACCACTACTCGTAACCTCCTGCATTGAAACAGGATTACGGCAATATGCAGGAGTCGTCCAGCCGACACTCGACGCCCTCACCGAGCGTCCAGTCCACGCGGGTGGGCTGCCACATCGGGCTACACACCCCCTGGCCGCACTCGCCCTGGCACTCCACGTCCTGCCGACAAGGGCTGTCGGCGTAGGTGCACACGATGGCGGTGAACACGTCGGCGCCCAACAGCCGACACTCGCCGTCGACCCCGTCGGTGCAGTCCGCGTCCTGGCTGCACTGGCGAGGCACGCACGCGTTGGCGGTCAGCCCACGCGTCCCGGCCGGCATGCACACCTCCCCCGCCTCACAGTCCGCTGCGCTCTGGCAGCCGTCGTAGCGACACTGCGTGTTGCTGAAGCACCCCACGCCGCCGCACCAGTGCGCGTACACGCAGTGCCCACCTGCCGCCTCCGTGCACTCATCCGACGCGCAGCACGTCGGCTCAAAGCCCTCCCCCGGGTCCACCCCCTCCCCGCACCCCGGCCCCTCCTCGTACCACGGAGGCGGCGTCGCGCACGCGTTCACCTCACCGTCCACGGCCACGCACGTGGCCTCCCCGTCACACGGAGCGTCCGCGTCGCAGTCACCGAGCGGAAACACGCCCTCGTCCACCCCGTTGTTCGTGCCGTTGTTCGTACCGTTGTTCGTACCGTTGTTCGAGCCGTTGTTGTCCCCTCCGCCTCCACGGCGTCGGTCATCCGTGCAGGCCACGACGACGGTCAGAGCGAGCATCAGCAGGAGCAGCTTCGAGGTGCGAGACATGATTCCCCCAGGGGTGACGAGCCGTGGTGGTTGAGCCACAGCCCAGCGTAGGCCCTCGGGCCCCCGCTGTCGAGACGACCGCTCACCGCGCCTCGACCACGAACCCCGCCATCGCCGACACCGCCGGGTACAGGTTCCCCTCCCCGTCCTCCCCGTCGATCCGCCGCACCACGCCATCGACCTCGTCGGGGCCGGTGTTGGTGGCCGGCTGGGTAGCCGGCTGGAAGGCCCCGGCCCCCGGCGGTTCGTTCACCTCCGTCCCGGCGTCCCACAGCGCCAGCGCCTCCTCGCGATCGCCCAGCAGCGGAGCCCCATCGGCGTCGAACAGAGCGACCGCGAAGCCGCCCACGAAGGCGTCGTTCGACTCGGCGAACATCGTCGCCACGAACAATCGCGCCCCCGGCCTCGCCTCAAAGGCCACCGTCACCGACTGCCCCGGCCCGATCGGGCTCTCGTCGTAGGTCAGCGCCTCCAGCGTCGAGAACGTGCCGGCCTGCGCCACCCCCGGCGACCCCGCCAGGGTCGCCTTCATCGCCGCGGGCGCACCATCCTCGGCCAGCGTCTCGAGCCCCGCGACGCTGGCCGCCTCCCCCTCCACCACCGGCGACTCGCCCTCGTAGATCGCCCAGACCCCCGGCGCGAACGTGATGTCGACCGGCCCGCCCGCCCCATCGATCAGCGCGCTCGCCGCCGAGACGTTCGAGAACCTAAACGCCAGCCGCGTCGCCGTCGGCCCCTCGGTGGCCTCGTCACCGCAGCCCACCGCGAGCCCACCCAGGATCAACCCCAACCCCATCCACCTGGCCCACGCACAACGATCTGTCATCACAAGCGCTCCTCCATCCACCCGGTCAGTGTGAAGGCCGGTGACCCGAACTTCAAGTCCTGCGAAGGCCCCTTCAGCGCCATCGAGTTCTCGCCAGGGACCGTGACTGCAGGTGTCGCCGTCCACCCAGGCTCCCCCCACCGTTACGGTATCCAACGAGAACTGAACAAGAGTCAGGCTTCGCACCCTGCTCGGTCAGAACAGCGCAGAGTGACCCCTTCCCTGCCCTACCGCCGCGCGTCCGCCTTCACCTGTCCAGACGGGAACGCCTCCTCCAACGCACCGTAGCCCGCCTCGTCGCCCTGCAGCTGCGCCGCGAAGAACGCCGCCGCATACCGCCGGCCGATCTCCAGACCGTCCGCCACCGGGAGGTAGCTGAACGGCTCGCCCGGCCGGGTCTGCCGGCTGCCCTCCCCGCAGCCTGGCGCGAACGCGTCCACCAGCCCGCACAGGTCGGAGAACGACCAGTGGCCGGCGTCGGCCACCTCGACCTTCCACGCTGGCAGATTCGCAGCCTCGAAGTTCGTTCGCAGGATCAGGTTCCCGATCTCCATGATGCTGTTATCCTCACCCGCCACGACCCACATGACCGGCCGATGGATCTCGGCCATATGAACACTCGGAAACAGCGGATTCTCCATCGGCGCCGCGAACGCCAGCCCCGCCACGACCCGGTCCTCGAGCTGCAGCAGCCGCCCCGTCGTCACCGCCCCGAAGCTGTGACCCATCACCCCGATCCGCGACGCGTCCACCCGGTCGCGCAGCAACTCTGGCGCCTCGGCCGACAGCAGCCTGTCGATCACCGCGCTCAGGTCCGCCGCCCGCACCTGCAGGAAGGCATCGCCCAGCTGGCTCTCCGCCCCGTCCAGCTTGTCGAACAACGTGTCGTCCGTGTGGTCCGGCATCGCCACGATGATGCCCCGCGACGCCAGGTGCACCGCGATGGTCGCGCCCGAGACGCCCAGGCACTGAAAGCAGTGGGAGTAGACCACCAGCGGCCACGGGGAGGTGGCGTCGGCCATCGGCGCGTCCGCCGCGCTGTGCACCCGACGCGTCGGGCAACCCTCCGGCGCCGCGGTCAGAAGGTCCGCGAAGGTCTGCCGACGGGCCTCGTCCATGATCAGCGCCTCGATCGGCTCGCTCGCAGCAGCCGCGCCCGCAGCCGACGGGGCCGCCGGATAGAAGATCGTCACCGGCAACCTCCGTCCCCGCGCCCCGTCCTCCAGCACGAACGAGAGCCGCCCCACCGCCCACGGCCCCGGCTCCCCGAAGCTGTACGCCGAGGCGTCGAGGATTGGCGCGTCCTCCTCCGCGACCACGTCCGCCGCCACGTCGCCAGGTTCGGCATCGCCCGGCTCCACGTCGCCTGCGGTGTCGGCGTCTGGCACGTCAGCAGACGCGTCGGCCCCGCCGACCGTCGACGCCTGCGGATCGTCCGAGCAGGCGAGCCCGCCGAGCAGCAGGGCGAACGTCAAGGAGAGGACCGCAAGCACCCGACCATCATCACATCGCATCGATCCCTCTCCACGCCATCAAGCACGTCTCGGCGCACGTCGCGGCCCCACGCCTCGCGCCCACCACCTCCAGCCTCGCCCGCGCTCCACCCCTGCGTCAAGTTGGTCGTTGGCGCGGGACGTTCGTCGTTCGCCACACCTCCCTCCACGCAACCCTTGACCCCGCCACACGCCACAACTACACTCACCAGTGTATTTGTGCGCGCCCACCCCGACCCCACTCCAGGCCCCATGACCCACAACCCACCCACCCCGCCCACTCGCCGCCCACTCCGCCGATGGGCGCTCCGCGCCGCGCTCGGCCTCCTCGCCGGCTTCCTCGCGCTCACCACCTTCCTCCTCGTCGACGGCTGGAGCGCCTTCGGCAAGGCCGCCGAAGGGCCACGCCTCGAGCGCATGCAGGCCTCGGCGCAGTGGGCCGATGGGGCCTTCGAGAACCCACAGCCCCTCTACAACGATGTCCTCGGCTCCTTTACGAGCTTCGCCGACGGCAGCGACTTCGCCAGCCCGACCACGCCGATCCCCGTCGTACACACCGACCCCACCCTGTTCGACACCCCGCCACCCACCGGACTGCGCGTCACCTGGTTCGGCCACTCCTCCCTCCTCATCGAGATCGATGGCCACCGCATCCTCACCGACCCCCTCTGGGGCGACCGCGCCTCGCCCTACACCTGGATCGGCCCCGAGCGGTGGTACGCGCCGACCCTCCCCCTGGACCGACTCCCCGAGGTCGACGCCATCGTCCTGTCCCACGACCACTACGACCACCTCGACTACCCCACCATCGTCGCCCTGAGCGACCGCGACACCACCTTCATCGCCCCGCTCGGCGTGGGCGCCCACCTGGCCGCCTGGGGTGTGCCAGAGAACCGCATCGTCGAGCTCGACTGGTGGGAGAAGGTCGCCGTCGGCGACCTGGAGCTGGTCTGCACCCCCTCCCGACACGCCTCCGGGCGCCACCTGCTCGACCAGAACCACACCCTGTGGGCCGGCTGGGCCGTCATCGGCAAGAACCACCGGGCGTTCTTCTCCGGCGACACCGGCCTCTTCCCTGGCATGCGCGAGATCGGCAAGCGGCTCGGCCCCTTCGACGTCGCCATGATCGAGGTCGGCGCCTACGACGCCGCGTGGCCTGACTGGCACATCGGCCCCGAACAGGCCGTGCGCGCCGACGAGCTGCTCGGCGGCAAGGTCCTCATCCCCATCCACTGGGGCCTGTTCAACCTCGCCGCCCACGGCTGGACCGAGCCGATCGAGCGCACCGTCGCCGCCGCCGAGGCCTCCGGCGTCAAGCTCGCTGTGCCCCGCCCCGGCGAGAGCGTCGAGCCCCACGCCCTGCCGCCCTTCGAGCGCTGGTGGCCGGAGGTCCCGTGGCGCACCGCCGCCGAGTACCCCATCGTCTCCACCCGCCTCGAAGCCCTCAACACCGACTCGCCATGACCGACAAACCCGCACAGCACCGCGGTGCGCGCAAGCGCGACGAGATCCTCGACGCCGCCGCCCGGGCCTTCGCCGCCGACGGCTTCGACAACGCCAGCATGGACCGCATCGCCGAGCTCGCCGGCGCCTCCAAGCGCACCGTCTACAACCACTTCGGCAGCAAAGAGGCCCTGTTCGAGGCCGTCGTCCAGCACCTTCTGGAGCAGTTCCACGCCATCGACCGCGTCATCTACCGCGCCCACCTCCCGCTCACCGACCAGCTCGCCGAGTTCGCCCGCGCCAAGGTCGCCGTCGTCGAGCACCCCCTGTGGCTGCGCCTGCTGCGCGTCGTGCTCGGCGTGTTCATCCAGAACCCGACCCTCGCCCGACAGACGATGCAACAGGCCATGAGCGCCGACAACGCCCTCGTCCGCTGGCTCGACGCCGCCCGTCGCGACGGGCGCATCCACCTCAACGATCCCGAACGGGCCGCGCAGCTCTACTGGGCCATGGTCAGCGGGGCCCTGTTCTTGCCCCAGCTCTTCGAGGCCCCCCTCCCGCCCGACCAGCGCGACGCCTTCATCGAGGAGATCGTCGCCACGTTTCTTGCGCGCTTCGCCGCCCAGGCCACTTGACGCGACAAGGGTTCGCGCTCGCCCGTTCGTGGTGGGTTCGTTGGGTTCGCGCTCGCCCGTTCGTGGTGGGTTCGTTGGGTTCGCGCTCGCCCGTTCGTGGTGGGTTCGTTCATGTCGTGCTCGCCGATCCCCGGGCTAGCTCGCTGCGCTCGCATCGCCCGGGGCTACACAAGGAGCGCCCCTGTCGGGGCTCGCGCAAGAGGGATGGAGGTGGACCGACGGGAGGAGCGTTGTCCAATCATGGTCAGGCGGCGGCGATCCAGCGTTCCTCCATCCTACCCCCTTCGGACCCCGACCCGTACGACCTGCTTCGGTCAAGAGACTCGTCCATGCCCACGTCGTCCTGACCGCCCCCAAGGCCCGGGCGCGAGCCCCGACAGGGGCGCTCCTTGTGTAGCCCCGGGCGATGCGAGCGCAGCGAGCTAGCCCGGGGATCGGCGAGCACGACATGAACGAACCCACCACGAACGGGCGAGCGCGAACCCAACGAACCCAACACGAACGGGCGAGCGCGAACCCAACGAACCCAACACGAACGGGCGAGCGCGGCACAGACGCATCCACCACGAACGGCGAGCGCGACATGAACGCCATCAACACGAACGACGAGCCTGGCATCGACCCGCTGCGCCTCCAGCGACGCACCGCGTAGCCCCTCAACGGTAGCTCGCCACCGCGTCGGCCACGTGCCGACTGCCCAGGATGCAGGCCACCGTGCCCAGCCCAGGCCAGGTCGTGTCGCCCGCCTGCCAGAATCCCGGTGGGCCCACGTCGTAGGGCACCGCCCGCTGGTTGCTGTTCCCGAGCGCCTGCCGCACGCCCCCCACCGCCCCCCGGCCGCGCCGCGTGAACCGCGCGTACGTCCTCGGCGTCGCCGCCTTGCGCACCACCGCCCGCTCGCCGAGCGTCGGATAGACCCGGCGGGCGATGCCGATCAGCCGCGCCGCCATCGCCTCCTTCTTCGCGCGGTAGGCCGCGCGCTCAAGCCCCTCCCAGCCCTCCAGCTCACAGTGGGTCGAGATCATCACCGCCCGATGCCCCTCAGGCGCGCTCAGCGTGTCCCCGGGCGACGACGTCGAGATGAACAGGTTGTTCCCGTCCCCGAGCGGCGCGTCGTAGTCGAGCAGGAACCTGGTGGTGCGTCAACGCCTGCCCTCCACCTCCGACTCCGGCACCCCGAGGAACACCACCAACGCCCCGCCCAACGATCCCGCGTCCCGCGCCACGAAGCGGCCGAGCCCCTCTTGAAGCAGCCCCGGCGCCAGCCGCACGGCGTCCTGCACCGGCAGCGTGCACACCACCTGAGGCGCCTCGAAGACGCCGCGCCGCGTCTGCACCACGTACCGACGCCCCGACCGCTCCACGCCGTCCACCCGAGCCGCCAGCTCGAGGCGACCGCCCAGCTCCGCGTACCGCGCCAACACCCTGCGCCAGAAGCCATACGTGCCGCCCCGCGCCCGGGTCAGCCCCGCCCCCCGGATCGTCACCCCCAACGCGCCGTTGATCAGCGGCGCCTCATCCACCCCGCTGTGCACCGTGTCCTGCAACAGCATCCCGAGCAGACCCCGCAGCGCCCGATCCTCGCCGAGCCCACACGCCCGCAGCGCGTCGCCCATCGTCCAACCCAGATACCGCACCAGCGGCCAGCCCCCGACCGGCAGCGCCCGGGCCGCCCGCACCACGTCCCCGGCGCCCCGGAGCGGCAGCTTGATCCCCCCGCGGCTCGCCGCCCAGAACACCGACGCCAGCCGATCGAGCAGCGCCCACAGCCGCCGGTGCCCGTCCGTGTCGCCGAACGCCCGCAGCCGCTCGGCGTGCCACCGCGACGGGTCCCGGTGCAGGGTCACCTCCCGATCCGGCATCCACGCCACGTACCCCGCCAACAGCTCCGCCTCCAGGTCCGACGCCCCGATCTCCTCCAGGAACTGCCCCCCACGCCCCCTGGCTCAAAGTCCACCAGAGTCGTCGCCCCCACGTCGAAGGCAAAGCCCGACTCCTGGAAGTAGCCCGCGCACCCGCCGGCCGCCACGTGCGCCTCGAGGACCACCGTCGACAGCCCACGGGCCTGCAGCCGGCACGCCGTGGCCATGCCCGCGATACCCCCTCCGATGATGATGACGTCCGTCACGGCCCCGCCCGTTGTTGCACCTTGCACCTGCCACCTGCGCGCATCGTGCAATCTACCACAGGCAGCCGTGCCGGTGAGCGGTGCCGCATCGACACTCCTTCTCCCCGCAGCGACGCCGACAACGACATCGCCGCCTGGCCAAGAAACGGAACCGGCCCCTTTCGGGGCCGGTTTCAGGCTGTCCGAAGACAGGCCCGCGAACAAGCGGCAGCGGTGAGGTAGGAGGTGGGGGGCCGGAGCGGGATCGTGCGATCCGCAAAGAGAGGGAGGAGGGGGTATAGACCGCTGGCGAGACGGTCCGGTGGGTGTTGAGCCTGTCCCGCGGGGTGGCTGCCAGGTTACCGGCGAGCCTGCGCGGGGGGCCCGTACGTGGGGTGGGATGCGCTGCCTTGGGTTCGCATGGGGCGAGCCCTCTCTTCGCGACAGCGGTTGTGCAGGGCGCGTGCCAGCGATAACGCGACGCGTCATTTCTGTGGGCACACATGACGGGCCCCGATGATATCGACCTCCGCGACCCTCGTCAGAGGGCGAGGCGGCGAGGCGGGGACGTGATGGGTGGACCCACCTGGCCACTTGACACGCCAGTGGCCTGGCGAGTGCCGAAGCCACCCCCTCCGACGGCGGGCGCAACCCCCGCGCGGGGCCAGGGGCAAGAAAAAGCAAAACGCCAACCCCCCCGAAGGGAGTCGGCGTAGAATGCTTATCATGGTGGCCCACGAACAGTTGCAGCGGCGAGAGGAGGGGAGGGGGGCCCGGGCGAATCAAGGATTCGCGAAGAGAGGGTGGGGGGGATATAGACCGCTGGCGAGACGGTCCGGTGGGTGATATTGGGGTGGGGTGCGCTGCCGGGTTCGTATCTGGTAAGCCCTCTCTTCGGGGTCTCGCTAGAGCAGGCTGTGTGCCATGTACTCCAACGTTACTGATATTTTTTGACAAGGCCGGATTTATCGGCGTCCCCGTGGCTCGGACCGGCGGAGGCGGGTGGGGGGCGCCTGGCCACCCGGCTTGCCACCCTCCGCAACTCTCCTGGGAGCCCCTCTGACGGTTCTGTTGAGAGGGTGCCTGCAGGTCACCTTCGAGCCCGGTGGGCACGACCACGGCGTGTCGACCGGCAAGTGTAGGAGCCGTATGGCTCCTTCAGTTGCCACCCCTCATCGTCTCCCCCCTCGGCGCCCGGATCGGCGCGCCGCCCTGCTGGAGCTTCACGCGATGCCCCTGCCCACGCTGGCCGAACGCTTCGAGGACGCCGCCGCCGACCTCTTCTGGGTCCCCGATGACGTCGAGGTGCTCATCGGCCCGGAGCTCACCTGGTGCGCGAGCGCGCGACCCGAGCCGCTCTACAACGCCGTCGTCCGAGTCCGCGTCCCCGAGGACCGCGCCGAGGCGCTGGTCGCCGAGGTGAGCGCGCGGCACCAGGGAGTGCCGTCCCGGTGGACCCTCTTCTCCCACGCCGCCAACCCGGCCCTCGAGGCGGCGCTGGCCCGCGCGGGCTACGCCCCGCGCGAGGTGCACGACGTCCGCGTCACCGACGTCCAGCGTGCACCCGCCGCGCGCGGTCCGTCGTCCTGCACGGTCGTCCGGGCGACCACCCGCGCGCAGCTCCTCGACGCCTGGACGGTGAGCCAGCGCTGCTTCGGCCACGCGGTCGCCCCCCCGGCAGCCGACGTCCTCGCCAACGAGCTCGCCCACTACACCCCGGCCGACGCCCGGGCGACGCGCTTTGTGGCCTACGCCGCCGACGGCGCGGCGATCGGCTGCGGCGGGCTGACGCTGGACCGCGCGGCGGGCGTGGGCTTCCTGTGGGCGGGCGGCACCCTCGAAGGACACCGGGGGCGTGGGGTCTACACGGCCCTCGTCGACGCGCGGGCGGCCCACGCCCGACAGGCGGGGTTGACCCACGTCGGCGTCTTCGCCAAGCTCGATACATCGTCTCCGATCCTCGGACGGATCGGGTTCGAGACGCTCGGACAGATGGTCCTGTGGGTGCGGACGCCCTGAGCTGCGCCTCCGCAGCGGCGATCGCGCCGCGCAGGCCGACGCCCATCCATCGGATACGCCAGGGGTCCTCATGAACGCCGCTCGCCCGCTCGCCGCTCACCGCCTCGCCTGGCTCCTGCTGGCCGCGCTGGCCCTCGGCGCCCTGCCCGCCCACGCCCAGGATCCCGGGCAGGCCGTGGCGCCGCTGGACTGGCGGGCGGAGGACGTCAACGGCCGCGCGGTGGACACGAAGAGCTTTCGCGGCAAGCTCCTGCTCGTCTTCATCAACGCCCCCGCCACCAAGGGGAAGGCCCGCGCCCTCACCGAGCAGCTCGCCGTGCGCTACGGCGACCACGCCGGGCTCGGGCAGCTCACGATCGTCGACCTGAGCGAGGCGCCGCTGACGTGGCGCGGCGCCGAGACGATCAGCGGGACCGTCAGCGCCCGCGTGCGCGAGGCCCAGGCCTGGACCGTCGAGAACCTCCAGAAGACCCTCGCCCAACACCACAAGCCCCCCATCGAAGGCCTGGAGGCGCGGCTGCACGTCGTGCTCGACTGGGACGGGGAGCTGGTGACCCGCTACAGGCCCTGGGACACGGCGCGCACCATCACCGTGGCGCTGATCGACAAGGAGGGGCGCCCCCTGGCCAACTACCGCGTCGACCAGCGCGATGAGCTCTTCGCCGCCATCGACGACCAGCTCGAGAAGGCGCCGTGATCGACGCGCGCATGGCCTATCTGGCCACCTGGGTCACGCTGCTCGTTGGGGCGGTGATCGCCGTGGCGACGCGGCCCGAGGCGTTCGAGTGGACGCGCCGGCCGTGGTGGCGGTTTCACCTCGAGCCGTGGAAGCCCATCACCTTCGCGCTGGCGACCGCGGTCATCGCCGCCGCCGCCCCGTACTCGGGCGACCCGACCTGGGACCTGGGGGACTCGCTGCTGGTGTCCTGTGTGGTGTTCCTGACGAGCCCGTGGGCCGTGGGCGCGATCTACCGGGAGCTGCTCGGCGTCCAGGGGCGGTCGTGGCGCCGGCTGTACGTGGCAATGGTGGCGTTCTGGCTGCCGTGCTGGACCTACGACGCCTACATCCTGCTGCGCGATGGGATCTACCCGCCGACCTGGTGGTCGAACCTCGGTCTGTCCGGGCCCATCTGCCTGCTGGCGGGGCTGCTGTGGAACCTCGGCGCCCAGCCCGACCAGCCCGGCTACTTCACCTTCCGGTGGGCGAGGTGGCCGCCGGCGACGCCCACGCCCTTCCGACGCGTCCTGGGCCTCGCCCTGCTGCTCATGGTGCCGGTCGGGCTGGCCGTGGCGGCGTTCATCGCCAGCTTCCTGCTCGACGGGGCACTTTGACACATAACCCTTGGATGACAGTGGCTTATGGTGCGACCAACGGGCGGCGACTGGAGAGGATCGACAGGAGCAGCGACAGGCTCACGGCCACGACCAGGATCGCGTAGACCCGGACGACGGCGGCCATCAGCGGCAACGGCTGGTCGGCGATGGGGGCGTCGCCGAGCTCGAAGGCGATCATGCCGGCGGTCATCACCATGCCCGACAGCATGCCCAGCGAGCGCGCCTTGGCCCCGAGCGCCGAGGCGATGCCGACCTCGCTCGGCGGCACGCTGCCCATGATGAGGGTCATGTTCGGCGAGGAGAACATGGCGAAGCCGGCGCTCTGGACGCCGAGGACGAGGGCGACGTAGGGCAGGGTGGTCGTCGCGTCCAGGCCCAGGCCGAGCAGCGCGCTGAGCAGCACCAGGCCCACGCCCACCGACGCCACCTGCCGGGCGGGCACGTAGTCGGCCAGCCGGCCGGCCAGCGGCGCGAGCACCGCCATGACGACCGAGCCGAGGGCGAGCACCTGGCCGGCCGTGTCCGGGGGCTGCTCGAGCGTCACCTGCAGGTAGAGGCTCGCCATGAACAGCGAGGTGTATGCGTTCATGTACAGCAGGCCCTGCACCGCCAGCGCGTCCCGCAGCACCGGGTGCCGCGCCAGCGCGCGCACGTCGATCAGCGGCCGCTCCAGACGGGGCTGCCAGAGCACGAAGACCGCGCCGAGCGTCAGGCCCCCCGCCAGCAACCCCACGCCGAGCGCGCCGTCGTGCAGTGAGGCCGCGCCCATGACGCACGCCAGCACCGCCCCGATCAGCAGCGCCACGCTCGGCGCGTGCACGAACCGCCCCGGCCAGCGCCAACGCGAGGCCAGCAGGCCGTGCATGGCCGTCGCCAGCACCACCAGCACCCCGCCGCCCACCCAGAACACCGAGCGCCACCCCCAGGCGTCGACCAGCGCACCGGCGGCGATCGGCCCCAGCGTCAGCCCCGCGTACGCCGCCCCCATCGACGCCCCGAACACCCGACCGCGCCGCTCCGCCGGCACCAGCTCCGTCAGGATCGCCGGACCGGTCACCGTGAACGTCGCCGCTGCGATGCCCTGGGCGAACCGCAGCACCAGGATGGCCGGCATCCACGACACCGACCCGATCACCAGCGACAGCACCCCGAAGCCCAACAGCCCGAGCTTGTACAGCGTCCGCTTGTCGCTGGCATCGGCCAGGCGGCCGAGCAGCAGCAGGAAGGACGCGCTGCCGCCCAGGAACAGCGTCTCGACGAGCCCAAGCGCGCTGGCGCTGCCGTGGAGCTCCGCCCCCAGCGTCGGCAGCGCCACACCGACCCCCGAGAACATGAACGGTGGCGCGAGCTGCGCCGCGATCACCGCCCAGACCACCCACCGCTCCCGACCTGACGTGCTCAAGGCCCTCCCACCGGCGGCTGCGAGGCCTGCCGGCGCCACTCCGCCGGCAGACCGATCTTCAGGAACACCGCGAACCGGTGGTCGGGATAGCGGGCCACCAGGTGCTCCGTCACCCGCTTGAGACCCGCCGGGTCGACCGGCAGCGCAGGGTGCTCGGCGGCGACCGCCGCGGCGACCGCCTCGAGGTACTCCCTCTGCGCCGTCAACAGCTCCACGCCGCCGGACGCGCCGCGGCCCGGGTGCACAAAGCGCGCGCCCATCGCCTCCAGCTCCGCCACGCGCTCAAGCCACGCATCGGTCAAGCCGAGCTCGAGCCAGCTGTGCGTGCCGTTGGCCACCAGATCCCCGGCGAACAGGTGCGGACCGACCTGCGCCACCACGTGCGCGGCGCTGCAGCCCGCCCCCACCACGTGCAGCTTCACAGGCACACCGGCCAGCTCCAGCTCCGTCGCGGCGTCGCCGAACGACTCGGGGACCGGCTCGGTGAGCGGGTAGTCGGGCTTGTAGCGGTCGTAGAAGGCCGCCACGCGCTTCTTGTGCACCTCCGGGATCAGCGCCAGGACCTGCGCCGAGGTCAGCACCTTCGCGCCGTGGTCCTGGAACACCTTCGTGCCGTTGAACTTGTCCGGGTTGGCGTGCAGCACGATCGCCGCGACCACGGGCTTGCCCGTCGCCGCCTCGGCCACCTCGATCAGCTCCCGCGCCTCCGACTCCACGAACTGGGTGTCGATCACCACCACGCCGTCGTCGCCCTCGATCCAGTAGGACACCGTCGAGAAGGTCCAGCTGCTCGAGGTGTACCGGCCGATGCGCCCGTCCTCGGCGAACCGCTCCCAGGTCCCCGTGTGCGCGGGCGCCGTCACCGCCGGGCCGACCGTCTCCGCGGCCGGGCCGGCACACCCGAGCGCCGACCCCACCATCACCGCGCACAGCGCCCACCTTGGCCATCGCCTCATCACAGCACCTCCTCATCCTCGAGCACCGACATCGGCCCCCACGGCGCCGACTCGCCGGCCACCAGCGCCTTGAAGTGCTCGCGGCCGACCGTCGCGTCGCCCATCTCCAGGCAGTGCTCGTACGCCCGCGACTCCACCCCGCGCCGCAGCTCCGCCGGCAGGCCCACCGACGCCAGCACCCCCCGCTTGAACGCCGCCACCGCCGTGGGGCTCCGACGCACCACCGACGCCGCCAGCGCCCGCGCCCGATCAAGGCCCACCTCCACGTCGTCCACCAGCTCCTGCACCAGCCCGATCCGCAGCGCCTCCGCCGCCCCGATGGGCTCGCCCGTCATGCCCAGCCTCAACGCCTGCGGCACCCCGATCAACGCCCACAGCTCCGAGGTCCCCCCCGCCCCCGGCACGATCCCGAGCCCCGTCTCGGGCAGGCCGAACCGGGCCTCTGGCGCCGCGATGCGGTAGTCGGCCGTCAACAGCCACTCCGTGCCCCAGCCAAGGGCCACCCCGTTGACCAGCGCCACGTGGAACAAAGGCAGCCGACGCAGCTCCGCCAGCACCTCGCGCTGGTAGCGCACATGGTCGGCCACCTGCGCCGTCGTCCAGCCCTGACGCTCGGTCACGTTCGCGCCCGCGATGAAGATCGCCGTCCCCTTCGAGGTCCGACGCCGCGAGTAGCTCACCAGCACCCGCGCCCCCTCCTGCCGCAGCTCCTGCCCCAGCCTCGCCAGCGCCTCGAGCTGCTCCAGCCCCATCTCGTTCGCCCTGCCGTGATTGAACTCAAGAAAAACCGTTGCACCTTCACGACTTACGTGCAGCGCCATGTTCGCCTCCTTCGCCGGTTCGCGGGTTCGCGTCGCGTCCAGACTGCCGCCGGGACGCCGCGGAAAGGCCCCATGTGTGCCACATCCCGCCGACACACACCAGCCGATCCAGCGGCACCGCCAGGGCGGTCGAGTTCTGGGCTCCGCCCAGACCCGCTTAGAGGCCATTGCCTTGATAATCAGTTTTCGAAGACAAAATAAATGGATTCTCAGGGCGGTAGCCTTGAGCGGGTCTGGGCGGAGCCCAGCCGAAAGTTGACCCTCTGAACCCGAAGGCACACAACTCGACCACCCTGCCGGCACCGACCCTGGGGCTCCCCACCCCACCTTCACCCCACCGCCCGGCGCCACCGGGGCGCCCACACCCCACCTCCCCCCGCCGACACGGCGTCGAGCGCGGCACGGCTCTCGCTCTTGGGATGCCCCGAAGCAGACCCCTCGCGCTCGCTTCGCAGACACACACCAGGGAGCTCACCATGAACGTGATCAGCGCAGGACATACGCACATCGGACGCCGCCAGAACAACGAGGACGCCTTCCACCTCGAGCCCGACTGCGGGCTGTTCATCGTCGCCGACGGCATGGGAGGGTATGAGGGCGGTGAGGTCGCCAGTCAGCTCGCCGTGTCCACCGTCACCGAATTCTTCGTGGCCCACGAGCGGGACGAGGCCGTCACGTGGCCGTTCGGGATGGAGCGGGAGCTGTCCTTCCTGGAGAACAAGGTCATGGTGGCCGTCCGCATGGCCCACCGCGACGTCATCGAGCGCCGCACCGGCAAGCTCGCCGAGATGGGCGCCACCGTCGTCGTGCTCGCCGTAGACCGCGCCGGCGCCGAGGCGGTGCTCGCCCACATGGGCGACAGCCGCATCTACCGCCTGCGCGATCTCACCCTCAGCCAGCTCACCCGCGACCACTCCTTCTACAACCAGCTCGCCGACTCCGGCATGAAGGACCTCCCCAGCCCCGAGCACTTCGTGCACAAGAACATCATCACCCGCGCCCTCGGCTTCCCCTCCGGCGGCGATCGCCCCGAGCTCCGCACCGTCCACCCCCGGCCCGACGACGTCTACCTGCTGTGCAGCGACGGCCTGTGCGACGTCGTGCCCGATGCGGTCATCGCCGCCCACCTCCTCCACCTCACCCCCCAGGACGCCTGCAAGGCCCTCGTCCAGGAGGCGTATGACCGGGGCGGCCGGGACAACATCACCGCCGTGGTCGTGGCGTTCGAGGCGCAGGCCGAGAGGAGGTAGGGGGTGTTTCACGTGAAACATGGGAGGGCGGAGGAGGTGCGGGAGAGCTCCCCCGCCGCTGCATCCGCTCGCCTCCGGCTCGCGGGCAGCGTCGACCCCTCGCAAGCGAGAGGTCATCGGGCCCTCTGTCTACCGACGGCTTGTGGTTCACGTCTCGTGGCACGGACCAGATCCTGGGATGGACGGCAGGCCAGGACGGGCGGAGCCCGTCCACGCTCGACACGCAACCATCCGAAACCAGGAAGAAGGTCACGCCGTCAGGATGGGAGTCTCCGTCATGCCTCGACCCGTGAACCCGAAGCCGTGGGTGGACAGAGAGCCCGAGCACCCCTCGTTCACGAGGGGTCGACGCTGCCCGCGAGCCGGAGGCGAGCGGATGCAGCGGCGGGGGAGCCGCGGCTTCGCCGCGGGAGAGCTCCGTCAATCCACCAGCCCGTGCTTCTTGCACAGATGCCGGAGGTGCTTGCGGTCGACGCCGGACTGGCGGGAGGCCTCGGAGAGGTTGCCTTCGCAGCGGGCCATGAGGTCGCGGAGGTAGCGGAGCTCGAAGTTGTCGTTGAGGAGGGCACGGGCCTCGACGAAGGGGAGGTCGGTGCGGACGGCCAGGGGGTCTTCGCCGAGCTGCGCGGCGAGCGTGATGCGGAGGTCGGCGAAGGCGGCGGCGCCGGGGGAGAGGGCGATGGCGCGCTCGACGACGTTGCGGAGCTCGCGGACGTTGCCGGGCCAGTTGTGGGCCATGAGGCGCTGGAGGTTGGGGCCGGCGCAAGGGCCGGCGTCGAGGCCGCGGCGTCGGAGGAGCTCCTGGACGAGGGGGCCGAGGTCCTCGCGGCGGGCGCGGAGGGGAGGGAGGCCGACGCGGACGACCGAGAGGCGGTAGAACAGGTCGGGGCGGAAGGTGCCCTCGGCGACGCGCTGCTCGAGGCCGTTGGAGGCGGCGATGACGCGGACGTCGATGGGGCGCTCTGCGTCGGCGCCGACGGGGCGGACCACGCGGGCCTCGAGGACGCGGATGAGGCGGGCCTGGGCCTCGAGGCCGATGCTGCTGAGCTCGTCGAGGAAGATGGTGCCCTTGTCGGCGCGGGCGAATGCGCCGAGGCGAGGGGCGTTGGCGCCGGTGAACGCCCCGCGGACGTGGCCGAACAGCTCGCTCTCGAGCAGGGAGGCGGGCAGGGCGCCGCAGTCGACGACGACGAACGGGCCGCGGCGGCGGCCGCTGCCGTCGTGGATGGCCCGGGCGGCGAGCTCCTTGCCGGTCCCGGTCTCGCCCTCGAGCAGGACGGTGACGTCGGAGGCAGCGGCCAGCTGGAGGACAGCGAAGACCTCGCGCATCGCCAGGCTCTCGGCCACCATCTCGCCGAACCGCCGGGACTGGCTGGGGGTGACCTCGAGGGCCTGGGGCCGGGGCTGGACGCGGAGGAAGCTGTGGCCGACCTTGAGGGTGGCGCCGGGGGGCAGGGCGGCCTCGGCGATCAGGGAGCCCTCATAGAGCGTGCCGTTGCGACTGTCGAGGTCGCGCACGAGGTAGCGGCCGTCCTGCTCGACGATCTGGAGGTGCTGCCTGGAGACGCGCTCATCGCGCAGGACGAGGTCGCAGGTCTCGGCGGTGCCGACGATGACCGGGGCCGCGCCGAGCCGGACCGCGTGGCCCATGTCGGCCCCCTCGATCACGACGAGCTGGCAGCCCTGGGCGGCCCCGGCGAGACCGGGGAAGGCGTCGCTGTGGACGGTGAGGACGGTCTCGGTGGAGGGGGTGCGGGGCATGAGGGCTCCTGGGCGGGGCGTTCGGGCGCGTTCGGCCAACACTCTACACCGATTCAACTTTTTCGTCGCCTTGGGGACGGCGACGGGGAGCGGTGGCGGCTTGACACACCTCGGGACTCGCCGCAAACTCCGCCACCTTGTGCAAGGTCCATCCACCCTCGTCCGGCCTCATGACCATGACCTCCAGCCTGCCCCGACAGCTCGGCCCCTACCGCCTCGTGCGCCGCCTCGGCCACGGCGGCATGTGCGAGGTGTTCCTGGCGCGGGCGTTCGGGGCGAGCGGGTTCGAGAAGGACGTGGCCGTCAAGGTGCTGCTCCCGGACCTGGCCGGCGACGCGACCTACGAGCGGCTGCTGATCACCGAGGCCCGCCTGGGGGCGCGGCTGTCCCATCGAAACCTGGTGCAGGTGCACGACCTGGGGGTCGAGGAGGGGGTGTACTTCGTGCGGCTGGACTACGTGGACGGGCACGACCTGCACACGCTGTGTCGGGCGGAGCGTCCGCGGCCGGAGGTGGCCTTGTGCATCGCCGAGGAGGTGGCGCTGGCGCTGGACTACCTGCACCACTTCGTGGACGAGACGGGCGTGGTGGTGGGGCTGGTGCATCGGGACATCAGCCCGGCGAACGTGCTGCTGTCGACCTCGGGCGAGGTGAAGCTGGCGGACTTCGGGGCGGCCAAGGCGACGCGGCGCGCGGACACGACGCAGGCGAACGTGCACAAGGGCAAGTACGCCTACATGTCGCCCGAGCAGGTGGAGAACCGCGATCTCGACCACCGGTCCGACCTGTTCAGCCTGGGGGTGACGCTCGCCGAGCTGCTGTCCGGGCGTCGGCCCTTCGAGGGCGACGGGCCGCTGGAGACGATGGAGCGCATCCGGTCCAACGCGCTGCCCGATCTGTCCGCCATCAAGCCGGCCTTCCGGCCCATCGTCGACCGCTGCCTGCAGAAGCGCCCGGAGGACCGGTACCGGGACGCGGGCGCGCTCTACCGGGCCATCCATCGGCTGCGCGGGCAGCTCCCGCCGACAGGGCCGCCCCAGCTCGCCTCGTGGGTGCGGCGAGCGCGGGCGTCGCTGGAGGGGGGCTCGCCGGAGGCGGCCGAACCGCAGGACGGCTTCTAAGCTGTTGCACCGCGGTGCGCTTTGCGCGTACAACCTCTGCCCACCACCCAGGCGGCGACGCCACGCGGCGCCACCGAGCCACAGGAGGATACCCATGGCCAACCCCATCGCGACCTTCGATACGACCGAAGGCACCTTCAAGGTCGAGCTGTACCTTGCGGAGATGCCGATCACCGCCGGCAACTTCATCAAGCTCGCCAGGAGCGGCTTCTATGACGGGCTGCACTTCCACCGCGTCATCGAGAACTTCATGGTTCAGTTCGGCTGCCCGTTCAGCAAGGACCCGAACAGCGACCGCGCCGGCACGGGCGGCCCGCCCCACGGCAACATCGCCGACGAGTTCACCCAGCGGCTCTCCAACGAGCCGGGCACCCTCTCGATGGCGAACACCGGCCGCCCCAACAGCGGCGGCTCCCAGTTCTTCATCAACACCAAGCACAACAGCTTCCTCGACTGGTTCGACACGAGCACGCCGTCCAAGCACCCGGTGTTCGGCCGCGTGACCGAGGGCTACGACATCGTGGTCAACATCAGCAAGGCGCGCCGGAGCCCCCGCGATCGCCCCCTGACGCCGATCCAGGTGCGGTCCATCACCATCGCGGAGTAGCCCGGCCCCGTCTCACGCCCCAAGGTAGAGAGCCCTGTTCACACAGGGCTTTTTTACGTTCTTGGGTCAACGCGGCAGGTCAGGGGACGACCTGGAGCGCTGCGCTCAGCCCTCGAAGGCCTCTTTGAGACGCCGCGTGATGGAGCCCTGGAGCTTGGTGGCGTCCACGCCGACGGCGCGGGCCATCATGCCGAGCTTGACGACGACCTTGACCTTCGAGGAGGTGACCTCGATGGAGCCGGAGACGCCGGTGCCCTTGAGCTCGGCGCTGTTGCCCTTCCAGTTGGCCTTGACGCCGTACTTCTTCATCATCTCCTCGAAGTCGGCGATCTTCAGCTTGGCGGCTTCGGGGGCGAGGTTGTGGGCCTGCTCAACGACGACATCGGACATGGGAGCCTCCTTCGGGCGGTGTGGGGCATGGGCCGACGGGTCGCCGGCGACGGATTGGGCGACAGGATGAACGTTAAAGGGGGCTCTCGTCAATCGTCCGGGCCGCGCAGCCAGGCGGCGACGCGGCGCCAGACGTCCTGACAGCGCGGATCGGTGGCGAGGCCCATGTGGGTGGGGGGCGAGGCGCCGCCGACGTCGGCGGCGGTGATGCGCCAGAGCTCGCGGTGGGGCAGGGCGGCGGAGAAGAGGGCGGCGTCGGCGGGGCGGGCCAGGAAGGGATCGCCGTCGGTGAGGACGTGGAGGACGGGGACGTCGAGGTGGGGGAGCAGGGCGGCGTAGTCGGTGCCATCGTCGGCGCACCAGCGGCCGGTGCGGACCTGGGTGGCCAGGGCGTGCCAGTAGGGTCCGGACGGGTCGTCGGTGCCGATGCGGAGGCGGCGGACGGGGAGAGCGCCGAGGACGGAGGCGAGCGGGGTGAGGAGCTCTATCCAGGCGCGCTTGCGGAGCCATCGCACCGGGGAGTCGGTCCACTGGCGGGTCCAGAGGTTGGCGGCGAGCATGGCGTGGCGGACGATGGGGTGACCGGGGGTGCGGGCCATCCAGGCGAGGGTGGTGTGGCCGAACAGGCTGTGGCCGAGCGTCACGACGGGGAGGTCGGGCGCGAGGGCGCAGGCGAGGGCGACCCAGGTGGCGGTGTCGTCGACGAGGTCGTCGTAGCGCCACATGCGGAGGCCCATCGGTCCGCGGGCGCTGCGTCCGTGGCCGCGCAGGTCGGGCACAAGGACGTGGAGGCCGGCGGCGGCGAGCGTGTGGGCGAGGCAGGGGCGCGTGGGGTGCAGGAGGGTGCGGCCGTTGACCATCATGGCGTGGCCGGCGATGACGATGGCGCGGGGGTCGCCGACGGGCGGAACCTCGCTGGCCCACAGCGGCCAGCCGTCGGGTGCCTCGACGCGGTGCTGCTCGAGCTCCGTGGGGTCCTGGGCCACCGGCCCTCCCGATTGTTTCACGCGGTGCGTGGTTGTTTCACGGTCGGGCGCTACTGCTCGGCCTCGCGCCGGGCGCGGCGTCGGTCTTCGTAGTAGGCCTCGGGGCCCTTCATCACGCAGGCGTCGTAGTCCGCCTCGGAGAAGCTCGGCTGGGCGTACTTGGGGGTGTGGTAGGCGTGGCGGGCGCAGACCTCATGATAGCGGGCGATGAGGTCCTCGCACGCCGGTCCGCCGAGCTCCGTGGCGCATTTGGCCTGAAGCCGCTCGCGGGCCGGGTCGGCGAACTTGTCACGGCCACAGCTGCGGCCAGCGAAGGCCACGAACATCACCGTCAGGGCGAGCAACCCGATGGCGGCGACGCGGACATAGGTCTCGTCGAACAGATTACGGATGGTGTCGAACATGCCCGCCTCCTGGCTCGGCGCTTTGGGCGTGGTCCCGTCGGTCGGCCGCCGCTGGCGTGAAGACACGCACAACCCACTGACACAAAACAACTCTCAACACACCCCCTCAGCCACCGGGCGGCCGGGGCGGCGCCCAGCCCACCTCCGCCGTGCCGTCGCTGTAGACCCACACGCGCTGGTCGGCGGCGACGTTCTGGATCGTCACCGACTCGCCGTAGGGGAAGCGCACGGTGATGCGCTCGGCCTCGGTGGCGTCGCCGAGGCCGAAGTGCTGGACGAGGCTGTCCTGCGAGGTGGTCCCGCTGCCGCCGCTGACCGCGCGGAGCTGGTTGCGGCCGTTGGCGCGCACCTCGACGACCGCCCCGATGGCGCTCGTGTTCGTGCCCACACCCACGGCGCGCACCTGGAGGAAGTGGCCATCGCCGAGGCCGCGGTTCAGGTAGAGCCCGCTGGCCGCGACGTCCACGTCGCCGTCGTTGTCGATGTCCGCGGCGGCGGCGCCCCAGCCGTTCTGGACGACGAGGCCGCTCTCGAGGTTGCGGAGGGTGAAGAAGCCGGCGCCGTCGTTCTCGTAGAAGTCGCTGTCGCGTCCGGCGTAGATGCAGGTGATGAAGAGGTCGACGTCGCCGTCGTTGTCGGCCTCGAACAGGACCGGGTTGGAGTGGGTCTCGCGGTACTGGATGCCGCGGCGCTCGGCGTCGTTGCGGAAGGTGCCGTTGCCGGACTGGAGCAGCACCTGGGTCTTGTCGCTGAAGTGGTAGTAGAACGGGTGGGCCAGGTTGGCGCTCACCAGATCGAAGTCGCCGTCGTTGTCGAGGTCACCCACGGCCGTGCCGATGGTGTGCCCATAGGCGCCCGAGACCCGATCGCCCTGCGTGCCGAGGTCCGCCGCGCGCTCCCGCAGCCGCCCGTTGCCCTGGTTCTCGTAGTGGAAGTTCGGGTCCAGCCGGTAGTTGCTGACGAAGATGTCCGTGTCCCCGTCCCGGTCCAGATCCGCCACGGTCACGCCGCGGCCGGCGTGCAGCGCGGTCGAGATGCCCACCTCGGCCCCCGCGTCCACGAACGTCCCGTCGCCCTGGTTGCGGAAGAACCGGTCGGCGTAGTTCTGGTAGGAGTCGAACTCGCTGCTGCACTCGTAGTTGGCCAGGTACAGGTCCAGGAAGCCGTCTCCGTCGAGGTCGACCCAGGCGGCGCCCTCGGTGGGGCTGCGCTCGGGCATCCCGTCGCCGTTGCAGTCCCGCACCTCCTGCAGATCGTCGATCCCCGACCCCTCGATCACATCCGTGAACGTCCCGTCCCCATTGTTGTGCAACAGCACCTCGCCGACCCCCTCCCCGAAGTAGTCGAGGAGCTCGTCGTTGTCGTAATCCCCGAACACGCCGCCGCTCGACCCGTTCACGACCCCGCCCGGGATGGCGCTGCCCGTGACGTCCTCGAACCGCCCGTCGCCGAGGTTCCGCAGCAGCCGCGGCCCCGAGGTCATCAGGTCATCGAGGCCGTCGTTGTCGACGTCGCCGAAGGCGACCCTCGCCCCGATCGCCGGCAGGTCCTCCGCCCGATAGAACCGCTGTGCCTCGGCCGGCACGGCCTCCCCGCGCACGATGGCCAGTCGCACCTGCCAGGTGTACCAGGACGTCGCCAGCCCCTTGTAATACGTCTCCTCGTCCCAGTCCGGGAACCGCGCCCCGGCGAAGAAGGGCTCGGCCTCCTGCTGGTGGTTCTCGAACGCCAGCTCCGGCCCGCGCAGCGCCTCGTCCTCCACCCACGCGCGGTGGTAGCCGACGAACACATAGCCCGGCTCGACGACCTCGATGGGGACGTCGAAGGCATAGCGCACCCACGCCCCCTCGTCGGCCTCCGACACACACCGCGACCACTGGCCGATGGGATGGTCCACGTCGAAGGCGAAGCCGTCCGAGCCGAAGTCCGGCCACGCCGTCACGGTCGCCGGCTCGGCCTGCCGCGACAGGTTCTTCCAGCGCACCTCGGCGCCCACGACCGTCGCCCGCCCGTCCACGTAGAAGCCGTTGGCCCCGTACACCTCCAGCCGGTTCAGGTCGTACACCCCGAAGTCGCCCTGCACCTCCCGCGAGAAGACCCCGTCCGAGAAGGCGATCAGCTCGTCCGACAGCCCGTCCACCGTGATCCACTCCACGCCGTCTGGCAGAGCGCCCGCTCCGCTCTCCTCGCAGGCCGGCGGCTGGGGGACGTCGGGGGTCACATCGGGTTCGGCCGTGTCGGCTGCCACGTCGGGGCTCCCGCCGGTGTCGTCGGTGTCCGCGCCGCCGGTGTCGTCGTCGGCGACCGGGCGGTCGACGGGGGGCGTGGGGTCGCCGCAGGCGGCGGCGGTGAGCAGGAGCGCGAGCAGGAGGAGCGTGGTGCGGGTCATGAGGGGTCCGTGCGAAGGGCTCCGGCCGGACGCGAGGAGTCGCGGACAGGCTCGGGGCGGGCGCTGGCCCTATCGCAACAGAATGTGAGGGGGTTGGCAAGGTGTGCGACGTGTCGGCGCGGGGCGGTCGCGACGTCGGGCACTATGGGTTGGGACGCAGCATCACCGAGGAGCGAGCAGGCGCTCCCAGCCCTCGGTGAGGGCGGCCTCGATGGCGTGGTCGCGCTTCGCCTCGGCCTTGCAGAAGGCGAGGAAGGTGGTGGCCAGGGCGATGAGCTGGGCGTGGTTGAAGGCGAGGGGGTTCCAGCCGTAGAGCCACATCTTGAGGAAGTTCCCGCTCGCGGCGAGGCTGTGGGCCATGAGGCGCATGGAGGCGAGCTTGACCCCGGCGCCGAGGTAGGCGCCAGCGTCGGCGTCGTAGAGGGCGTCGAAGTGGGCGAGGTTGAAGTAGACGCGGAGGATGAGCTCGGTGAGGAGGGGGACGAGGCTCATGGTGGCGAAGTGGCCGACGGTGTAGCCGTGTGTGACCATCCAGCGGGCGGCGTCGGCGTAGGTGACCCGGGCGCCGTTGGTCTTGAGGATGAAGCCGGACTGCTGGGTGAGGAGCTGGGTGAGGGTGAAGAAGGGGGGCTGGACGCCCGCCTTCGTGGTGAGGTCGCTCAGGAGGTGAACGATCACGCCGATGAAGGCGGTGAAGGGGTTGTTGAGCTGGTGAGTGGGGTTGTCGATGACGTGGAGCTTGCCGTGGCGGTCGATGAGGGTGCAGACGCCGCGGAGGGTGTCGAGGGTGCCCGAGACAAACCCGAGGGCGGGGTCATGGCCGGGGGACATCAGGCGGTGGAGGGCGGGGCGCAAGCCGGGGACGTCGATGCCACGGGCGGCGCTGTTGGTGCTGAGGTCCCAGGGGACCTTCGCGGCGCCCTCGAGCTTGCCGCGGGCGGCCTCGAGCCACTGGAGCAGGGGGCTGTCGCCGCCGCCTTCGGTCATGCGGTCGGCGGTCTGGCTCAGGAGCTTCGTGACGGGGCTGCCGGTGTAGTCCTTGCCGAGGAAGGTCATGTCCTGGGGGATGCGGACCAGCAGGAGGTCGACGAGGCTGGCCAGGGCGGCGGCGACGCCGACGGCGGCGTAGTCCCAGCGGGTCCAGCGGGTGTCGCCGAAGCTGGCCCGGAAGCGACGGTTGACCTCGGCGATGCGGCGCGGGCCGAGGAGCTGGAGGAGGGGATCGGTCTCGGTGTCGATGGGGTGCTGGCGCGTGTACGCGTCGACCTGGCCACGGTAGTCCTCCCAGCTGTCGAAGGTGAGGGCGGCGAGCGGCTCGAAGCGGGGGAGGTTCGCGTCGATGGCGTGGAGCTCGGCGGGGCTGAGGGTGACGGCGGGCCGAAGCGCGCTGTGGTCGACGGCGGCGGCGTTCACGCCGATCCGGCCGAGGAGGGACGCCGAGGCGGCGGCGAGGGCGTCGAGGCGGGCTCGCTCGGCGCGCTGGCGGGCCTCGAGGTCGGTGAGGTGATCGGTGAGCTCGGCGAGTCGGTCCTCGGCGGCGGCGGTCTGGTGGTGCAGGGCGAGCGCGGCCTTCTCGGCGTCCTTCGTGTCCATGGGGGACTCCTTCAAGCCTGCTGGGGCTTCGGGGCGTCGTCGCCGAGGAGGATCTTCTCGACGTCGACGCCCTTGGCCTGGAGGACGCCGAGGGCGTCGCTGAAGATGGACATCTCGCGGGCGAGCTTGTCGACCATCTGGCGGTTGATCTCGGTCTCGCGGGTGAGGTCGACCATGCGTCGGGCGTAGTAGTTGATGTCCTCGATGAGGTGGGTGACGGTCTGCTGGTTCAGGTGCAGGACGTCCTGCAGCATCATCTCCCGCCTGGCCATCTTCTCGCGGGCGCGTCCGCCGGTGAGCCACCGCATGCCGACGTAGACCGCGACGCCGATCAGGACGACGACGCCGATGCCCGTGACCATCGAGGAGAGGCCGAGCAGGCCGCCGAGGCCGAGGGCGGCGAGCCCCGAGGTGATCCCGGCGGCGCTGAGGCCCATGACGCTGCCGCTCAGATAGATGGCGGCGATGGGCACGCCGACGGCGCTGGCCTTCGCGGCGAGGTCCTTGGCGCGGGCGACGATCTGGGAGTCGTCGAGCTTGCCGGCGAGTATGTCCTCATCGAAGGCGCAGGCGTCCTGGAGGAGCGCGATGGTGTCGGGGCCGATCGCGTAGTGGCTGGCGACCGTCTTGAGGGTCGCGCTGGCGACGGGGTTTGCGCCAGGCCTGGTGGCCCGCAGGACGCGGATGAGATCCTTGACGAGGGAGATGTGCAGGGCCTCCTCGGAGCCGCGGGGGATGCGGTGGTCCATGGTGGCGAGGAGGGCCTCGAGGGTCTGGTCGGGCGAGGCGATGTAGGCGCGGGCCTCGTGGCGCAAGGCCGGCGAGAAGTTGAGCTGCGTCATGAGGGTCTGGAGCTCGGCGAGCTCGCGCTGGTCGATACGCTGGTCGTCGTCCCAGGTCATCTGGATGATGATCTGGAGGTAGGCGAGCTTGACCTCGTCGCGCATGGCCTCAACGATCACGAAGCCGTCGACCTCGTCAACCTGGCCCTCGGCCCTGGCGGCGAGCATCCCGGTGAGCAGCTCCCCCAACGCCTTCGTGTTCAGCTCTCCGGACCCGAACCGCACCTCGCCGCTCGTCAACCTCACGCAGAGGCCGTCCTTGCCGGTGACCTCGCCCTTGTCGTTCACCTCGGGGTAGCTGGCCACGTCCTCGATCGCGACGAAGGCGAACCCCTTGGGCTCGCCGCTGCCCTTGAAGTAGAAGCCGGCGCGTGTGACGAGGAACCCCTCGCTGGCCGAGCCCATGATCGTCGCGTCGTGCAGCGCCAGCACCCGGTCGGGCGCCACCGAGGGGGCGTACGCCTCGATGGCGTGGCGGCGCTTTCGGTCGGAGATGTCCGAGCCGAACCAGAGTGATCTCTTGCCCTTGAGTTCAGGGGCCCAGGTGGTCACGAGCGCTTCGAGGGTGGGCATGGCTGCTCCTTGGTCGTGTGGCCGGCGCGGCGCGAGGGGATGCGCTTGGGACTTGGGCCAGGTTGAGCGGTTCCAGGTGATCTCCCTACCCTGAGGATTCCATAAAGCCGTGATGTGAGGCAAGCTACGGAGAGCCTGTCTCTCACGAACGTCGGGTCACAGGATAGGGTGAGGGTGCGACAGGGTGTGTCGCATTCGGGTCGGAGCTCACGATCGCCGTCCCGGAACTGGAGAGCTCACGGCGCCGCCGCTGCTGACAGGCGAGCAGGCAGGTTCGCGGCGCCGTGCGGGAGGCCGGCGCGTCCAACCTTGACGAGCCCCTCAGCCAGCTTCAGGACCGCGCGGCCAGCGTCTCGAGCTCGGCGAGCAGGCCCTCGAGGTCCCAGTCCTCCGCGCCCTCGAGGTCTTGCTGCATCAGGGTGCGCATGGCGGTGAGGGCCTGGCCGGCCTGGCCAGACTCCTTGAGGATGGAGATGGCCCAGACGTGTCCGGAGATGTGTTGGGGTGCGGCCTCGGCGCGGGCGTGGGCGACGGCCAGGGCCTCGTCGAGGCGATCGTCGGCCAGGAGGAGCTCGATGACGTAGAAGCCGAGCTCGGCGTGGATGCCGGCGTCGGTGTCGGGGAGGCGGGCGAGGACGTCGCGCAGGAGGGCGATGCCCTTGTCGATGTACTCGGGGGCGTCCATGGAGGCGGCGAGGAAGGAGGGGCCGAGCTCGAAGAGCCAGTCGTAGAAGGACGGGGGGAGGATGAAGGGGCGGCCGGGGGTGACGCGGGCGACGAGGAGTCCCCAGACCTTGAGCCAGTGCTCGCAGGTGGTGGCGAAGTCCTCCTCGCGGTCGGCCTCGAGGCCGACCTGGATGAGGTCTTCGAGCATCTCGTCGGAGGGGCGCTCGGGCTGCCATCGCTTCCAGAGCTCGCAGGCGGCGAGGCAGACGAGGTCGGTCCAGACGGGGTCGCGACGCGCGGCCTCGAGGCTGGTGTCGACGCGCTCGCACCAGCGCTCGCCGAGGGTCCAGGCGGAGTCGAGGTCTGCGGTCTCTGCGGCGAAGCGGTCGGTGGTGACGGTGAGCCCGAGGGCGCGGAGGCGGACGAGGAGCGCGTCCGTGGTGAGCGCGGCGATCTTGGAGATGAGGTAGGGGGCCTCGCGGACCTCGCGCAACATCTCGGGGTCCATGGATTCGGCGCCAGCGCCGCGGGCAGCCATGTCGGCGAAGAGCGCGATGGCGTAGGGGGCGACGTCGGGGATGTCGAGGTCTTCCATGTCATCGTCGGTGGCGTCGTCGCGAAGGTCGTCGGTCATGGTGGCTCCAGAGGGTGAGGGGCGGCGGAGGGGCGCCGCGGTGGCGGTGCACGATAGTGTGTGGGGTGGGGGACGGCAAGGGGCTCGGGCTCAGCGGACCGGGACAAAGAGGAGCGTGGGTTCGTCTCGGGCGCGGCCGAGCAGGACGAGGTCGCTGCTGCCCTCGGCGGGGGTCGCGGTCTCGAGGTCGACTTCTTCGGTGCGCCAGACATCCTCGGGGGCGCAGCCGACGCGGACCTGGTAGACGGCTGTCAGGAGGGGGTAGACCTCGTCGGCCGGGCGGACGAGGAGACGAGAGTGGGCGGTGGTGCAGTCGGGGGCGGCGGTGTGCCACTGGACGGTCAGGACGCCCTCGGCGCTCTGGCGGGCGGCGTGGAGCGGCGCCAGGCGGAGGAGGTAGTCAGCGTCGCGGCTGAGGGGCTCGGCGAAGAGGTCGCCGGCGACGTCCTGGACGACGACGTTGGTGGGGTCTGGGGCGTCGGCGCCGAGGGTGACGGCGACCGCCATGGTCTGGCGGAGGCGGTCGAGGGGGAGCCGGGCGCGGAGCCGCTGGTGGAGGCGCTCGGGGCAGTCAAGGCCGGCCGTCAGGTCGACGTCGTAATAGAAGACCACCCGGCTGAGGGCCTGGGTGCCGACGTCCTCGATGAGGACGCTGGCGTCGAGGCCGGGCGGCGCGCCGTAGAGGTCGAGGGTAAGGTCGCCTGTCGCGGCGTCCCACTGGAGCTCGGTCCAGATGCCGGCGCCGAGCTCCTCGGGGAGGCAGGTGGCCTCCTCGAAGGGCACGCGATCCTCGAAGGTGTTCTCGGCGCCGGAGCGGGCGCGAGGTGGGTAGCGCACGTCGTCGTAGCAGGCGGGGACGCCGAGCAGCGAGAACGCCAGGGAGGGGAGGAGCCAGCGGAGGATCGTGCGTCGCATCGCCATCACTTGCGCCTGGGCTGCTTGACGATGATGCCGAGGTCCTCGTCGAGCCAGTAGACGTTCTTCTTGTCCACGGCGATGCCGCGGACCTGGCCGGCGAGGTCAGAGAGCACCACAGGCTCGCCGCCCGCCAGCGGGACGCGCACGACGCCACCGGCGCCCTCCTTGTGACCCTGGGACTTGTAGACACGGCGCCCCACGCGATGCTCGACGTTGCTGCCGATGTTCGCCCAGCCCGTACCGTAATACAGGTAGCGGTCATCCACCGCGAACCCCGTGAAGAAGCCCCTCGGCTTGACGATCTGCTCGACCTCGCCGCCGTCGAGCTTCTTGCGCAGGAAGGCGGTGGAGATGTCGCGGTAGAAGTAGGCGTAGCCGTCCTGGAAGAGGATGGGCTTGCCGGAGGAGGGGAAGATGTCGGAGGCGAAGACCTCGCCCTTGCCCCCGGCCACGGGCAGGCGCGCGATGGCCTTGGTGTTGTTGTCGATCCAGTAGAGCTGGCCGTCGTGGACGCCGAGGTTGGCGACGAGGCAGCGCTCGGTGTCGACGAGCTTCTTCGGCGTCCCACCGGTCTTCTTGATGCGGTGGATGCCTGGGGAGGCACAGTAGTAGAGGTACTTCGCGTCCATGGTCATGGCGTAGACGTTCCTGACGCCGTCGGTGATGGTCCTGGGGGCACCGCCGGCCCTGGGGGCGCTGATGATGCCGCCCCAGGTGGAGATGTAGACCTCGTCCTTGTCGGGCAGGATGGCGGTGACGTTGTCGCTCAGCTCGGCGACGCTGCGGGTCTTGCCGCCTTTCTTGGGCACGCGGAGGACCTGTGCGCTCTCGCGGAAGCCGGAGGCCCAGTAGAGGTACTTCGCGTCGGAGGTCAGGAGGTGGCTGCCGGAGCCTGGCTTCGAGAGGATGACGGAGCCGTCGGCGCGCTCCTCGGGGGCTGTGGAGACGCTCTCGGGGTCGAGGTGGCGCGCCTTGTGGTCGCCGTCTCCCTCGGGGCAGCTGCCGCAGCAAGCGGTGAGGATGAGGGTGAGGCACAGCGTGGTGGCGGCGAGTACCACGGCGCGCCGGAGGATGCGGCCAGGCGTCGGCGGGCGCGGATTCGGGTTGGGCGGGTTGAGCATGGGAGCCCCCTCGGTGGTTTCGGGGCAAGAAGGACACTGGAGGGGGGCGGCGTCAAGGGGAGGGCGTGGTTGCCTGGGCGATCGAGCTGTCGGCGTGGCCGTCAGACGGGGTCGTCCGGTCGAGGTGGACGCGAGGAGCTCCAGCTCGCGGAGCGCGCCACCGATCCAAGCCACGGAGGCCCTCCGTCCCCGCTCAGGCCCCGCCCCTCGCGACAGGCCGGGGTTCGTCCCAGACGATCTCGAGGTCCTCGTGATCCTCGGCGTCGACGAGGACGCGGAGGTGGGTCATCTCGTGCAGGCGGGGCACGAGGAGGCGAGGGACGTAGTCGCGGACGGTGAGCTGGTAAGTCGGCTGGTCGGGCAGCTCGATCTCGAGCACGAAGCTCACCGCCGGATCACGCGCCGATCCGCGCGAACCTCCTGTGTCGCGGTAGGAGAGGACGCGAGCCTTGACCTTGTGCCCGGTCTTGCTCAAGCGCCTCACGCGCTTGTTGGGGTCCTCGGTGCGGCTCAGGCCCATCCACAGCGCGAACGCACCGAAGATCAGCAGCGTCCCGGCGCCAAGGAGCACCCCGACCCCGCCCTCGACACCGGAGATCGGGACTCGCAGCGCCCCGAGTTCCTCGCCGACCCCAAGCATCGACAAGACCGCCAACAGCAGGACGGCGAGCGCGACAAGCGTCACCACCGCGCCGACCAACGCGCAGCCCCACGACCGCTCCCCGTGCTTTGACGACTTGTGAGCCTCCCCCCGCTCGGGGTGACGCTGAGGCCTGGGCGATTTCATGCTGGCTCCTCGGCTCCTGAGTTGAAAGGCCCCCGTCTCCTGCGTCCCCCGCTGAGACCCAGGCAGCGACAGCGTGCCACAATCACCGGGGCAAGGGGAGTGGGAGCGACCGACTTCGACGAGACCCGGCTGGTCTGGCGGATCCCCACGCTCAGCGCCGCCGCTGGACAACGCCCGGCACCTGTCCTAGCCTCACACGCCGCGCCCGACGCTCACCCGCACGACCGACCCTCTCTGGAGCCCCGAGCATGCACATCTCCCCGACCCAAGAGGCTGGCCGCGCCTTGTTCACGCGCGGCATCAAGGGCCCCGTCGTCATGGTAAACCTGTTGCGTTTCAGAGAGATAGCAGACTACAGCGCCACCCCGGAGCTCGCCCCGGCCGAGCCGATCAGTGGGGCCGAGGCCTTCCGACGCTACGTGGCCCACACCCTGCCGCACCTGGCGGCGGCCGGTGGGGAGATCGTCTACATGGGCGACGGCGGCCCGTTCCTGATCGGCCCTGCCGAGGAGCGATGGGATCTGGCGCTGCTCGTGCGCCACCCCTCGATCGAGGGGTTCATGGGGTTCGTGTCGAACGAAGACTACATGGTGGGCACGGGACACCGCGTCGCGGCCCTTCTGGACGCCCGCCTGCTGCCGACCATCGAGCTCGCCGAGCCCGTCCGGGAGGCCGGCGCATGAGCACCTCCGCATCCGAACAGCCGTTGCGGGGCCGCGTCGCGTTGGTGGCCGGAGCCACACGAGGCGCGGGCCGTGGGATCGCCGTGGCGCTCGGGGAGTCGGGGGCGACGGTGATCTGCACCGGACGGAGCAGCCGCCTGGAGGCCTCGGCGCGCGAAGGCGCCTCGGGCCCCCGCGCGCCGTTCGAGCTGGCCGGACGCCCCGAGACGATCGAGGAGACGGCCGAGCTGGTCACCGAGGCGGGCGGCCACGGCATCGCCATCGTCGCCGACCACACGGCCGAGGCGCAGGTCGCCGCCGTGGCCCGACGCATCGAAGCCGATTACGGCCGCCTCGACGTGCTGGTCAACGACATCTGGGGCGGGGACGCGCTGGTCACCTGGGACCGCGGCGTGGACGGCCTGAACCTCGAGCACAGCCGGACTCTGCTCGACCGGGCGCTCTGGACGCACATCCTGACGACCCGCTTCATGGCGCCCCTGCTCAAGCAGAGCCCGCACGCGCTGCTCGTCGAGATCACCGACGGCGACACGCTCGCCTTCCGTGGCAACGTCCTCTACGACCTCATCAAGACGAGCCTCATCCGCCTCGCCTTCGCGCTGTCGGAGGAGCTCGGCCCCCAGGGCGTCACCGCCGTGTCGGTCACGCCCGGCTTCCTGCGCTCGGAGGCGATGCTCGAGCACTTCGGCGTGACGGCAGCGACGTGGCGTGAGGGCGCCGCGATGGACCCCCACTTCCTCCACTCCGAGACGCCGCTCTTTGTTGGCCGCGGCGTCGCCGCGCTGGCGGGGGACGCCGAGCGCTCCCGGTTCGCGGGTCGTGCGCTGAGCTCCTGGCGGCTGGCGCGGACCTACGGGTTTGTGGACGCCGACGGTGAGCGGCCGGACTGGGGACGGCACGCGGAGGCCTCGGAGTTCGGCGCGGCGCAGGCGGCCTCGCACGCGCGGTTCGTCGGGGGGGGCGGCGAGGGGGGATAGGCGACAACGGGTCGAGCAACAACGGTGGGTTGAGCAACGACGGTGGGTTGAGCAACAACGGCACCAGGCTGACCCATCTGGAGGAGCTGGCGTTGGCGTGGCTTGTCGCCGCGCCTCCCGATGACGGGCCGCACCCGCTGCAACCCAGCGTGCTGGTCGAGGTGGACGCGATGGCCGGGCGCCTGTCCTCGGAGGCGGTGTTCGCCGAGGCCGTGGCGACGTGCGCGGATGCAGGGAGCGGCATCCACTTCGACCTCGACCAGAACGAGCTCGACGTGTTCACGTTCGACGGGGCGTTCGGGCCGCGGCAGCAGTTTCGCTGGAGAGCTGTAGGGCGGGGCGGCAGATGGGCAGGCCGTGGCCGTCCCGGTGAGGCGATGCATTTCGGCCTTGACCGGGTCGGCTCGGCGAGTTACACGTCCGTACAGTCCTTTGCATCGGTCGGCCAGGTGGCGGGTTCGAGCTGCCGAACAGGCGCCCGCCCTCCCTGACCCCACAGTCTCCTGGCGCTGGCGCATGCCAGACGCTGCGACGCATCTCCCATCGGGTTGAACATACGTTCAACCCATCGTACAGGCTCGCGATACGCCGACCACCGCGAGCCACAGACCGTCTGGATGGAGACCCCGATGTCGACCCGTGACTGGTACGAGCTCTACGTCGTGGATGAACACGATCGCCGGATGGAGCTCTCGATGCAGTTCTACAAATGGGGCGACGCCGTCCCTGGCAACGCCGTGTACGAGCTGGAGCGACTCGAAGCGTTGACGAGGCAGTTCCAGGGCGTGATCCCCACCCACCTCGTCGACGACATGCTGCGGAGCAACATCGGCGAGAGTCACGCGCTGCTGCCGCGCTCCTTCGCGCTGGGCAACTACTTCTTTCTGCTGCTCCGCGCTGACCACGAGGTCCGGTGGGGCTCCTGGAATCTGCGCGATTGGAGCAGCCTCCCAAAGGAGG
>Ga0210033_1000632_pt1 | contig 33328 bp, 30 predicted proteins | sample CryGeymeta201501_FD_185465 | JGI IMG/M metagenome (GOLD analysis project Ga0210033, IMG submission 185465) | Groundwater microbial communities from Crystal Geyser aquifers in Utah, USA - Crystal Geyser metaG 2015-01 (SPAdes) (version 2) | ecosystem: Environmental > Aquatic > Deep subsurface >... | reverse complement strand
TGAGTTCGCAAGTGGCCCATCAGACGGCTAACATCGGGTCGGCTCTTGCCCATGGCCGCGACGTGATCTGCGACCCGGGTGCGCAGCTGTTCTTCTCGTTCGACTCGTCCGACTGGACCGTGCGGCGTCATCGCGAATTGAGCGGCCGTGGCGCGAGCCACGATAGCCTCCTGCTTCTGGGTGTCTCCAATATGGAGGGCCACGATCTCGCCGCACACGACACCCTGGCGCGCGTGCTCTCGGTGACCGCTGACGACTTCACCGCTAGCGGTCGCCGGCCGCGCAACGGCCGCTGCCGCGCTCCGCGCCGCCGTCAGATCAAGGAGAAGCTCGAAGCGGCGTTTCGCGACTCGCTCCCCCTGGCGCTCAACGCCGCCGTCCGAAGCGGTGGAGTACAGAGTCCGGCCAACTTGTCTATAAGTTCCAACGACTGGGTGGAGTGCGCCACGGACGCGGATTGCGATTTCCGGGCACCGGGTCATCACGCCGCCTACGAGATCCCACGCCCCGGCTATCTTGCCACCTGGCGCGGCGCCCGCGCGGTGTGTCGCCACCATCCGTTCAATGGGCCCTGTTCGACCAACCGCGTGTGCTGGCCGGCTGTCGAAGCCGATCGCGTCAACGTGCGCCCGGAGGGCCTCGAGGTTGTTCTCGAGGACGACATCGACCTGGATGGGGACCCACAGGACCCACAGGTTTCCTTCTTCACAGACTTGGTACGAGATGAGGTCTGTGATGTGGGCGAAGTCCACCGACCGGGCTTCCTGCCCCATACTGGAGCAGTCAACCATCGGGACTGGGGCCAGATGACCTTCGACTTCAGCGCCACCAGTGGGAGTGGCGGGCCCCAGTGCGCCCCGACACCAATCGAGATGATCCCATGATGCGGTGCGCTGCGCTCATGGCGCTCGCGCTGCTAGCAGGCTGCGCGGGTTCGCACGGCAGGGGAGACGGCGGGCCCCATGACGGCGGGGAGCCGGATTCGTCCTTCGGCGACGCGATGCCTGCCAGCGACGCCTTCACTTCACGTCTTGAGCTGACGACACCCCTCGGATCCTGCGAGGCCGAGGAGGAGGCACGCTGCGGTTGCATTGACGGCCTGCGGCGCTGCGACACCTGCACCGATGAGTGTCCGTTTGGTTCGGCGTGTGACGAGAACGCCGGTGTGTGTAGACGTCTAGATGTGCCGACGATCACCGGCGAGGGCACTTGGGATGACGCTTGTCGCCTGACAATTCCCAATGGAGCGGACCTGGCCGCGGACGCTGAGGTTCCATTTGACTTCTACTACTGCCACACCGGGAAGGTGTGTGGCGCGGGGCCTCGGCAGGTACTCGCGACGGCCTTCGATACCATGGGTGGCCAGTGCTACCCAGTGTCCTTCTGTCAGGCTGCGGCCTTGGCTGATCCGCCCGTGGACACACTGCACTGCGTCTACTCAGATGGCCGCGCCGTGATCGATGGGCCCCCCGAGGCTGGCGCTTGCCCAGTGGGCGATCCGCGCCAGCCCTACTGCGGCGGCGTGTGCGGCGACAACCTGCGCTGTCCGCGCTCACCCTATACGCCCTTCTTCGGGGATCCACCCGTGACTGTGCCAGGTGACCCGGCGTCATGCGTTGCTTTCTCGGAGCAACGGGCCTTCGGCGTTTGTGCATATCCTAGCGAGTGCGTTCGCGGCTTGGATTCGCACAATGACGTGCGACTGCACGCCTGCGAGAGAGACTACGGCGAGCCCTGCGCTTGCCTCGTGACGCACGAGCCGCCCGATGCGTCGCCGCCGCTTCATGGCTACTACGTGCTCGCCAGCGTCTGTCGCGACTATCGGCTGCACTTCCCCAGCTCCACCGAGTGCGTCGACGCGGCGTGGAACCCGCTGCCGCCACCGTGATGCGTCACGGGCTCAGCGCAGCACCTGCGGTGGATGCTCCGCGAACGGACCGAAGGCGCGACGCAGCCTGTGCTCACGGACGGTCCCTGATGCGCTGCCTCTCCCTCATTGGTTTGGTGCTGCTGGCCGCTTGCGGCGAGCCGTACCACGCACCCGACTCGGGCTGCGGCCTCGCCTGTCGCGATTCGAGCATTCGCGACGCTGGCAGTTTCATCGACGCCTACACCTCCCGCTTACCGTTGACGCAGCCGCTCGGTGAGTGCTTGCCGGCCGACGAGGCCGAGTGCGGCTGCATCGATGGCTTCCGCCGCTGCGACACCTGCGGCTGGTGTCCCACCGGCTTCGCCTGTGATGACTATGCAGGGGTGTGTAGGGGCCTCGACTACAACGATTACTATGGTCCTTCCGGCCAAACATGGGGAGACACCTGCGACTTTCCCGTCTTGTACAGCGTCCTTGGACCTGTCAATCCATACAGCGTTTACTGTCACACTGGCAAGGTTTGTGGGCCCAGTATCGAAGCAGACGGCGACTTCGGTCGCCACGCCTTCACCGGCCGCTGCTTCCCGGTCTCGTTTTGCCAGGCCGCGTCCGTAGCGGACCCGCCCGTATCGACACTGCGCTGCGTGTATTCGGACGGTAGCGACGTCGCGAATGGGCCACCCGACCGCGGTGACTGTCCGGTCGGGGACCTACGTGAGCCCTACTGCGGCGGCGTGTGTGGGGACAGTCTGCGCTGCCCACTGTACCCGGAGGTGTTGTTTTTCGCCCATGAGATCCGGCCCGGTCCGCCGCAGTCCTGCGTGGCCTTTTCGGAGACGCGCTCCTTCGGGGTTTGTGCGTGGGGCGACACTCGCTGTACCCAGGGGAATCCCGAGGGCAATCAGTTCGATTTGGACTCCTGCAACACAGGCTACGGCGAGCCGTGCGCGTGCCTGGTGACGCACCCCCAGCTCCACGAGTCGCGCTCGGTGCTGGGCTACGTCGTGCTCGCCAGCGTCTGTCGCGACTACCAACTGCACTTCCCCAGCTCCACCGAGTGCGTCGACGCGGAATGGAACCCGCTGCCGCCACCGTGATGCGTCACCGGCTCAGCGCACCACGTACGGTGGAAGGTGTCGGAGCACTTCATGGCAGAGGCCCCGTGCGACCTCGTGCCCAAGCCGGCCCGCTCCCCGCGCGACAGTTCCTCGACGTGGACCCGCAAGATCCGCAGGCGAGCTTCGAGTTGTTTACGGACGCCGTAGCGCGACCCCTGGTTTGCGACACGACCACCATTGGCCCGACGGGTGAGCCCAGGTTCTGGCTTCGGCAGCCGCCTGGTGCCTATCTGCCCTGGGACGGTACACTTGCACCGGCTTTGCACGATGGCTCCTTCAGCTTTCCGATTGCGCCCACCAGGGACAGCGTTGGTGCACCATGATTCCCACCGGGACCGACGGCCCATGACGCATCGTTCACTGGCTCTGGGCCTGGTGCTGCTCACCGCCTGCGGCGGCGAGCCGTACCACGCACCCGATTCGGGCTGTGCCGCGTGTGTTGACGCCGACGTCTTCGATGCCGGAACATTTGCTGACGCTTATACCTACCGACTGCCGCTGACTGAAGCGATCGGAGAGTGTCTGCCCGCGGACGAGACTGAGTGCGGCTGCATCGATGGCTTCCGTCGTTGCGACACATGCGGCTGGTGTCCCACGGGATTCGCCTGTGACGAGTACGCTGGCGTGTGTCGTGGCCTCGACTACGACGATTTCCATGGTCCTTCCGGCCGAACATGGGGAGATAGCTGCTCGGTAGTCGTCACCGATGGAACGGAGCGTGACGGGGCAACATCAAACCCGGACACGCACTTTTGCCACACGGGCAAGGTCTGCGGCGCCGACTCCGCTGCCGACGGGACCGTGTTCATGCCGATGGCCGGTCGCTGCTTCCCCGTGTCGTTTTGCCAGGCCGCGTCCGTAGCGGACCCACCTGTGCCGACGCTGCGCTGCATCTACTCGGACGGCACCGATGTGGTCGATGGGCCACCCGACCGCGGCGACTGTCCCGTCGGGGATCCGCGTCAGCCGTATTGCGGTGGCGTCTGCGCCGACAATCTTCGCTGCCCGGCGCAGCCCTTGGGTGGTGGCATCTTTGGCCCGCCGAGCCCGAGCTACCTCGGCTCCTGCAGCGGGCTCTCGGAGACGCGCTCCTTCGGTGTGTGCGCATACGGTGTTCAGCGTTGCTCGCGGGGAAATCCTGACGCCAACGACACAAGCGTCCGCCTGTGCGAGCTCGGCTACGGCGAGCCCTGCGCGTGCCTGGTGACGCACCCGCAGCTCGACGAGTCGCGCTGGGTGCTGGGCTACGTCGTGCTCGCCAGCGTCTGTCGCGACTATCGGCTGCACTTCCCCAGCTCCACCGAGTGCGTCGACGCGGAATGGAACCCGCTGCCGCCACCGTGATGCGTCACCGGCTCAGCGCAGCACCTGCGGTGGAAGGTGTCGGAGCACTTCATGGCAGAGGCCCCGTGCGACCTCGTGCCCAAGCCGGCCCGCTCGCCGCGCGACAGTTCCTCTTCACCTCCTTGGTGTCACACGAGCTGCCACCGGGCTGATGCTGCGAATCCCTGCGCAAGCGCGGTCGCGCCGCTACCTGTGGCATGCTGCCGGAGCTATGCTGTTCGCGTGTCACCTTGGGAGACCACGCTCGCGTCGCTCAATGCCTCCGGCGTCCGCTATGTGGTCGTGGGAGGGCTGGCGGTCGTACTGCATGGCCACGCACGCATGACTGCGGATCTGGATTTGTGCGTCGACCTGGCCCCTGACGCCGCGCGAAAGGCGATGCAGAGCCTTTCGCAGACCGGCCTACGACCTCGGGCACCTGTGGCGGCGCTCGACTTCGCGGATACCGAAATTCGAAGCTCCTGGGTGCGGGACAAGGGCATGCAGGTCTTCTCCATGTATGACCCGTCGAATCCACTGCGCGAGGTGGACGTCTTCGCGGTGCACCCCATCCCCTTCGAGGAACTCTATGCGAATTCCCTTCGCGTTCGCGTCGGCGCGACCGAGACGCGCATTCCGTCGCTGTCCGATCTGGTGAGGATGAAGCGCATCGCCGGTAGACCAGTCGACCTCGCAGACATCGAGGCGCTCGGGGCGTTGACCGGGGATGAGCCGTGAGTGACGTGCTCGGTGAGCCCACAGACTGGGCATGTCGCTGGGAAGACGCCCGACACAGGGCGCTGACGCTGGGCGCTCGCACGACCGCGGCGCAACGAATCGAGTGGCTCGAAGCGGCCATGAGGCTTGCCCTGGCGAGCGGGGCTCTGACGCGGGCGCTCGAAGCGCGAGCGGGGCGTATCGGCGGACCTTGGGATGCCAGCGACTGCCGCTCGTCGCTCGAGGCGGCAGGAGGACGCGACCTGCCCGAGGCTGATCCCACGAATCCCTGGGCGCGACAGACCTGATGGGATCGTGGTACGGGGCCTCTCGACGCCCAGAAGATCACTCTGGCGCAGGAGGCGCGCTGAATCGGGCGCGGCATGTCGACACGCTGCGGCCACCGTCGCCGCCGATGTTCGGTGCGTGGCGCGTCCACGCCAAGGACGCGCGTGGCGTGCTGCTCGAGCGTGGCTTCCCAATCGCCGTTGACGACGATGCATCGGAGCTGCGCGACGGCCTGTTTGTGCGTGGAGCGTCACCCGCTGTACCCAAGGGAATCCCGAGGGCAATCAGTTCGAGTTGGACTCCTGCAACACGGGCTACGGCGAGCCGTGCGCGTGCCTGGTGACGCACCCCCAGCTCGACGAGTCGCGCACGGTGCAGGGTTACGTCGTGCTCGCCAGCGTCTGTCGCGACTATCAGCCGCACGTTCCCGGCTCGACGGAGTGCGTCGACGCGGAGTGGAACCCGCTGCCACCACCGTGATGCTTCCCGAGGTGGCGCTCAGCCTCAGAAGGTCCGCGCTGGGACCCAAGGCTCTCTCGTGGGTCGAGCCGGGCTCGGGCGCCCCACTTCCCTCGTGGGCATCCGAGCAGAAATGCACCTGTTGATTGACGAGCTGGGCGATCAAGAGCTCGCGGAGCTGCACCGGATCGCGGCCGCCCGTCGGGACTTGGCCTTGGCTAGCGCCTCGGATCCGCTCGCCTCCGCGCCGGATGCCGAACGAGATCGTTTCCATGTCGTCCTGCGGCAGGCCGAGGCGGAGTTCGAACGCGGGGAAGGCGTCTCCGTCCAGGCGCCCCGTCGCACCTCCCAGTAGACGCACTCCTCGTGACCCAGGGGTGATTCGATCACATCGGGATCGGCCACGCGCACCACGCCCGTCATCTGCGCCACGGCGCTGTCCTCGGTCGTCCCGTTGTCCTGCGCCGCCACCATGACTCGACTCACTCGCCCGGAAGCGGAGTCGCGCGCACGGCCACGACTCCGTCGAGACCCCAATCGGTCCGGGGCTCGATGCCGAGGAAGGCGAGGGTAGTCGGATGCACGTCGAGGTGACTCGGCGCGCTTCCCGCGAGCATGCCCGGCGCGATGGCGGGGCTGGTGAAGTAGAGCGGGATGGTCCGACAGATGGGATTGCGCGGGCCATGCATGGTGCCCTCGCCACCGTGGTCGGTCACCACGACGACGAGCCACTCCTCGTTGGCGACATCGGGCCGCTCGAGGATGCCGTCGAGCAGCACGCCGACGTTCTCGTCCACGCCCGACACGGTCTCGACATAGGCCGGATTCTCGGCCCCGAAGACGGATGCGTGCCCCGTGTGGTCCGGGTCGTCGAAGTGCACGAAGACGAGTCGGCGGTCCTGGTCCCGCAGCATCGCGGCCGTCCTCTGCGCGACGGTCGGGTCGTCCCCGAGGCGAACGCCACGCGTCACCTCGGACTCGGTCAGCGAGAGCACGCCGACCCAGTGGATGCCCATGCCCACCGAGAGCCCGGCGTCCAGGGCGCGCTTCAACAACGTGGGGTAGGCGCGGTCGATGTCTCCCAGGTCGTCGTTGCCATCCACGAGGTGCTTGGCGGCGTCGACGCCCGTCAGTATCGATGCCCAGCCCGGTCCAGAGAGCGTGTCCGCCTCACTATGTGCGCGCGGAGAGCGTCCCCCCGACGTGCGTGACGAGCCAATCGACATTCGGCGTGTGCGCGGGGGCGATGGCGTCGGGGCGCAACCCGTCGATGCCTATGACCAGCGCGTAGTGAGGCGACCCGGGCGGCGCACGATGCCACGCGCGCAGCGTCACCTCGAAGACGGCGAGGGGCACGTCCTCGCTCGAGCCGAAGAGCGTGACCAGAGAGTGATGCAGGCCCGTGGGCACGTCACCCTCGACGCTCAACACCAGCGTGCTGCATTCGCGAGCGCGTCCTCAGGCGGGCCGCTTCAAGGGCTCGATGTCGTCCAACTCAGCTGCCAGCAGCCGGGAACGTTCCTCCAGGTCGTAGTCTTCCTGCAGGCCCAACCAGAAGCGTGGGGACGTGCCGAAGTACTTGGCGAAGCGCAGGGCGGTGTCGGCGGTCACGCTCCGGCGCCCTGCGCAGACGTCCCCGATGCGTGTCGCCGGTACGCCGATGTCCTTGGCGACGCGGTATCGCGTGATGCCCAGAGGCTCGATGAACTCGTGCTCCAGGACCTCACCCGGATGTACATTCGCTAGCTGCTGCTTTCGACTCATGACGTTCTCATGCTCAATGGTAGTCCACGATTTCGACCTCGCTCGCCTGACCGTGCGCCCACCGGAAGCAGATGCGCCATTGCTGGTTGATGCGAACGCTGTACTGGCCCCGCCTCGCACCCTTCAGCGCCTCCAGTCGATTATTCGGCGGCACACGGAGGTCTTCGAGGTTCGCTGCGTTGTTGAGCATCCTGAGTTTCCGACGAGCAACACCCTGTATCTGAGGCGGTAGCTTGCGCGAGCGCTCGCCCGCCCAGATCCGCTCAGCCTCTCGATCCGCGAAGCTGACGATCACACGCAAAGCATAACGTCACGCGTTATTATCGGCAAGCGGACATGGTGACGTGGGACCACGGAACGACGCGCCGACCGCGCCGGCACCGGCAGCCTCCACGACGCCTACCTCGCGGGCGACGCGGCCGTGGGCAAGGTCGTGCAGCTCGACGCGCAGCGTGACGCGGTCGTGGAGAGCTTCTTCCACGCCTTCCAATGCGATTGGACCGCGTCCATCGCAGCGATCTTTCTTGTCGTCCATTTCATTCCGGAGCAGCACGCCGCCGTCACCAGGATCGAGCAGCTGACGGGCGACGAGCCCGGGCACGGCCTGCCCCTGCGCGTGCACATCGACAGCGTGATTCGCGGCCGCGCCTTCGCGATATTCAAGGGCAGCTACGTCACGATCCCCGACGCGCCCTGAACCAATCGAGCGCGGACTCACGCGGTGCACCGTCGGCACCAGCAGGAAGCCACGTTGAGGAAGCTCGAGCTGGTGGCGACCTGATCGGGGCGCACACCGCGTCGCCGCCGTCGTCAACGCTGCACGATCACGTATCCAGCAGCCTCAGGCCGAGGAGCACCGTCATGCTGCTCGAGGACGGACATGAGCCGATCTGCACCCAAGCGCGCCGCCAGCGCCGACGCGCTCCCTCGCGCATTGACCGCGACGGCCGCCGATGTGCACTCTCGCCCGCCATGAACGCCGAAGCCTCGCCCACGCAGTCCCTTCCCTTTGGCGATCCGACCCCGCTCGGGCTGCTCGGGCTCGCCATCGGCTGCGGCGCGCTCCTGCCCATCGCCTTCGGCGTCTTGCCGGCCGAGCCCGCGCGTGCGGCGACGATGTTCGCCACCGCGGCCTGGTTCTGCCTGCTCTTCGGCGCCGGTGGACAGCTGCTCGCGGGCCTGATGTCTCTCGCGAACAAGAACACCCTGGGCGGCACGCTCTTCACCACCTTCGCCTTCAATTGGGTGATGAACTGGTGGGCCCTGTCCGAAGCCGCGCAGGGTCGGGCCATCGACCCGACCGTCATCCTGTGCGTCGATGTGACCTTCCTGCTGATCTTCCTCGTGCTCACCTACGCCTTCGGCTTCTACTCCGGGCTGCTGGCCCTCTTCCTCGTCGACATCGACCTGCTCTACCTGCTGCGCCTCGGCCGCCACTTCACGGCGCCGGCCTCGGGCGCCTTTCATGCGCTCTCGATCGCCGTCGGTGTGGCGACGCTGCTGCTCATGCTGATCGCCCTCTACCTCGCCTTCGCGCTGCTGCTGAACCCTGCCGCGGGTCGCACCATTCTCCCCATCGGCGGTCCCCTCTTCCGCGCCACGCCAGCGCCCGGCACCGACGCCTAGCGTCCGAAGCGAAATAAACTGATCGCCTTCCTGCGTCGAGGCGCCCCGCGGAGCTTCGGCTGCCGGCCTCCGAGTGGCGCCCTCAGCCGCGAAGCGTGCAGGTGCGGACGAAGAGGAAGACGGCGACGACGAGGGGCACGAGCGTGAGCAGGATGGGCATGCTCAGGGACTATGCGCAGCGCATGCCAGCCCAATAGCGCCATGAAATCAAGGGCGCTCGGGGCATCGCGCGGCTCCTGGGACACGCTCCGTGTCCGCGCAGCGGACAACCTGTCCCCGAACGCGTCATGGGGGTTCCCACTCGCCACGGCCGCTGGACGCCGATGAGGCTCACCCGACGGGCGAGTCCTACCAGAACTGCCACCAGCTCTTGCGACGTGGATACAGGACATGAAAGGGAGGCTTGTAGGAGAAGTCCTGATCGGGGTAGGCGCCAGCGATCTTCATCCAGCTGTTGGCAGCCATGTCCCGATCGTGGATCACGAGGCACCCCTTGGGCAGAGCCGTGAGCAGCCTGCGCTCGTCCTCCGAGAGGACGCCATTCAGGTAGTCGGTCACGGGCACCGGTTTGGTGAACGACGCAGCCGGCGGCGGCAGGAAGGCGAAGACCAGATCCTGGCGGCGGAACGTGCTTCCCAGGCTGAGCTCGTGGAGCCGGTCGAAGGGGATCTCGGTCCCGCCTGACGCGCTTCTTAGATCGTGGACGAGCGTCCCTTCCGGCAACTCCTTCAGGAAGGCCGCGAGCGCCGCGTCGCTCCCTGCAGACACTCGACCCTTGTCCAGTGCGGGCGACTCCGTGGCCGGATCGAAGAAGAGCTCACCAGCATTCAGATAGGGACCGGACAGGTTTCGGATTCGGTCGAGCCAGCGCTCGAGCAGCTCCGTGATGCTCTGGGCGTGCAGCACGATGAAGTAGGGATCGTGGCCCAACCACCAGACCCGGCAGCGATCTCCATCCACCTCCAGGCCCAGTCCATCCCCATTGCCGTAGTCGAAGACTCGCAGGGTGTGGATGAAGTCATCCTCCAGAAGGAATGGCTTCGGTTCGAAGTCGACGAGTCCGCGCAGCCCCGCCGTGAGCGATAGAAAAGCGTCGAGCTCCGCCGGCAGCTGGCCTCCGCACGCGCTGGCGAAGGCTGCCTTCTGATCGACGGTCGCGGGCGGAAGGATCTCGAGCGCCACGGGCTCGCCGTCCTCGTCCATCACCGGGGCGAGTGACTGAAAGGCTGCAATCAACGTCTCCAGGGACTCGCTCATCGTCGGTCGTCCTTCCATGCTACCGCGCGGGTCGAAGTCCCGACGCTATCGCATACGCCGCGCAGCCCTCAGATCTGCCGCGCTCGAATCATGCTCGCCTGCCGACCCGCGCGCCCCGAACGCGTCACCGCCCCGCGCAGCGTGAGCTGGCGAGGCGGCGGCACATCGGCTCGCGTTCAGTGCGCGGGCACGTTGGCTTCGCGCAGGCGCTCGTACTCGGCGCCGTCGATCAGGCGACGCGAGGCGAGGTCCGTGTCCACGTCGACCTGCCAGGCGGCGGCCTTGGCGGCGGGGCCGGCGGTCAGGCCGAAGAGCTCCGTGCCGAAGCCCGATCCGTAGCTGAAGGCCGCGAGGCGCGCGCCCACCGCCTTGCCTGCGAGGGCGTGGGAGACGCTCAGCCAGAGCGCGGCGGTGTAGGCGTTCCCGACGCGTTGGTTGAGGCGCATGGTCGGCTCCACCTTCTGCTCGTACAGGCTCGCGGTCTCGGCCTCGCTCAGGCCGAGGGCGGTCGCCGTGTGGACCACAGCCTTCTTCACCATCTTGGGGAAGGGCACGTGGAAGCAGATATCGCCGAACTCGGCCAAGGCGGCCTTGGCGTCGCGCGTGCCGATCAGCTGGCGGAAGCAGCTCTCCGCGCCGCGCATGTAGCAGTCGAGGCTGAGCGGTCCGTCCACGCGGGGGTAGGCCTCGCCGACGGGACGCCAGAAGTCGAAGGCGGGCTCGCTGTAGGCGAAGGTGTCGAGGTCGATGGCGCAGATGCCGCCGCGGTCGTCGACGATCATGGCGACGGCGCCGGCGCCCTGCGTCGGCTCGCCCGGATCCTTCGGCGCGTAGAGCGAGATGTCCGCGGCGATCACCAGCGCGGCCTTGCCCTTGGACGCACCCGAGAGCTTCCACTCCACGGCCTGACGCAGGGCGAGCGTGCCGCCGTAGCAGGCGTGCTTGACCTCGTAGCTGCGGATGTTGCCGCTGAGCCCGAGCTTCTCGGCCACGAAGGCGCTGAGGGGTCGGCTCATGTCCACGGCCGTCTCCGTGCCGGCGACCACGAGCCCGATGTCCTCGAGCTTCCCGTCCCAGCGCGAGAGCGCGCGGCGCGCCGCTTCCGAGGCGAGCTCGACGACGTCGAAGCCTTCGGGGCAGAGGGCGATCTCGCGGCAGCCGAGGCCGTGCGTGAATTTGTTGGGATCCACTCCGCGCAGCTCCGCGAGCTCCTCGACCTTCATGGCCAGGGGCGGGAGATGGACGCCGAGCGAGGCGATACCGACGGTCTGTGCTTTGGTCATGGCCGGCACCTTGGTGGGGGCTGTGCGGTTGCGCACGATCAATCCATCCCAGACGTCCGTCGATCCTGGCGAGCCGTCGCCTGGCGTCCGTGAGCCGGTTCTACTTTGGGGCCTCGACGCGCATGCCTGGCCGGCAGGCCGTTGCCCATCCCATGCGCGCGGCGTAGACGAAGCGCATGAGCCTCTCGAACCTCGCTCCCCATCCCCACTTCGCGGCCGTCCCAGGGCCCGTCCTGCTCGTCGTCATGGACGGCGTGGGTGTGGGCTCGGGCGACCTCTCGGACGCCGTCGCCGCCGCGCGCACGCCCTTCCTCGACGCGCTCGCCGAACGCGCCCTCGCGACCCAGCTCGCCGCCCACGGCAAGGCCGTCGGGCTGCCCAGTGACGACGACATGGGCAACAGCGAGGTCGGCCACAACGCCCTGGGCGCGGGCCGCGTCTTCGACCAGGGCGCCAAGCGCGTGAACCAGGCGATCGCCAGCGGGGATCTCTTTCGCGGCGCCGAGTGGAAGCGCCTGGTGGAGGAGGTCGCCAAGAGCGGCGAGCCTCTGCACTTCATCGGCCTGCTCTCCGACGGCAACGTCCACAGCCACATCGCGCACCTCTTCGCCATGCTGCGACGCGCGCATGCCGACGGTGTGAAGCGTGTGCGCGTGCACCCCTTGCTCGACGGTCGCGACGTCTCCGAGACCAGCGCCCTGACCTACGTGCACGAGCTCGAGGCCGTGCTCGGCGAGCTGCGCGACGCCGGCGGCGACTACTGCGTGGCTTCGGGCGGTGGCCGCATGCACATCACCATGGATCGCTACGAGGCGGATTGGGCCATGGTCGCGCGCGGTTGGGCGGCCCACGTGCGCGGCGAGGCGCGCACGTTCGCCTCGCTCGAGGAAGCCATCGTGACGCTGCGCCAGGAGGATCCGAAGGTGACGGATCAGAACCTGCCCGCCTTCGTGGTCGCGGACGCCAAGGGCGCGCCCGTGGGCGAGATTCGCGACGGCGCCAGCGTCGTGTTCTTCAACTTCCGCGGCGACCGCGCGATCGAGATCAGCCGCGCCTTCGACGACGAGGAGTTCAACGCCTTCGAGCGCGGCCCGCGCCCCGACGTCGCCTACGCCGGCATGATGCAGTACGACGGCGACCTCTTCATTCCCAAGCACTTCCTGGTCGATCCACCCGCCATCGACCGCACCTTCGGCGAGTACCTGGTCCACGCGGGCAAGCGCATCTTCGCCTGCGCCGAGACGCAGAAGTTCGGTCACGTCACCTACTTCTGGAACGGCAACAGGAGCGGCTACTTCGATCAGAGCCGCGAGACCTACGTCGAGGTGCCGAGCGACAACGCGCCCTTCGAGGAGCGACCCTGGATGAAGGCGGCCGAGGTCACGGACGCCACGGTCGCGGCCTTGCGCTCGGGCGACTTCGATCTGCTGCGCGTCAACTTCGCGAACGGCGACATGGTCGGCCACACGGGCGTCCTCGACGCCGCCATCCTGGCCGTGGAGGCCGTGGACCTATGCGTCGGGCGCTTGGTCGAAGCGATCGAAGCCATGGGCGGCGCTCTCCTGGTCACGGCCGATCACGGCAACGCCGACGAGATGATCGAGCACGACAAGAAGGGCGTGCTGAAGCAGCACGACGGACGGTGGACGCGCAAGACCAGCCACACGCTCAACCCCGTGCCCTGCTACATCCTCGCCCCCGGCCGCCAGCTCGCGTTGAACCAAGAGGTCGCGCGCCCCGGCCTGGCCAACGTCGCCGCCACCGCGCTGCAGCTGATGGGCTACGCTGCGCCCGAAGGCTACGAACCATCGCTGCTCCAGGGCTAGGACGACGAAACGTACGCGGCTCGCCCGAGCTTCGCCCCACGTCCGCTCGTCGTCAGCGCTCGATCATCTGGATCGAGGTGCCCATCAGACGCTCCTCCGAGGGGTGCTGCGCCGAGCGCGCCTCGAGGTAGCGGCTGAGGAGCCTAAGCACTCGATTGATGCGCGGACTTCATGGCGTCGATCAGGTCTCGCAGCGATCTAGCTGCGGTCGAACTTCGAGCCCTTGCGCTTGCCCATCAAGAGCTTGCCCTCGAGGTGGGCGCGCTGCGCCTGGTAGAAGCGGCGCAGGAAGCGCGCGGGCTCGCGCCGGGGCGACTCCCCGAGGAAGCCGACCTTGCCGGCGATGGTGAGCGCGACCAGGACCAGATCCTCGTCCGCCGCGTTGCCCTGCTCGGCCTGACGCAAGAGATCCGCCAAGGTCTCGAGCTCGTGTTCGCCGTAGATCTCGAGTTGATACGGCTCGAAGCGTGGAGCGACGTGTCCGGGCGCGGGCGGCAGCAGCGAGTCGCGCCCCGCTTCGTCGGCCAGCAGCGGCGCCTTGGGCACGCGCACGACCAGCGTGCCGCCGACCAGGTCGCCCAGGCGCGTGCGCTCGCGCGAGAGCAGGGGCATCAGCATCATCACCAGCAGCCAGAGGCTGGCAGGGATCAGCAGCCAGGCGGGCGCGCGTCCATAGAACTGCGCGGGGTTGGCGATGGCCACGAGGGGGATGAAGAGCTCCATGTCGCGCATCAGGTTGCGCGCGATCACCGCGTCGATGGAGAGCCCGCCGCCGTCGCGGGAGACGACCTTCAGGCCGAGCAGGCGCTTGCCCGGCGTCGCGCCCTGCCAGTGGGTCTCGAAGAAGAGGAAGTAGCCGTGACGCACGGCGAAGAAGAACACGAGCCCCAGGCCCGCCACGCTGAGCAAGCCGCTGGTCACGCCGGCGAGCACGAGGATGGCCGCGCTGATGCTGGCCAGCAGGAAGAGCGCGCACAGATCGATGGCGAAGGCCATGGCGCGATCGACGACGGGCGCGCGTGGGAAGCGCAGCGGTACGCCTTCCGGGCCGACGATCTCGAGCGCGTCGACGTCGTTCACGCGCGGGCCTCGCTGCCGCGACCGGCCAGGAAGAGCCAGGCGAAGAACCAGACCAGGTTGAACACGCCGAGGGCGTAGCGCGTCGGGTCGTGGGTCACGCTCTGGCGGAAGATGCCCTCGACCAGGCCCGCGATGCCGAAGAGGGGGATGGTGCCCACGACCACCATGGAGATGCGTCGCCCCGCCTCGCTCAAGGCCAGGCGCACGCGCTTTCGCCCGGGCAGGAAGAGCGCACGCCCGAGGTGGAGGCCTGCGGCGCCGCAGATGATCACGGCGCCGATCTCCGGCACGCCATGGGGCAAGAGCCAGCCGCCGAGCTCGTAGGAGAGCCCGCGCTCCGCGTAGAGCTCGAGGAAGGCGCCGAGCATCAACCCGTTCTGGAAGAGCAGGAGCGCCGTGGGGATGCCGCCGGCGAAGCCCAGAGCGACGCACATCAGGCCGATGCCCAGGTTGTGCGTGAACAGGAAGGAGGCGAAGAAGCCGAGGCCCTCGCCCATCTCGCCTCCGCCGTAGAGCGCGGCGCGCAGGGTCTCGGTGGAGGCCTGCGGATCACGCCCCGCGGAGAGCGCCGGGTCGACGAAGGCGTCGTACCAGCCGGGCTCGATCTTCATCAGCGCGATGGCCACGAAGGCGCCCAACGCGACCAGCCCCGCCGACAGCGCGAGCTCCGGCCAGAGCGCGCGCACGCGTCGCGGAAATTCCGTGAAGAGCGCGCGCCTCAAGGCGCCACGGGTGGAGCGGCGCGAACCATAGACGGCCAGGAACGCGCGCCCGGCCAAGGCGTCGAGGTAGTCGACCAGCGCGCGATCGAGGGCTGTCTTGCGCGCGACGGAGAGGCTGCTCAACACGGCGCGGTAGAGCACGGGCAGACCGTGCAGCTCGCTCGCCGACAGCGAACGCAGGCCTTGCTTCAGCGCCTTCTCAACCAGCTTGTCGAGCTGCGACCACTGGCCTTCGCGCGCTTTGCGGAAGGCCACCGAGCGCGGGTGGTTGGTGTTCTGCCTGGTGACCGCGGTCGTCTCATGCGCTGTGCTCTGCGGCGTCATCCGATCAACCCCCGGCGTTTCACTCGCACGTAGCGAGCCAAGAGCGCGAGCGCCGCGGGCCCCGGAGGCGCATGGATCACGTCCACGCCCATGCGCCCGAGGCGTCGCAGCACGCGCGCCCGATCCTGCCGCAAGCCCGAGGCCACCACGCTCGCGGCCAGTGCCTCGGCCGAGTTGGGTGGCGCGTCCACGAACGCGTCGAGACCGGGGTCGTCCAGCGCCACGAAGACCACCAGATGACGCCGCGCGAGGTGCCCGATGTGCTCCACCATCAGCTCGGCGGTGGTGGCGTCCGTGAATTCGGTGAAGACGACGACCAGGGATCGACGACGCAGTCGAGCGAGCAGGCGACGGATGCCGAGGACGTGATTCGTCTCCTCGGGCGCCGAGGAGAGGTCGGCCAGGCCGCGGCGCAGTCGCGTCATCTGACGCATGCCCCCCGCCGGCGGCACCCAGGCCGAGATCGAGTCGCCATAGGCGTGGGCGCCCACCAGATCTCCGGCCTTGAGCGCGACCTGTCCGAGCAAGAGCGAGGCGTGGATGGCATGGTCGAGGCGCTCGAGTCCTTCGATCGGTTCGGCCATCAAGCGGCCCGTGTCCACGCACACGATCACGCGCTGGTTCTGCTCGACGCGGAAGCGACGCACACGCAGCGCCTGATGACGCGCCGACGCCTTCCAGTCCACGCTGCGCAGGTCCATCCCCGGTTGATACGACTCGAGGGCGTCGAACTCGCCTCCGTCCCCGATGCGGCGTTCGACGTGGATGCCGCCGAAGCGCTGCGCGCCGAAGTGCTCGAGCAAGAGCTCGCGCACGCGTTCGGCGTTGGGCACGACAGCGACGGGCGCCGCGGTCGCGTGGCGCTCAATGCGCCGCATCAGACGGAAGGGGCCGTCCAGGCGCAGCCAGATGGCGTCCAGGCTGCCGCCTCCGCGACGCGGGACGCGCAGCGCGAGCGCGTGCTCGGTGCGGCCATGGGCGGCGAGGGCGTGCACGTCCTCCGCGGGCAGGAGCGGCGAGCTGACTTCGGGACGCAGCGCCGCGCGCAAGGCCCGCGGCGTGTTCAGCTGAAGCGCGACGCGAGCCCAGAGATCAGCCCCGACGCCCGCCGTCTCGGGTACGTCGACCGCGATCGCCGGACGCGCGTGCGCTAGCACCCAGGCGTCCGCCAAGCCGAAGACGAGCAGCGCCGCCCAGAGCGCCACGGGCACCGGCCAGAGGCTCGCGTCGATCACGCTCGGCACCGCCGCGAGGGCGAGGCCAGCGAGCATCAGGAGCATCAAGCGAGGGGCGGGTAGCATGGGATCGGGTTGGGCTCTTCGGTTTCGCGTCAGTGAGGCGCGGGGACCTGGTCCGAGATCTGGCGGATCACGTCGTCGGTTCGCGCGTCGTCCATCTCGGCCGCGGGCGTGAGCATCACGCGATGCCGCGCCACGGGCAGCAGCAACGACTTGGCGTCGTCCGGCACGACGAAGTCGCGTCCATCGCAGGCCGCGTTGGCGCGCGCGGCGGCCGCCAACATGGTCGCGGCGCGCGGCGAGAGGCCCACCAGCAAGCTCGGATGGTCGCGCGATGCCCGCGCCAAGGCCACGATGTAGCTGGCCACGCGGGGCTCGAGGTGCACGGCGGCGACCACCTGGCGCAGCGCGTCGAGGCCCTCGTCGTCCGTGAGTCGCGTGACGCCCAGGGCGTCCAGGTCGGGCATGCCCGAGGAGCCCGCGTGCGCGATCACGGCCTGCACCTCCTGCTCCTCGTCGGGGTAGCCGATCTGCAGCTGGAAGAGGAAGCGATCGAGCTGCGCTTCGGGCAGCGGATAGGTGCCCTCGTGCTCCACCGGGTTCTGCGTGGCCATCACCATGAAGCGTGGGGAGAGCGCGTGCGTCGTGCCGTCGATGGTCACGGAGCGCTCCTGCATCGCCTCGAGCAGCGCCGACTGCGTCTTGGGCGGAGTGCGGTTGATCTCGTCCGTGAGCAGGAACTCCGTGAAGATGGGTCCTTTCGTCAGCGTGAAGGATTGGGTCCGGAAGTCGAAGACGTTGGCACCGATGACGTCGCCGGGCATCAGGTCCGGTGTGCATTGCACGCGCCGGAGATCGAGCCCGAGGCAGCGCGCGAAGCAGCGCGCGAGCAGCGTCTTGCCCACGCCCGGTACGCCCTCGAGCAGCACGTGACCGCCCACGAGGTAGCTGATGAAGCACAGGCGCGTGTTCTCTTGCGAGCCCATCACCACGCGGCCGATCAGGCTCTGGAACTGTTGCAGGAGGGGCGCTACTTCGTCGGCGTTCATGCGTCTTTCCTTGTCTCAGCCGGGGTTCGGGCTGGGGTCGCCGTGGACCGCCACAGCAGCTGAAGTTTGAAGGCGTGCACGTCGCGCGCGACCTGCCATGCCTGCGCGTCTTTGAGCTTCTTGCCCACCAACGCCTGCGAGAACGCGAGCAGCTCCACTGCCCTGGGATCGACGCGACGGACCTTGGCCATGGTGTCCACGCGCGCGGCCTGTGCCGTCACACTGCCCGCGCCGGGCAGCCCGAGGCGCTGGTGGAGATCGTGGATCTCGGCCTCGACGTAGTGTCGCGTGAGCTCGGTCGTGCTCTGTCCGTCGGCGAGCACGGAGGCGGTGACGGCGATGGCCTCGGCGGGTCCATGGCCACCCACGCGCGGTTCCTCCGGCGGCCCGAAGCGCTTGCTGCCGAAGGCGAAGAGCAGCAGCAGCACCAGCACACCCTGGGTGACCAGCAGGCTGGCGGGGAACTGACCGAGCACCTCCGTCAGCGAGAGCGTGCGCCCGTGGCCATGGAAGCTCTCGTCGATCACCACCGCGTCGGCGTTCATGTGCACGAGAATGGCCAACCACAAGGCCGCGTGGTCGGCGCGATGGAAGTTGAAGCTGTGGATCAGATCCGCGTCCGTGACGACGATGGTGCCGTCGCCGGCCTGGATCACGACCGCGCCCTCCTCCGCCTGCAGCAAGGTCTGCGCGCCCGACGGCACCTCGGGCAGCGTGGTCAGGTGGGGCACGTCGATCTCGAAGTCGCCCAGCGGACCGAGCAGGCGCGTTCGCGTCGGCCGCTCGTCGCTTCGACGCGTCACGGCCAGGCCGGCGCCCTGCATGCGAAAGCAGGAGTCGACCACCTCTGCCACGCGCTCCTCCTCCACCTCCTCCACGGATCCGTCGAGCTCACCGCCGTGGGCGAAGCGCCACTTGGGCAGCACGACCACGGTCGGTCGGCCCAGGTCCCCACGCGAGGAGATGGCGTCCGCGAGCCAGCGCAGGCGCCCCTCGACGCGCGCGTCGCGTCCGGGCTCGAGGAAGAGCAGCGGCGCCGTCGCCCGCTCGTAGCGGTCGCCTCGGTTCTGGAGCACGTGCATGCCCAGGCGCTCGAGGGTCTGGGCGAAGACGCGGTGACCGATGGGCCCCGCGCCGTAGGAGTCGGTCGGTCCCGCTTCGGGCAGCACCAGGCGCGCCCCGTAGAGCATCGCCCCGAGCCCCGCCGCCGCCGACACGGTCAGCAACAGGAGCAGCGCGCGGCGCGTGCGCGTCGAGAAGATGTCCGCCGCGTCGGCGCCGCGCTTCACGACTTGGCCTCGGGCGCGCTCAGCTGCTTCAGCGCGTCGCGCTCGTGGCTGAGCTCCTGGAAGAGCTCCGCGCTCGGTGCGTCACCCGCGAAGCGCACGCGCTCGGCGCCGCGCACGACGCGGCCCAGAGGCGCGCGACGGGCGTCGTCCATGGCCAAGGCAGCGAAGACCTCGCGCGCCGTGCGTGCGCGCTGAGTCTCGGGCCGCCAGCCCGCCGTCCGCAGGCTCTGCACGAGCAAGGCGAGGATGGCCTCCGCGAGGCGACCCTCGGCGAAGAGCCTGTCGGGATCGCCCGCGTCCCAAGGCAGCTCCTCCTTGGGGCTCCCACTCGGAAGGAGGGGCGGCGGACTCGGCGCGGAAGCGCGAGCTGGCAACTTGCCGCGTTTGAGGACGGCCAGGACGATGGAGACGACCAGCACCAGCAGGGCAACGATGGCGACGCCCTGCAGGATGTGCGCGAGCAGCGCGCTGTCGATGTGGGGCAGGCGGAACGAAGGGAACGTCCCCGGCGGACTGCCGCGCCGGCCGTCGCTCTCGATGCGCTCCTCGTACCCGTCCGCGCCACCCCCGCGATCGAAGCGACGCGCGGCGGCTTCGCCTCCATTGTCGCCGGCCTCCGTGCCTTGTGGGAAGGTGCCGACGGTGCCGTCGTCATGGCGAAAGCGCAGGCCGTCCGCATAGTCCTCTCGGGTGTGGATTTCGCTGGCGATGCGTCGCGCCTCGTCCCCCGTCTGCGCCGACGCCGCGGGGGTCGAGAGCATCGCCGTCCACAGCAGGGCGAAGAGCGCGAGCGACCGGGGGGAGCCAGAGCCGAGGCTGGGGCGCGTCACCTTCAGGAGAAGACCTCGGCGACTTCGGCCGCGTCGACGCGCGCGCTGAGGCCTGCGAGACGGGCGTAGATCACTGCGGCGAGTGGCCCGAAGATCAGCGCCTGCACCGTGTACATCACGATGTAGACCAACGCGCCGACCACACTCGCGACCACGCTGGGCGCTCGCGCCATCCCGGTGGCTGCGTCCATGCCGCCCGTCGCCACGTTGGCGATGCCGGAGAACATGCCGAGCCCGCAGCTCAACACGATGAACGCTGCGCCCGCCGTGAGGATGAGCAGGAAGATGGCCAGGCGGTTGCCGCGCGAGAGCGCCGAGCTGCGCGAGATCGCGCGAATCGGTCCCATGCCTTCGGCGATGGCCGCGGGCTCCGCCGTGAAGAGCAGGATCGCGATGTAGGTCATGGGCACGATCATCGCGATCATCATGATCGGCATGGCGCAGAGCATGCCGATCACGCCTATCGCCGCCGTCTCTCCGCCGCCGGCGTGGCCGTTGGCGAGCCCGCCCGCGACGCCTCCGACGCCGGCCATCATCACCAAGCCGATGATCATGCCCGGCATCATCGCGCCCACCTGGGCCAGACCACGCAGCAACACCACTCCGAGCACGCTCGGGACGCGCGGCATGGCGGTGCGGACCATCTCGCTCAGGTCGGGGCTGCGACCCCCGATCCAGTCGATGGTGCCGCGGACGAGCACGGCCTGGGCCGTGTAGGTCAGCAGCATGTGGACCACGAGCGCGCCCATCAGCCCTGCGTAGAGCACGGCCATGCCACCGAGCACGTCCATGATGGCGTCGGGATTTCCGGCGGTGGTCGCGCTGGCCATGCCCATCAGCTTCGCCTGGAGGAAGTGGTTCACGACTGTCATCAGGATCGAGCCGGGCGTGGCACCCAGTGCGGCGATCAGCAGGAACGGCGCGATGCGCGCGCCGATGACGCGCGCAGTCGTGGACAGCACGTCTGCCACGCCCAGTTTGACCCTGGGACTCCCAGCCTCGCTCATGCGCCACTCCACTCCATGGGGCGGGACCTTAGCAGAGCTTGGATGGCAGGTCTTGGGTAGTCAGATCGGCCTCGAGGGGCTTCCGCCATCGCCGTTCGCGGGGACGATCTGCGCGTGGCTTGCACGAGATGGCCGCCCGGGAGGGTCGCACTCCAGGGACGGCGGCAGTCTGACCCAAGCCTCCGACATCTCGCCCCCCGGACGCGCCCCTCTCGGTTCAGCAGGGGCAGTCGAAGTAGGGGATGTCCTGTTGTGCCGCGATGCCGTAGCCGTGCGGGCCAGCGCGCAGCAGGAAGGTGTCGCCGGTCAGGCGGTCGCGCGCCAGCAGCTCGAGGGTTCCGTCGGCGTCGACGTCGAGGGCGAAGAGCGGGCTGAGGTTCGCCATGGCCGGTGTGATGGGCATGGCCGTGACCCGCTCTCCAAGACCGTGCGCCGCGAAGGGCAGCATCAGCGCGCCCGAGAACCCGCCGCAGCCTTCGCCCACGCGCCACCCGAGCGTGCCCACGGAGGCGTGGGCGTCGCCGAACGCCAGCGCGTCTGCCACTGCGCCTTCGGACTCCTGCCACGGGCCCTGGCCTCCCTCGGCCTGGAACTCGCGCTCTATGGCCACGTACTCGGAGCGAGTTCGCGCGACTTGCTCCATTCGCACGCGCATCGGATCCGTGGCCGCGAGGTGTCTGGCGCCCATCAGCGTCAACACGGGGGCGTCGGTGGGGAGGGCGATGTCGCCGCCGCGACAGGTGGCGCCGCGCGCGAGCGATCCGGTCAGGACGCCGCCGTCCGCGCCCGTCTCCCAGGCTTCGGCCGCGCGCTCCGCGGCGGGCGTCCCGTCCGTGTTCCAGCCTTGGACCTGCCCGAAGTGGGGCGTGTAGCGCCGCACGATCTGCAGCGACACGATCGCGGCCTCGCAGCGCTGTGCCCCGCCGCCGTAGACACGGAAGGAGCTGCCGACCATCGCGCGCAGCGGTGCAGGCAGAGCGCCGCGCACGACCTGCTTCGCCACCGCGAGCATCCCGCCCCGCGTGGGCAAGAGCGCCGGCCGCCCCGCCGACCAGGCGTCGGCCTGTTGAGCGGAGACCGTCGCCAGCTCCACCTGTCCGGGCATGTCGGGCATCATGAAGCGCAGCGCGCTCGGCGACGCGCCGTGGCTGGCGTCGGACGGACTGTCGGTGCGCGTCGAGGCCAGCATCTCCTCGCGCGCGATGCGCAGGGCCTCGCCATCGCGCACAAGCAACAGGCGCTTCGGTCCCTCGTCGCTGTAGCTCGCGCTCGACCACGACTGCGTGAAGTGGATGTCCACCGTGCTCGGGCCGGCGCGCAGCATGACGTCGCTCGCGCTCACGTGCTGAGGCCGTCGAAACATCCGCTGGCGATTGTCGAGCCATCCGTCGTGGGCGTACGTGCGAACGCGGTCTTCACTGCGCTTAACCCCGCTGAAGCGCGCCGCGTAGAGCGCGGAGTAGGCGGCGAAGTCGCCCTGATTCTGGGCGCTCAGCCAGGCCTCGAGGACCGCGCGTGCGTCCGCCTCGGCGATCGCGGCTCGTCCCACCCGGGCGACCTCGGCAGGCGCCTGCACGGCTCGCTCGTTCGCGGCGGGCGGTTGGGCTCCGGCGGGCGTAGCGGCCGCGGGCGCGGCCGTCGGGGGCGCCGCGGGTCGGTCGTGCGAGGTGCACGCCAGAAGCGTGCTGGCGACGAGGCAGGAAGAGATCAGGGGGAGGACGAAACGCATGGCGCAGCTTCTCACGGCGAGCATGGCACGTCAGCCCCACCGCGGGACGGCGAGGAGAGACTTGCCCGTCGCGAGGGAGCGGCGGGCGCACATGTGTCAGAGCGTGCCGAGGCCTCCGCCCATGTCGTGAGGAGCGGATGAATGCCTGAAATGCGCCGTCTTTCGCGCTGGCACACAGGTTGCTCTTGAACCACCGAACGTGCTTGTCATCCAGAAAGAGGTGGGGCGTGAACCGTTCGCTTGGTCTTGGGGTGCTCTTGGTGATCTTGGTCGGTGCGACGCCTCAGGCTCGTGCCGTCTGTCGTGTGCTCGGCCCGACGGAGGAGTCGGGAGAGCACGAGGTGGTCTTCGATTCCGTCACGCAAGCGCTCTACGTCGTGGCACCTGATCAGCTGGTGGGCATGCGCTGCCGGGCCCTCGATCCGGGCGTGAGCGTGCAGGGTCACGTCGACCCCGGCGCATCGGTCGCGGGCTACGACTATCCGATCTCCGTGGAGACGGGCGCGCCCGTCGATCCCGGACTGACCTACGACGCGCCACACGAGCTCCCGCTCGAGCTGCCGAGCACGGTAGGTGTGATCGCGAACGGCGCCACCCTGGGCTTCGCCGAGGGCGGACATCGCCGTCTGATCGACGCGGGCGTGCTCGAACCGCCCGCTCGCCTCTGTCGCGACGGTGCGCCCGCCGATCCCGTGTACGGCACGCTCGTGCACACCGTGGTGCAGCCCGCGCTCTATGCGATGGGAGGTCGCGGTGGCCTGGTGATGCCGCTCCCGGCGCGCGCCGACGTACACGTCGCTCCGAGTGACATCTTCGCCGCCGCCGCTCGCAGCGTGCAGGCGCACGTGACCGAGACTGTCACCTACCAAGAGGACGGCTCCCTGGGATTCCAGTGCTCCGATCCGCATTACTCGAGCAACGTCGTGGACACCGTCCTGGGCATGCCGATGATGCTGATGGGCTGCTCCGCCGGCATGGGAGAGCCGAGCGCGTTCTACGATCCCGGCCTCGAGGGTCGCGCTACGGAGACGGAGGACACCCCGAGTGGGAGCGTCTCCGTGGATCGCATCGACACGACCGATGACTACGAGGTCGTGGTCCTGAACGCCGAGAACCTCGACGCGCTGACGGAGTGGCTGACGGCCAACGAGTTCTCGTGGAACGAGGAGGACGAGGCCGCGTTCTCCAGCTACGTGAAGCGGGGCGCCTGGTTCTTGGCCATCCGCATCGACGCACCCGAGCTGCCGGGCAACGACCGCGTGGCCTTGGCGCCCTTGGTGGTGACATGGCGCGGGGACGAGATCCCGGTGATGAATCGGCTCCAGTACAGCGCCGCCGGCGGTGTGGTCGAGACGGACGCCTTCGTCATGTCGCCGACGCGCATGGTGGTCGAGGATGGCTCCGGCGAGGTCGACATCGCGGCTCCGGCCGTGTTCCAGGATCCCGCGGTCAGCGTCTTCGGTCTGAGCCAGGGCTGGGTGACGCGCATCCACATGTCACGACGTGTGGACGAGGTGAAGGAGGACTCACGCCTGGTCGCGACCGAAGGCGAAGAGATCGATCCGCTGACCATCGAGCGGCGACGCACGGTGCGCATCGCCCAGGCGTGCTGCGATGGAAACTCCTATCCCTACGGTGGCGAGCGCAGCTTCGAGCAGACCTATCAGTACCTCGATGGAGAGCCGAGTCCGGCTCCGGAGTACTTCACGGCGCCCCGGTACAGCGCCTCCGAGTGCCAGGCGCGCTCGGACTACTCGAGCAGCCCCACCTACTACGCCTGCTCCATCCCCACGCCGACCGCGGGTAGCGCGCGTCCACCGAGCCGGATCACCTTGGCGCTCAGTTGGCTGCCCTTCATCGCCATCTTCCTCACCCTCCGTCGCCGCGGCCGACGCCGCTGAGATCGGCGCCGAAGGACCGAACACGCTCGCCTCGAGAGTGAAGGGCGAGTTGGCTCTGGGTCGCCACGTGGCATGCTCCGTCCATGTCCATCTGCACGCGCGTGGCGCAACTCACCTTGCTCACCTTCGCGCTCGCGTGTGGTTCCCGCACACCACTGCGCGTGGGCGAACCACGCGACGCGGGCACACAGGATTCGGCCACCCGTGACACGGGCGTGCGCGACTCGGGATCGCGCGATGCGCAGCCCGACGCGGCGCCGACCGATGCCTCCTGCGGACTCGATCTGGATGGGGATGGAGTCTCCGGCTGCGCGGGCGACTGCGACGACTCCAACCCGAACGTGCACCCCTCGGCCTCCGAGGTGTGCAACATGGTGGACGACAACTGCGACGGGCGCGTCGACGAGGGCGTGCTCAACGAGTGCGGTGACTGTCGCCCCGGATGCACCGTGGTCGACGTGCCGGGCGAGACCGGCGGCTGGCATACGGATGGCACGACCGGCCTCGAGGAGACGCCGGGCGGAGCCATCGTGCTCAGCACCACCCGCACTCGAAGCGGCTTCGGCTTCATCGCCAACACGCTCTACAGCACCATCACCAAGCTCGACCTGCGCACGGGCGCACAGGTGGGCGAGTACGACTCCGTTCTGGTCGAGCCCTCGAACCACGCGCGCCCCCCGGGCGAGATGTGCCGGACGGATCGACTCGGCGGCAACTGTCCCTCGCGCACTGCGCTGGATCTGCGAGGCGCGGTGTACGTCGCCAACCGAGCCTTTTTCGCGCAAGGCACCGTGACCAAGATCGCCGGTGAGCTCGAGGACTGCGTCGATCGCGACGGCAACGGGCGCATCGACACGTCGCACGATCTCGACGGTGATGGCGTGATCGAGCGTGATGTTCCCGGAGAGTTCGTCGGGCAGAACGACGAGTGTGTGTTGTGGACGGTGGACGTGGGCGGCCTTGGCGGCCTGCCGCGCGCCGTGGCCGTGGGTGCGGACGGAACCGTGTGGGTCGGCCTGCACGACGAACGACGCGTGTTGCAGCTCTCGCCCGACGACGGATCCATCCTGAGAAACATCACCCTGCGCGTCACCCCGCCCTTTCATCCCTACGGCGCGGCCATCGACGGCGCGGGCACGATGTGGATGACGGAGGCGGCCACGGGTCGCATCGTCGGCGTCGACACCACAACCGGTCGTCTGGGCGCGCCCACGACCGTGCCCGCCAGGAGCGGCTGCAAGGGGTCCTACGGCATCGCGGTCGACGGCAGCGACCGTGTGTGGCTCGCCGGCTTTCAATGCGTCGCCGCCTTTCGCTACGACGCGCGCACGGATGTGTGGCGCGAATTTCCGCTCCCCGATTCCGGCGGCACGCGCGGCATCGCGGCGGACGACCTCGGCTACATCTATGTCGCCGCTTCCCACACCTTTATCGGAATCACCCCTCTGGGTGGACTCGCGGTGGGCGAGCCCATCACGCGGGTCACGCGTTTTCGCGCGGACGACGGTGGCGACCTGCACATCTTCGGCACGCCTGACGCGCCACTGCCCGGTGCGGGATCCGTGGGCGTCGGCCTGGATGCGGATCGCAACGTGTGGCTGATCAACCAGGACTCGGGATCGGCGACGCGCCTCGACCCTGCGACGGGCGTCGCGCGTGAGTTTCCCGTGGGCGATGTCCCCTACACCTACTCGGACTTCACGGGCTTCGCGCTGCGCACCTTCACGGCGCCCAACGGCACGATCCGTGAGGTCGTCCAGGGTTGCGCCAGCGGGCCGAGCGAGTGGGAGCGGCTCGACTGGGACGTCACCCTGCCGGCGCGTACGCACGTCGAAGTGCGCGTGCGCGTGGCCAACCGCGAGCTCGACCTCCCGAGCGCCGAGTGGGTCGGTCCCCTCCGTGCGTTGCCCGTGGACCTGGCTGCGCCCCCCGGCCCCCTGCCGACGGGCCGCTACATGGAGATCGAGGCGATGCTCGTCAGTGACAACGAGGTCAGCTCCCCCGTCCTGCGCGGCCTGAGCGTCCAGCTCAATTGCCCTGCGGGCTGACGCCGCCGCGGGCGACTCACCCCCGTGGCCAGCGGGCCGGTCTGTTGTGCTAGATCAAGTGAATGACGCGGAGCTTCGTGATCTTCGGCAAGGGCGGGATCGGGAAGTCGACCCTGGCTTGCGGCCTGAGCGCGAGCTACGCGGCCATGGGTCAACGGGTGCTTGACGTCGGCTGCGATCCCAAGCACGACTCCACGGCGCCGCTCCTCGGAGGCCGAATGATAGAGCCCGTGGTGGGGCGCTTGCTGCAGATTCGCGGCGCCACGCCAGAAGCCCTCGTCGAGCGCTCGCCGCTCGGAATCGACTGCGTCGAGGCGGGTGGCCCGACGGCTGGCGTCGGCTGTGTTGGCCGCGGCGTCTCACGCATGCTCGAGCTCTTCGACGAGGGCAAGCTGCTGGAGGATGGGCGCTACGACGTCGCGCGGTACGACGTGTTGGGCGACGTGGTCTGCGGAGGCTTTGCCGCGCCACTCCGAAAGGCGGTCGGCGAGCTGGTCGTCATCGTCGCTTCCGTTGATGGCGCTGTACGCGGCCAACAACATCGCGCGCGCGGTCTGTCACTACGAAACGAACGGCATCGCGTTGGCGGGGCTCGTCTTCAACATCAGGGATCCCGAGACGGATCGTGACATGCTCGAGCGCTTCGCGGCCCGCCTCCACACGCGCGTGCTCGGTTGGATCGAGCGTGATCCACTCGTGCGCGAAGCCGAGTACGTGGGCTCGACGGTCGTCGAGTACGCGCCGACTGCGCCGATCTCCATCCGCTATCGCGAGCTCGCATGCTGCTCATGCTCGACGCATCCACCCTGTCGACGCCGACGCCGATGTCGGACGCCGAACTCTACCACGCCGCTCGGAGCCACTTCTCCGAGGTCGACGCGGCAGCCGCGTCCAAAGCCGTCTCCCCGGCTGGACGCGGGCTTCGACGTCGAGATCCAGGCCTACGCCGAGAGCATGAAGCCAGGCGGCGTCGGGCTCGGCGGGCGCCTGCTGCTCGAACACTTCGATGCGCCAGAGATGCTTCGTGGCCGCATGTGCACCGACGGCGTCGCCGCGTGGTTCAGCGATTTCCGAGACGACACGCGCATTCGCAGTGCCGGCAAACCTCAGTTCTCCCTCGCGCACTTCCGCGTGGGGTTCGCGGGTGCGGTGGAGGGCGCGCGCCAGCTCCTCGCGGTCGCGGGCACGCCCTGCTTCGCCCGCTACCGACGCTCTCTTGGCGCGCGTGGCGTGGAGGATGGCCTCAAGATGACCGACTCCTCGCCCCTGCCGGCGGAGCGTCTCTTGCCGCCGTAGCGGGGCCCGTATCAGCTCGGCGTGTTCCTCGCGGCGAACGCCATCCCTGACGCCTCCATCGCCTTGGACGGCCCCGACTGCGTCTATCGCAAGTCGGAGTGGATCTACGGAACACGACCTTCGCTCGGACTTCCTCTCGGCCACCGGCCACCGGCCGCCATCGCATCGCGCCCACGCTCTTGAACGTGGACGCCGTGATCACCAGCTCGGGCGAAGGTTCAAAGCAACGAATTCGCGCCATCAACGCCGATCCCGCCGCGGGCCTCGTGCTGCTCAACGCCATGCCCCACGTGCAGATCATCGGGACCCAATACGCGAAGCTGATCGACGAACTCGCCGACGAGGTATCACTGCCTGTGCTGAGCGTCGCAAGTCGAGCGCTCGAGGGCGATTGGCTGGACGGCTTCGAGGCGACGCTCTTCGTGCTCGCGGACAAGCTCCCACTCGTGGGCTCGGCCGGAGGCACTTCGAAGGTGGCGATCGTCGGACATCTGCTCGAGCGCAACGAGGAGGAGGGCCTGGCAAACGTCACGGAGCTCGAGGGCATGGTGCGCGCTCTGGGCCTCGAACCGGTCTCCACCTGGCTCAGTGGTCGGCCGACCACGCACCTCCCGCGGGCCGGAGAGGCGGACTTCATCGTCGGGCTGCCCCACGCGCGCGGCGCCGCGGCCAGGCTCGCGGAGCGCGCGGGCGCGATCCTGATCCAAGCGCCACTCCCGTTTGGGCTGGCCGGCACGCGCCCGTTCACGACGACGATCGCGGAGACGGTCGGACGCACCGAGCTCGCTTCGAAGTGCGACGAGGACGGGTTGGCGCGCGTGATCCCGCGCTTCGAGCGCGCCGTGGCCCACCATCTCATGGGGAAGCGCGTCGCCTTCTTGGGCGATCCCCACCTCTTCGACGGCATCGTGGACATCACGTCGGAGCCGGGATGGAGCTCACTCTCCTCGTCGGCAACGCGAGACAGAAGAGCCCCGCACCGGCGCAGCGAGAACCCCTCCACGCTCCGCCCCATCAGACGTGCACGCGCCTCTTGGATGTTCCGCTCGATCTCCTGATCCGCACATCCATGGCGCCCGCTCCGCCTTCCTTCGCCAAGCCGGAAGCGTCGCCTGGGTCGCGGACCTGCAAGACGCTGTCCTTCGGCTTTCCCAACACGGACCGGCACGCATTCTACCCTCACCCATGGTTGGGCTACGAGGGCTGGGCTTGCTTCGTCGGCGATCTCATCAACGCCTTCGCCGGCTCGGGGCACTAGAGCGCGATCCGAGTCCCGTGCCAATCCGTGGCCCAAGGGAGCTCGCGCGTGGCGCACAGAATGCGCAGGCCGCTCCTCATCGATCGAGACGGGCGCTATGTTTTCGCCAATATATGTTTTGTTATCATGATTGATTGACGTCATCTTCTCGTTTCACTCTGTGCCTAGTAGAGGGCGCGGACCCGGTAATGGGGCCGAAATCATAGGAGGAAACGTTGTGAAACGTAATCTTTGGGTGGTTGTTTCAGCTGTTGTTACTGTACTTGCCTGGGCTGCTCCGGCTGCAGGTCAAAGTGGGCACACGCTGAACGCTGTGGGCGCTCGAAGCATGGGCATGGCAGGGGCCGACACCGCGTTCCCCTCGGACGCGGCGGGCACGCTCTACGCCAACCCCGCGGGCCTGACGGCCCTCGAGTCTCAGGTTGGCTTCGGTTTCGAGGCGTTCGCTTCCAGCGCCTCCTTGTCCTCGACGGTCGACGCGAACGGCTTCGGGCCGGGGATGCCGGCGGGCGAGTGGACCGGCAGCACGGACAGCGACGCAGGCATCTTGCCCGTTCCGTCCATGGCGCTCAGCTATCACCCGGTGGATGCCCCCTGGGCGGTTGGTCTCGGGGCTTACGGCATCGGCGGCTTCGGCGTCGACTATCCAGTCGACATGCAGAACCCCATCCTCTCGCCCCAGCCTTCGCAAGGCGGCGCGGGCTTCGGGGGCATCTACTCGAACTTCCAGATCATGCAGATCGCGCCGAGCTTCGCCTACGACGTCGCGGATTGGCTCGCGTTGGGTGTGTCCGTCACCGTGGATTGGACATCGCTCGCCGTCTCGCCTTTCCCCGCTGCGTCGCCTGACAACAGCATCTCGGGCGATCCGACCAACCCTGCCGATCCGATGAACATGCCCACCTACTCGAACGCACGCGGTGCGTCCGTCTTCGGTCTGGGCTTCGCCGTCGGTCTGCGCGTGCAGTTGCCCGCGGGTCTGCGCCTGGGTGTCTCTGCCAAGAGCCCGCAGTGGCTGGGCAACTTCGCCTACAACGCGGCGGGAGAGGACGGCGGTCCCCGGCGCTTCGAGTTCGACATGGACTACCCGATGATCCTTCAAGCCGGTCTCGCCTACGAGGGCATCGACTGGTTGAACCTGTGCGCGGACTTCCGCTACGTCGACTACGCCCGCACCAAGGGCTTCTCGGACTCGGGCTTCGACAACACGGGCGCCGTGCGGGGCTTCGGCTGGAGGAGCATCTACGTCGTCTCCCTGGGTGCGGAAGTGCGCGCGACCGAGTGGCTCCGCGTACGCGCTGGCTATTCCTACAATCCGGCGCCCATCGAGAGCGACATGATGTTCTTCAACACGCCGGCCTCGGCGCTGATCGAACATCAGATCTACGGAGGCGTGGGCGTCGCGTGGCAGGACTTCCGCCTCGACCTCGGCGTCCGGCACGGCTTCGAGAACAGCGTCACCGGCCCCTACGCGTCGGCGGATCCGATGCGCGTACCCTCGGCTCGCGTGACCGCCACCCTCGCCACTACGAGCGTCGCGCTCAGCGTGGGCATGCACTACTGAGCCTGCACGGAGCCGGCGTCGACGGGAGAGTCGACGGCGGCGCGAAGGTAGCGCGAGATCGCGGCAGGTTGGGCTCGAACCTTGGCCCCGGCCCGCGTCTACGGTAGTCAGTGCCGATGACGTGCTCCCTCCGCTTCACTCCACTTCTCCTCTGCGTCTTCGTCGTCGCGTGCGGCGACGACACCGTTCCAGCTGCCGACGCGGGTGCCGACACGGGGGCGCTCGACGCGGGCAGCGACGCAGCCACCGACGCCGCCATGGATGCGGGGAGCGACGCCACCACCGACGACGCAGCGACGGACTCGGGCGTCACCTGCTACCCGCTCTCAGGGCCCAGCCCGAGCCTGCCGGACGCCATCCCCTCGGAGTTCACCGCCACCTCACCCACTTGGTCGCGACCGACGGGCGAGACCTGCCCCGCCACCGGCACCGGCGCTGTGGCCACACCTTTCGACAGCGTCTGCTACGTGAACGACACGGGCGCGGACGTGGACGTGCTCTTCGAGATGATCGTCGGCACCTCGCCCATCGTCCCGGCCGTCGTCATCTACGACGGCGACGCCGTTCCCAGCGACGTCATGCAATGCGCGTCCGTCAGCTCGGACCTGGTGATCGATTCGGCCGAGACGACCTACACCGTGCCCAGCGGCGTCAAGATCACCTTCGTGGCCACCGCGCAGGAACCTGGACTCGGCACCTTCCAGTTCGTCATCACGCCGCAGTGAACCAGGGCGCCGTCGGGCCGACGAGGCGCGACGGGTCGGTGCGCGCACCCGTGTCGATGTCACGCGTGGCGCGGACGAAGTCACCCACTCGCCCGAGTCGGGAATGCGTGACGGCGTGACGCGAGTTGGAGGGGGGAAGCGAGTGATGCGAACCATGACCCACAGCGCGATGACGCTGGTCGCGTGCATGGCGTTGGGCTGCCCTGGCGGAGACGACACCACCGCTCGACCGCCGCGCAGCACGGCCACGCCTCCGGCGACGGCCGCCCAGGGGACGACTCCTTCCGAGCGCGCGCCCGCGACGCCTGCCGTCGAGCGAGCCGCGACCCCGAGCGCCCCGGTCGCGATGGCCCTCGAGCCGGCGGTCGACCTCGTGCCGGTTCTGGGATCCGTGCGCGTCGTGGCGCTCTACGACGGAGAGGCGTTGCCCTCCGCGTCACGTCAGGTCGGTCGCTTCGTGTCGGTCGTCGGTCGCGCTCGCGACGCGCACCTGGTGGAGCCGGACGCCGCCGAGCGAGCCGCTGCGACGGCGTGGCTGGATGCCGCGGACAGGCCCATCCCGGCGGCGTGGTCCCGGAGCGAGGTCGTGGTCCTGCTGCGTCTCGCCGCGCCCGCGTCCACTCCTGCGAATCGGCAGGTGACGGGAGGTCTGCGCGACATGGTGGTGCTGAAGCCGGGCGCGCAGGAGGCGAACTACCGCGACCAGGTGGAGCCGAGTGCAACGCGCAGCTACCTGCCGCGCCCCGCCTTCGATGGTGCGCGCTCGGGTGCGGCAGTCGACTCGCTGCTCGACAGCGTGACGGGAGGCGCCTGATGCGCACGAGTCGGATCTGGAGGACTCGGCTTGTGCTGCTGCTCGCGGCTCGCTGGCTGCACACGCCCGCGGCGCGCGGGCGACCGGGAGATGGAGACCCTGCTGGTCGACATGTCCCCCGACGGAACGCCCGGAGGTCACGCCTGCTTCACGCGTATTCGACCTGAGTTCGCAGCCGACTACACGAGGCTGCACGGGCCGGGCGAGACGGCGACGCGCGACCGGGTGCATGACGCTGACGGTGACTTCATGCGCTGGCAGCACGCGACTCTGGATCCACCCAGATACCGTGATGCTCACGCAAGCGAAATCGTCATGCCGTCGCCGCCTCGGGAAGCCTCGCTTCGAAGGGCTTGCCGGAGCGTGCGACGCTGAGCATGGCGCTGAGGAGCTTGCGCATGCCCGCGACGAGCATGAGCTTCTTGGGCTTGCCGCGGGCGACCAGGCCTTCGTAGAAGCGCCGCAGCCAGGCGTTCTTGCGCACGGCCTGGAGCGTGGGCATCCGGCGCTTCGCGCGCAGCTTGGCGTGGCCGATGCTGCAGATGGCGCCTCGTTGTGGAGTGCGCTTGCCCGAGTGGTTCACCGAGGGTGCGACACCCACGTAGGCCGCCAGGGCGCCGGCGTCACGAAACGCCAGCAGGTTGACCTCGGCGATCATGCGGGCCGCGGTGTTGGGTCCGATGCCGTCGATGGTCGTGAGCAGCTGGCCGACGCGGTGCCGGTCGAGGCTGCGCTGGATGTCGCCATCGAGGCCCTTGATGCGCTCGCGGAGCGTGGCGATGTCCTCGCAGACATAGCGAGTCTGCAGGCGGTACGAGGGACCGTCATGGCGTCCTATGGAGTGTGCTGCCAGCTCGCAGAGGCCGCGTGCCAGCTCGTCGCCAATGCGGTGCCTCCCGTCGTACTTGATGTCCGCGTGCCGC
>Ga0210033_1000630_pt1 | contig 33348 bp, 26 predicted proteins | sample CryGeymeta201501_FD_185465 | JGI IMG/M metagenome (GOLD analysis project Ga0210033, IMG submission 185465) | Groundwater microbial communities from Crystal Geyser aquifers in Utah, USA - Crystal Geyser metaG 2015-01 (SPAdes) (version 2) | ecosystem: Environmental > Aquatic > Deep subsurface >... | reverse complement strand
GTGGTAAACCGCTCGTTACCCACCAGGTGATCGTGAACTTGATCGCCGCGACGAAGACCAAGACAGGCTTGATTGTGCGCAGCCGACTCGACGAGCGGACGTACCCGAAGGGTCGACGGGTCTCAGATAAGCAGCTTGAACAGGTGAACCTCGAGCCCAACACCTTCCACGGAGAGTGGAACTACACCATCCGCCCCACGGACCTGGCATGACGACCCGATCGGCTTACTTCGCGCCGGTCACATAGCGAACGGCTCACGCACGCCGTCGCGGTAGGGCACGGCGTCACGCGCGCGCGGTCGCCGTCGCCGGAGCCGGTCGTCACGCGCGCGCTCGCCCGTCGACCGTGAGGGGCCCCGCGCGCCCGAGGGTCTTTCCCTCGAGTGTGACGGTGCAGGCGACCACGGGCTTGCCGAGGTGGCCGGTATTCGCTCGAGCCGCGCACTGCTATCGTTCCTTTGCCGCTCGCGCGCCCAGATCCGCGGCACCGGTCGGTTGCGGAGGGAAGACTTCATGACTACGCAGCTCCGACTCCAGTGCGACTACGACCCCCGCGTGAACTTCGCTCTGCAACAGAACGACGTCCCGGTCATTCGGCTGCTGCGGATCGACAACCTCGCCGAGACGCGGGTCGAGGACGTCGAGGTTCGGGTGAGCGCGGACCCGCTGGTGTTCGAGCCCTGGGCCACCTGTATTGCTTCGATCGACGCCGGTGCGACATACAACGTGCGCTCGCTCCCGCTGGCGCTCTCCGCCGATCGGCTCGCCGCGCAGACCGAGCGCGAATCGGGACGTATCCGACTCGAGGCCTTCGTCGCGGGCCAGCCCGCAGGTACCACGACCCTCGACTTCGAGATCCTCGCCTTCAATCACTGGAGCGGCCTGCATTCGCTCCCGGAGCTCCTCGCCGCCTTCGTGCTACCCAACCAGCCGGCCATCGCGACCGTGCTGAAGGTCGCGCGGCGACACCTCGAGCGGCTGGTCGGTGACCCGGCATTCAGCGGCTACCAAGAGCGCAGCCGCCAACGCGTCGTCGCGATGACCGCGGCCATCTACGGGGCCGTTCAGGAGCTGGGGATCACCTACGTCAGCCCGCCGGCGAGCTTCGAACAAGAAGGCCAGAAGATCCGCCTCCCGGACCAGCTCCTGGCTGACCAGATGGGAACCTGCCTCGACCTCACCGTGCTGTTCGCGGCGTGCCTCGAGCAGACCGGACTGAACCCGTTCCTGAACATCGTCGAGGGTCACGCATTCCCCGGTGTCTGGCTCGACGACTTCTCGCTCCCCTCCCCGTCGATCTTCGACCCGACTGCGGTCCGCAAGCGCGTCGATGGCGAGGAGGCGCTCGTGTTCGATTCTTCGGCGGCGGTCATGGGGAGCGACTTCCGGTACGCCACCGAGGTCGCCCGCCGCCACCTGCAGAACACCGACAAGTTCGTCTGCGCCATGGACGTCAAGCGCGCGCGAATCGCGCAGGTCCGCCCGCTCCCGCTCCGCCGGACCGAGGCGGGGTGGCAAGCCTTTGCCGAACCCGTCCTCGAGCCCGCGTCGAGGCTCCCGGCGTGCAGTGTCCCGCAGCTCCACCTCCCGGCGACGGACGACCACGTCATCGTCGAGTCCACCCGCTCGAGGTTGGACCGCTGGAAGGGCAAGCTCCTCGACCTCTCACTGCGCAACTGCCTGCTCAACGTCCGCTTCACTCTCAAGTCGATGATCCCGCTTCAGAGCGCCGACGTTGGGGTGCTCGAAGACGTCCTCGCCGGTGGCTCGAAGCTCGCGCTGCATGCTCGCCCGGACGAGCGCGAGGTGTTCGGTCCTCGCAGCACCCAGTTGATGGAGCAGCGGGTCAACGAAGGCGCTTTGCGCGCCTTTCTCGCCGAAGCGCTGGAGAGACGTCGTCTCCACGCCGACCTGGCTCCCGCGGACCTGCAGAGTCGTCTCACCAAGATCTATCGAGACTCGCGCACCGCCCTCGAGGAGACCGGCTCCAACATTCTCTACATCGCGCTCGGCTTCCTCTCGTGGTTCGAGGCCGACAACTCCGAGAACGAGCGTTTTGCGCCGCTGATCCTCTTGCCGGTCGAACTCCATCGCGGCTCGCCCCACGAGCCATTCCGAGTGAGCGTCACTGACGATGACCCGCGCATCAACGTCACCCTGCTCAAGAAGCTGGAGACCGACTTCAAAATCGACGTGCGCGGCCTCGACGAGCTGCCCGAGGACGCATCGGGACTCGACATTCCGTTGATCCTCAATCGCTTCCGCCGCGCCGTGATGGACATCCCGCGCTGGGACGTCAGGGCGACGGCGGTCATCGGCGAGTTCTCTTTCGCCAAATATCTGATGTGGACCGACCTCGAGGACCGCACTCAGACGCTGCTGGCGAACCCGCTCTTCGAGCACATCATGGAGGGGAAGGGGGCGCCCTTCCCGCTCGCCCGCCCCTTCGCCTCCGCGGCGAGCATCGACGACGACCGACCGGTCCATGACGACCTCTGCGTCGTTGACGCCGACTCCTCCCAGCTCACCGCAGTCTTCGCCGCCAAGGACGGCAACAGCTTCGTCCTGCAAGGCCCGCCGGGAACGGGGAAATCGCAGACCATCACCAACCTCGTCGCGCAGCTGGTCGGCGGCGGCAAGACCGTGCTCTTCGTGTCCGAGAAGATGGCCGCCCTCGAGGTCGTCCATCGGCGCCTAAAGCTCGCGGGCATCGGCGAGTTCTGCCTCGAGCTCCACTCGAACAAGTCGAACAAGACCGAGGTGATCCGGCAGTTGGCCGAGTCGTTCGAGCTCGCCGGCAAGCGGGCCGCGAGCGAGTGGACGCTTCGTGCCGACGAGCTCCGCGGCCTGCGGACCTCTCTCAATCGCTTCGCCGAAGCCCTTCACAGCCCCGGCCCTTACGGCGCGTCCGTCTTTCAGGCGACGTCGATCGTCCTCGAGCACGAAGCCGCGCCGGCCATCGCGCTGCTGCTGGACCCGCCAAGGAGCGTCACCGCCGAGCGCGTCGACCGACTCAGGAAACGCCTCGAAGCCGTCGAGGTCGCGGCTCGCGACATCGGTGACCCGTCCGTCCACTCCTGGCGAGGCGTACCGGTTGGCGGCTGGACGCCGCACGCCGAGCGCGCCATCAAGGAGGCCCTCGACGCTGTGCTCGAGAGCGGTCGCGCAGTCGCCGCCGCCGCCCCGGAGGCCGCGCAAGCCCTGGCCCTCGCCTTGCCCGCGATGACGGACGCCGTGCTCGACCGCCTCGACCGCGCCGCTGATGTCCTGGTCGCGTCACCCGGACCGCCCCGTGAGATGCTTCAGACGTCGAACTGGTCTATCGAGCGACAGCGCGCCAAGAGCCTCGAGACGACGGTGCGAGAGCGCCGCGACATCTGGTCGGAGGTCGACGAGCACTTCGCCGCAGGGCTGCTCTTGATGGACCTCGGCAAGCTGAACGCGAAGTTCGGCAAGTGGGCCCACGCGTTCTTCCTGATCGCCTACTTCATGCTCTGGAGCGCTCGACGTTCGCTCAAGCAGGTCGCGAAAGACGGCAAGGTGCCGCCCAACCAGGAAGCACGCGAGGACCTCCAGCGGGCCGTGACGGTGAAAGAGCGGGACGAGGCCATCGCGCGCCAGTCCGACGCGGTCGAGGCCTTCCTCGGACCGTTTTGGCAGGGGCTCGACACCGACTGGGACGCCATCGACGCGATGATACGCTGGGCCGAGGCCTACCGCACGGTAGCGCTGGACCTGGGCGACGACATGGCCGGCGGCGCCCTCCTCGCCGGGCAGGAGGGACGCGAGCGACTGCTGGCGCTCGTGACCGACGAGCGCGAGCTGCTCGCTGCGAGTCGCCCCCGAGGCCAGGCGGTACGTCGTTATCGCGAGGCGTGGAGCGCCTACCGCGCGGCGCGAAGCACGCTCCTGCAGCTCCTGCGCCTGAGCGAGGGGAGTGGTCGGTTCGCCAGCACGTTGGCCGATCTTGCCCTCGCGACCGCACAGTTCCAGGGCTGGCGCGGTGCCATCCGCGAGCTTCGCGAGTGGTGCGCGTGGCGCGACGCGATCGTTGGGGCCGCGACGGACGGCGCCGTCGCTGGCCTACTCGCTGCGCACGCCGAAGGAAAGCTCGACGCCCAGTCTCTGCTGCCGAGCTTCGAGCGTGGGCTGGCGAAATGGTGGATCGACGAGGCCATCAGCGCCGTGCCCGCCCTGCGCGAGTTCCGCGGCACGTCACAGGACGCGCGTATCGAGCGCTTCCGGAAGCTCGATCTGGAGATGCAGGCCGTTGCCCGCGAAGAGATCCGCTCCCGGCTCGCCGCGCGCCTGCCAGCGATCAGCGGACCCGGCGAGCTGGCGCTCCTGCGCACGGAGCTGAAGAAGCGGCGCCGCCACATGCCGATCCGCAAGCTCTTCTCCCGTATCCCGCACACCCTGATGAAGCTGAAGCCCTGTGTCCTGATGAGCCCGCTGTCCGTGGCGCAGTACCTGGATCCGACCCTGTCGCTGTTCGACGTGATCGTCTTCGACGAGGCCTCGCAGATCCCGCCTTGGGACGCCATCGGAGCGATCGCGCGTGGGCGCCAGATGGTCGTGGTCGGAGATAGCAAGCAGCTCCCGCCGACCAACTTCTTCCAGAAGGCTGACGACGGCGCCCCTCCCGATGACGACGACATGGAGGAGTTGGAGAGCATCCTCGACGAGTGCGTTCGCGCCGGGTTCGTCTCCCACTCGCTGAAGTGGCACTACCGGAGTCGTCACGAGTCACTTATCGCGTTCAGCAACCACCACTACTATGAAAACCGGCTGCACATCTTCCCCGCGGCCGACTCCGATGTTCCGGCGCTCGGCGTGAAGTGGCGCCACGTTCCGACGGGTTTCTACGACAAGGGGAAGTCGCGCACCAACCAGGCGGAGGCGGAGGCGGTCGTCGCCGAGATCGCGCGCCGCCTCGCCGACCCGGTGTTGTCGCAGAAGAGCATTGGCGTCGTGACCTTCAGCCAGGCGCAGCAAACGCTCATCCTCGACCTGCTCGACAGCCTCGGACAGCGGCAAGAGAACCTCAAGCGCTTCTTCACCGAGGCCGTGCCCGAGCCGGTGTTCGTCAAGAACCTGGAGAACGTTCAGGGCGACGAGCGTGATGTGATGCTGTTCAGCATCTGCTACGGGCCCGATAGGGGCGGGAAACTCGCGATGAACTTCGGCCCGCTCAACCGCGATGGCGGTGAGCGGCGTTTGAACGTCGCCATCACCCGGGCCCGCGAGCTGTTGATCGTCTTCTCCACGCTGACGCACGACCAGATCGATCTGGCGCGCACCAAGGCCATCGGCGTCGCCCATCTGAAGACCTTCCTCGACTACGCGAAGCGTGGGCCACGGGCCATCGACGAGGCTGTGGCGCTCGACCCAGGCGCTGACTTCGAGCGCCCGTTCGAGCAGGCCGTGTGCCAGCGGCTGCGCGAGGAGGGGTTCCGGGTCGATCTGCAGGTCGGCTGCGCCGGCTACAGGATTGACCTCGGCGTGAAGCATCCGGAGCGGACCGGAAGCTACTTGCTCGGCGTGGAATGCGACGGTGCGACCTATCACTCGGCGCGCTCCGCGCGTGACCGCGACCGCCTCCGCCAATCCGTGCTCGAGTCGCTGGGCTGGCGCCTGTTCCGCATCTGGTCTCTCGACTGGTGGTACGACCGTGAGCGCGTGATGGTGCGGTTGCGGCAGGCCCTGCAAGAGGCCCGCGCTGCGGTGCAGACCACGACCGGCTCGTCCAACGGTGGCAATGGCGAGCCCGCCGCCGTGGAGACCGCGCCGCCCGCTGCGCCAGCGAAGGTCGACATCGACGCGCTCCTCGAGGCCGACGCAGCCGAGCCCACGTTGCCTGCGCACGCGAGCGACTACCGCCAGGCTGAGACCCCGCTGCTTGGCGCGCGGGAGCTGTGGGACGACCCGCGGATAGGCCCCGCAGTCGCCGACAGGCTGCTTGATGTGGTGGCGTTCGAGGGACCCATTCATATTGACGAGGCCACCCGCCGGGTTGCGGCCTCGTGGAGTGGGCTGAGGGCGACCAAGCGCAGTGTCGAAAAGGTCCGGGTCGCGGCGATGCGCATCGCGAAGCCGTCGCGGCCGGTCACGCGCGGAGACTTCCTCTGGCCACCGGACATCGACCCGACGACGTGGCGCGCCTTCCGGCTCCATCCCGACAACGACACGCGCCGTGCGGCGGAGCACCTGCCTCCCCAAGAGGTCGCCAACGCGGCCGAGTGGCTGGTATCACAATCGGGCTCCATCGCTCGCGACGAGCTCGTGATGGAGATATCTCGCCTCTTCGGCTACCGCTCGACCGGCAAGAAGGTGCGCGCCGCGATGGAGACGGGCATCGAGTACCTCGTCACCCAAGGGCGCGTCGAGGTCGTCGGCGACGCCATTCGGCCAGCGGTGCGCTCGCCCACCAGCTGACCGTTCAGCGAGGAGCGGTTGGTGGCGTTCTCGAGGCGTCGACTACATCTCGCCGGAGCACCTCGCGAACTCCCCGAACATGACCCACCATTCGAATGCGATACAGAACCACCGCGGCGTCGAGTTCTGGTAAGCTTCGACTCCAGCGACGCGGAACCAGACCTCGGCGCGAACCTGGCGGTACCGGATATAGTGTCTGGCTAACGCGCGGTTCACTTCACGTCGATCCGCGGATGCGGTCGTCTCACACGCGGAGGATTTTGTGGGCAATCAATGGACCGAGATCGTCTGCATCCTCGACCGCAGCGGGTCGATGGGCGGACTGGAGTCCGACACGATCAGCGGCTTCAACAGCTTCTTGCAGCGGCAGCGCGCGGTCGATGGTCGCGCCCGACTGACCCTGGTGTTGTTCGACGGCCAGTACGAATTGGTCTGGCAGAACGTCGACATCCAGCTGGCCGGCGAGCTGACCGAGCAGCTCTATTTCGTCCGGGGCGGCACGGCGCTGCTCGACGCGCTCGGGCGCACCGTCGCCGACACCCGGCATGCTATCGCCATGATGCCCGAAGACGAGCGCCCGACCCGGGTGGTCGTCCTGGTGGTGACCGACGGAGAGGAGAACTCGAGCCGCGAGTACTCCCTCGCCCAGATCAAGGACATCGTCGTCGCCCAGCAGGCCGACGGCTGGAAGTTCGTGTTCATCGGAGCGGGCATCGACGCGTTCGGCGCCGCCAAAGACATGGGGATGGCCCCTGGCGCTGCTGCCGTCGTTGACAGGACCGCGACAGGAACGCAACTGACCTACATAAATCTTGATCGCATAGTGACCCACGTGCGCCGGATAGACGAGACAGGGCACGCCGACGACGACCCCGACGAAGATCACTAGGTCTGAGCCTACTCCAGCCGTACGCGAACGAGCCTCGGTCGCGTCGGTGGAAAGACTGAGGGTGTGGATGCGGTCGTCGCCGGCGCCTTGGCGCCCCCAGGAGGATTCGAACCTCCGACCTACGGTTTAGGAAACCGTTGCTCTATCCAGCTGAGCTATGGGAGCGAGAGCGTGCGTATAGCACGCGCGAAGGGGCGGATCAGTACTCGAGCAGGGTTTCGACGCGGTGGGGCGCGAGCTTGGCCTTGCCGTCGAGGAAGGCCAGATCGATGACGAAGGCGTAGGCGGCGACGACGGCGCCCATGCGCTCGATGAGATCGCCCGTGGCCTTGGCGGTGCCGCCCGTGGCGATGAGGTCATCGACGACGAGGACGCGCTCGCCGGGCTCGAGTCCGTCCTTGTGGATCTCGAGGCTGTCCGTGCCGTACTCGAGGGCGTACTCGATGCGCTCGACCTCGGCGGGCAGCTTGCCGGGTTTGCGCGCGGGCACGAAGGCGACGTGCATGCGCGCGGCCAGGGCGGCGCCGAAGATGAAGCCACGCGACTCCATGCCCACGATGGCGTCGAGGGGTGCGCCCTGGAAGCGGTCCTCGAACAAGTCGAGGCAGTGGTTGAAGCCGCGCGGGTCCGCGAGCAGCGGCGTGATGTCCTTGAACAGGATGCCGGGCTTGGGGAAGTCGGGGATGTCGCGCACGAGCGCGCGCAAGAGGTCGATGCGGGGATCAGTCATGGGTCTCCAGTTCTATGCGTGCGGGACGCCGAGGCCGGCGACGTAGGCCGCGAGGCCGAGGTGGGCCGTGAGCGTGGACTCGATCGAGAGGGGCGTGACGCTGGCGTAGCCGGCGTCCACGGCCTGGGTGTCGGAGCCCTCGGCGTCACCGTGCTCCACGCCGCCGGGTCCACCGATCCAAAAGTACTCGCGACCGCGCGGGGTGCGATGCACGTCGACGCCCTCGGCGTAGTGGCGCGCACCGAGGCGCGTGGCCCGAACGCCGAGCACGTCGCCCTTGGGGAAGTTCACGTTCAAGAGCGGCGCCTGGCCATCGGGCTTGACCGCTTCGAGCATGCGCCGACAGAGGGCGGCGGCGATGGGCGCGGTGGGCATGACGTCGCGGGCGAGGGACGAAAAGGCGATGGCGGGCACACCGCGCATGGCCGCTTCCCGCGCGGCGGCGACGGTGCCCGAGTAGTGGATGTCCATGCCCAGGTTGGGGCCGTGGTTGATGCCGCTGGCGACGAGGTCGGGCTTGCGCGGCAAGAGCGTGGCGTGAAAGAGCGCGGCGTAGACGCAGTCGACGGGCGTGCCGCCGATGGCGTGGACGCCGGGCGAGACGAGGCGATGGCGCAGGGGCGACGAGAGCGTGATGGCATGGCTCTTGGCGCTCTGCTCTTGCTCGGGCGCGACCACCACGACGTCGGCGAACTCCGCAAGCGCTGCGGCCAACGCTGCACAGCCCGGCGCGGAGTAGCCGTCGTCGTTGGACACGAGGATGAGCGGCTTGTCCATCGCGCGCGGGCTTATCAGCGTGTCGCCGCGGCCACAAGCCGGCGGCCTGTGATCTCGAGCCGGCGATGCGACGGCGCTCAGCCGGCGAGCAGCGATTCGAGCGTGGCGCTGCGCAGGATTCCGTCGTGCGTCTCGGTCTCGGTGACGACCTGCACCATCTCCTCGTCGCGCATCAGCGACCAGCGACCGCGTCGACCGAGCGCCGCGCCCATGGCCTCGGCGAAACGGAAGTCGAGCAGCGTGACCTCGACGCGATCGGGCGCCTGCACCCGGTCGCGACTCAGCTCCCTCAACCAGTTCGCCGGATCGCGATGGCAGAAGACGCTGACGCGCTCGGCGCTGCGCGTGGCCAGGTTCAGGCGCTTGGCCGAGGGCACGCCGATGTCGATCCAATGGGCGATGGCGAGGGTCGGCGTGCGCAGCTCGAGGGCCGGCGCGTCGGGCGTCGAGAGATCCTCGCCCATGACCAGATCGGGCGCCCAGCTCAGGGCGTAGGCCAGGATGCGGGCGCCGAAGAAACCGTCGCTCTCCGAAGGATGGCGCGCGAGGCGCAGCTCGAGGTGCTCCCAGACCGAGCGGGTCGAGTCGGAGAGATCGATCTCGAGCCGATGCATGCTGGGGGGTTGAGCCACGCGTGGAGCCTGCACGACGCCCGACCCCGGAGCAATCGACGTCGCCTGGACGTACACTGGAGCCATGACCGCTGACGTGGCGAAGAAGCGCAGTTTCTGGGGATGGGGCTGGGACGATCGCTTCCCGGCCTGGGACGCGCGCCGCGCGCTGGGCGAGCAGCTCCCGGGCATGTTGGGCTTCGCGCCCTCACGCCTCGACGACGCGCCCGTGCTCGAAGCGATCAAGCTGAGCCCAAGCCGCGTGGCTCCGCCCGTCGCGCTCGCGGCCTTCATCACGGACGATCACGAGGAGCGCATTCGTCACACCTACGGGCGAGGCTACCCGGACGTGCTGCGGGGCTTTCGCGGCGACTTCGCCCACGCACCCGATCTGGTCGCGCGACCGCGCACGGAGGCGGAGGTGGAGCAGGTGCTGGCCTGGGCCACGGACGCGCGCGTCGCCACCATCCCCTTCGGCGGCGGCACGAGCGTGGTCGGCGGCGTGGAGCCCGCGCTGGAAGGTGATTTCGCAGCGGCCCTCAGCCTCGACATGGGCGCGCTGAATCGGGTGCTCGAGGTCGAGGAGAGCTCCCTGCACGCGCGCATTCAGGCCGGCGCGCTGGGACCTGAACTCGAGCAAGGGCTGGGTGAGCACGGGCTGACGCTGCGCCACTTCCCCCAGTCCTTCGAGTTCTCGAGCCTCGGGGGTTGGATCGCGACGCGGGCGGGAGGCCACTTCGCCACGCTCTACACGCACATCGACGATCTGGTCGCGAGCACGCGCATGCTCACACCCCGTGGGGTGATGGAGTCGCGACGGCTACCCGGCTCGGGCGCGGGGCCGAGCCCCGATCGCCTCGTCTGTGGTTCGGAGGGCGCGCTGGGTGTGGTCACCGAAGCCTGGATGCGCGTGCGCCCGAGGCCGACCTTTCGCGCGCAGGCGACCTGCACCTTCCGCAAGTTCCCGGGCGCCGTCGAGGCCTGCCGCGTGCTCTCCCAGTCGGGGCTCTATCCCACCAACTGCCGCCTGCTCGACGCGCGCGAAGCGGCGCTGAACATGGTCAGCGTGGACGGAAGCTGCGTGCTCATCGTGGCCTTCGAGTCGGCGGATCACCCACTCGGACCGTGGATCGAGCGCGCACTCACGATCGTGAAGGAGCACGGCGGCCAGTGCCCGGACGGCGCGAAGCTACGCGAGGGCGAGCAGCGTCGTGGCGCGGGCGCGGCCGAGGCCTGGCGCGGCGCCTTCCTCGAGGCGCCCTACCTGATGAACGTGATGGCGAGCCTGGGCGTGATCGTCGACACGTTCGAGACGGCCTGCCCCTGGGATCGTTTCGCGGAGCTGCACGCCGGTGTGGTCCACGACGTGCGCGACGCGATGAAGCGCGAATGCGGCGCGGGCTTCCTCTCCTGCCGCTTCACGCACGTCTACCCCGACGGACCTGCGCCCTACTTCACCTTCGTCGCGCCGGGACGTCACGGCGCCGAGCTCGAGCAGTGGGCGGCCATCAAGCAGGCCGCGAGCGACGCGCTCTTGCGCCATGGCGGGACCATCACCCATCACCACGCCGTGGGACGCACGCATCGGGCGCACGCACGAAGGCAGCGCCCCGAGCTCTTCACCGACGCCCTGCGCAGCGTGAAGGCCACCCTCGACCCGGCGGGCATCATGAACCCGGGCGCGATGATCTGACGCGACCCGCCGCTCCTCACCGACAGTAGGGGATGCCCCAGGAGCTGGCGAAGCCAGTGCAGTTCTCGCCGGCCGCGCTGCAGGTGGGCACGCCGCCATCGGCGCCACAGACCTGACGGCAGGTCGTGGTGCCGGATTGGTTGATGCAGATGAGGCCCGCGGCGCAGCGTCCCGAGGTGCCGCCGCAGGCGTCGCCGCGCATCTGCGTACCGGCGGGTAGGCAGCCCGTGTAGCGCTCGCCCGTCTCGGAGTTGCGCGTGAGCGTGCAGGCGTACGTCGGGTCGGCGCAGTCCTGAGTGTAGATATTGCAGCGCGTGGGGGTGGGGAGACACACGCGCACGCAGGTCTCGCTGCCGACGGTGCCGAGACAGGTCGCGTCCGCGCCGCATTGACCGATGGAGCCCGCGGCGCAGGTGGCGGTGCACACGAAGCCGGCGCCGAAGCTCACGCACCAGGTGCCCGCGGCGCAGTCCGTGTCGCGCGTGCAGGTCGCGCCTTCGGCCAGACCGGGCGTCATGGTCAGCGCGGTGCAGGCCGTGCCGGTGGCGGTGACGAGGCATTTCTCGTCCGCGGCGCAGGCGGTCGGATCGAAGGGATCACACGTGCCCACGGCTGTGCAGGGCATGGAGACGGGACCGGAGTCAACGGCCGCGTCCGTCGATGTCGCGTCGACGGCGGCGTCGCTCGGCCCTGCGTCCGTCGCGCCGTCGCGGGTCGAGCCATCGCTTGCGGAGCCGTCGCTGGCCGCGTCGGCTGCGGAGCCATCGGTCGAGGCGGCGTCGGTCGATCCGTCCGAGACCATGCCGTCCGGCCCCGCCGCGTCAGGCGTGGAACCGTCCGTGCCGCTGCCATCCACGCCGGCGTCCCCACCGCTCGCGTCTCCGCCGGCGTCCACTCCCGACGCGTCCGGAACGGGGGGCGGACCGGAGGGCTTGGAGCATCCGAGAGCGAACAACAGGGCGATCAAAGCAAAGCGACGTACGAAGGACATGCCCCAGCATAGACGCTTTCCAACCGTCGGTGCGAGTCCCTGCGCGCCGATCAGCCGCGCGCCGCGACGATGGCGCGACCGACGTGCAGGCCCATGGCGTAGATGGAGAGCTGCGGTGGCACGCCGATGGAGCTGGGGAAGAGCGAGCCGTCCGCGACCCAGAGCCCGCGCAGGTGGTGATGAGCGCCGCGTGAGTCCACGGCGGCCACAGTCGGATCGTCACCCATGGGGACGCTGCCCATGGGATGCACGGCCGTGACGTCCATGCTGCCGCGAGTGAGGCGCAGCGCGTCGAGGCGAGGCAGGTCGCTCTGACTCTCGAGCGTGAGCGGCTCGGCCGTGGGGATGTAGACCTTCTGCGCCCCGGCGGCGAAGAGCAGACGCGCGCAGGCCTTCAGGCCGAAGAGCAGCTCGCGCCGATCCTCCGCGTCGGGCCAGTAGTCGATGCTCAGCCCGAGGTCGCCCTTGGGCTCGACCACGCCGGCCGTGCGGTCGTGCAGCATCGAAGTGAAGACGGCGAGGTGATCGTAGCGCTGCATCAGCGTGCGGTGCGCCGCGCCGATACCTGGCATCAAGGTGGCCGTGCCCACGGGATGGGCGAAGGCGGGCAGGATCCAGCTGCGGGTGCCCAGGCCCTCGCGCTCGAAGTCGAGGTGCTCCGTGCACTCGTAGGTCTGAGGGATGCCCTGGGTCGCGCCCACGCGGTCCGCGAACTCGCCGGCCGCGACCAGAGCGGGATGAACGCGCAGATGCCGTCCGGTCTCGCCGCCGGGATCGGGGATGTCCGAGCGCAGCAGGATCGCGGGCGTACCCGTCGCCGATGCCGCCACGCACACGCGGGGCGCGCGCACCGTGACCCGGCCTCGCGGCTGGCGCGTGACGGGATCGAGGGCGAGCGCGTCGACCCCCGTCGCGGCGCCATGGGCATGACGCACGCGGACGGCCTGGACGTGCGTGAGCACGCGTGCGCCGGCATGCACGGCGCGTGGCAGGAAGACCTTGGGCGCGTTGTTCTTGGCGTCATAGGCGCAGCCGAGCTCGCAGAAGCCGCTGCCGATGCAGCCCGTGCGGTTGTGCGAGAGCCCGCCGCCGGCCCAGCCCAGCGCCTGACAGCCCGCCTCCAGCAGCCGGTTGTGACGGTTGCGCCGCGCCTCGGGCACGACGCTCACGGAGAGCAGGCGCTCGACCTCCGTGTAGTGCGCGTCCCAGCTCTCCATCGGCAGATGCTCGAGCCCGCGCTCCTCGAGCCAGCGCCGCAGCACAGGCTGGGGCACGCGCTTGACCAGGTTGATGTTGTGCACAGTGGAGCCACCGAGGGCGCGGCCCTGGATGATCTTCACGGCGCGGTCGGCGGTGGTGCGTCCTCCATGATCCCAGAGCAGCTGCGGGATCATCTCCTCCTCGCGCTGCATCATCGCCTCGGGAGGCACGAAGCTGCCCGCCTCGAGCAGCACCACACGCAGACCCGCCTCGGCGGCGATGGTGGCCGCCGTGAGCCCACCGGCGCCCGAGCCGATGACGCACAGATCCGCCTCGACCTCGAGCGGCATGTCCAGGTTCGCGCAGTCGTAGATCACGACCAGGCCTCGGCGGGTGAAGCGCCCGCAGGCGCGATCAGGTTGTCGTAGACGCTCGCGGGGCGCGGATGACCGTCGGCCGTGCGAGGAGCGTGCAGGCGTGGCGGCACCAGCGGACCCGGGTAGCCGATGGACGGCCAGGCGCGCGCGTCCTGGTAGAAGCCGAGGTAGACCAGATCGCGCAATCCGCGAGCGGCCTGCGCCAGGGGACCGCCCAGAGCCGAGAGGCGGCGCAGGAAGGCCAGGCGCGCGGCGGGGTCGAGGCGCGTGAAGCGCCGCAGGTCGGCGTCGAGGCCCGTGCCGTGTTCGACCAGCGCGAAGAGGGCGTGGATGTCTCGAAGGGCCGCGGGCGACATGCCCACGAGGAAGCGATCCACGTGCTCCGCGGTCTCGAGGGCGGAGGGTCCAGCGGGCAGCGCTTCCCCGGCGCGCGCGGGCACGATGGCCTCGACGGCGGCGGCCAGCACCAACGCCTGCCAGGGCGCGAGCACCTTGCCCTCGAAGCCCTCGAAGCGCGGGTACAAGCCCACACGCGCGCCGAGCGCCAGGCCGCCGACCACCAGGCCTCCGCGCAGGAGCAGCTGTCGACGACGCAGCCCGCCGCTCCGCGCGAGTCGCAGTCGACGCGCCAGCGCGCGCGGGAGCTTCTCCTCCCAATCCGCCGAGGGCGTGGGCAGATGTGCCGAGGGCGTGAGCCAGAAGAGCACGTTGGAGCCCGCCCGCTTGGCGTCGGCGTCGCGCAGCAGGGCCGCCATGGCCTTGCCGCTGTAGATGGGCTCGAGGCGCAGGTCGAAGGGCGCGAAGCGAGCGCAGGCGGCCAGGCCCCGAGGCGTGGCGTAGCCGTAGCCCGGACCGAGCTCGCCGCGATCGATCACGATGGGCGCGTGCGTGACGTCCGAGGGCAACGCGAGGTCGTGGGCGGCGAGCCAGATCCGCGCCTGCTTCATCAGCGCGCTCAGGCGGCCGAGGCGCGCCACGGCGCGAGGCACGGTGGCGACCGCGTGAATGGGGATGGCGCGTCCTACCAGGCCCAGGCCGAGCGCGAGGCCAGCGACCGTGCCCCCGGAACCGAGCGGGATGTAGATGCGATCGGGCGTGGGCAACTCGCCCGCGTCGATCTGCTCGGCGAGCTCGAGGCCAGCGCGCAGCAGACCCACCACGCCTGTGGCGTCCGAGGCGCCCGGCGCCAGTACGGCGCCCTGGCCAACGCCGCGCTCCACCCCCAGCACGGCCAGCGGATGGGCCAGCGCCATGCCCACGGCGCTGTGATGATAGGAGAACGTGGTCGGGCCACTGACGGTCGTGGCCAGGTTCTCCAGCACGCCCGCGCTGAGCGGCTCCCAGAAGGAGCAGGCGTGGAGCTGCTTGCCCAGCTCCGCACAGGCGCTCGCGAGCGTGGCCAAATGGCCCGAGCCGATGGCACCCACGGAGACCACGACCTCTGCCTTCGCCAGGCGCGGCGTGGCCAGACAGAAGTCGAGCTTGCGCAGCTTCGTGCCGCCGTGGAGCGGCTGCCCCAGGTCGTCGCGCTTCACGCCCAGCCAGTCGAGCCCGAGCTCCTGCGCCAGCTCGGGCAGAGCCGTGATGGGCGTCGGCTGCGCGACCCAGCCGAGGCGCGGCAGTGCATCGAGTCGCTCGCGCGTGTAGGCCATGGCCCGTGCCTACCAGAAAAGGCCCGAGCCGAAAGCGCGAAAGCGTCGAGGCCGTGGGACGGCGCGGCTCGAACGTCTCGGATGCCAGATAAACGAATACCCGGAAGCCCTTTCAGACTCCCGGGCACTCTCCGGTCGGGGCGACTGGATTCGAACCAGCGACCCCCACACCCCCAGTATGGTGCGCTACCAAGCTGCGCTACGCCCCGAGACCGTCCCCGCGAGGGGACGCGGAAGATACACGCAATGCCTGACCTCGCAACCCCAAATTCGCACCTGCGCCAGGGGCGAACGAACGCGCGCTTCGGGCCTCAGCGTGAGCGGTGGCGACTCGACCGAGCGGGGACGACCTGGTGGATGGTCACGCTCGCCGCCTCCGGCTCGTCTTGCAACGGCAAGGCGGCCTGAGCGGGCGAGAGTTCGGCCAGCAGCCCGCTCAATTCAGCGCGCAGGCCCAGCAGCTCCGCGCGCAGGGCCACGTGCCTCGCGGCCTGGGTGTCGGAGGGATCCTGGCGCCGATGATGGCCAGTCTCGGCCAGGCGCTTCTTCGCCCCGGCCAAGGTGAAGCCCTCGTCGTGGACGAGGCGCTTGATCAGCATCGCCAGCTCGACGTCCTTGCGCGAGTAGTGACGATGGGCGCCGCGGGTCTTCTTGGGCGCGAGCGCCCGAAACTGCGTCTCCCAGTAACGCAGCACGTGCGTCTCCACCCCGACGAGCCGCGAGACCTCGCCGATACGGAAGAAGAGCTTGTCGGGGAGCGCCGTGCCCCGCCGCGCCTCAGTCGGCATCACCGCTCACGCCATCCGGCGAGGACGCCTCACGCTTGAGACGTTCCTTGTCAGGGTTGAGGACGCGCTTGAGCACCTGGCTGGCCTTGAAGGTGAGCACTTTGCGCGCGCTGATCGGGATCGGCTCCCCGGTCTGGGGATTCCGCCCGATGCGCTGCTTCTTGTCGTGCACCACGAAATTGCCGAAACCGGAGATCTTGATCTTCTCTCCGTCCGCCAACACGTCCTTCATGGTGTCGAAGACTGCCTCCACGATCTCTGAGGCTTCTTTCTTGGAGAAGCCCCCCACTTTCTCGTAGACGGCATCGATGATTTCGGCCTTGGTCAACGACGTCGCTCCCGACGAGTGAAGCCGTGATGCAACCACGTTTTGCTTCCAATCTCAAGGGGTTATGGAGCTTCGCTCGGATCGCCTCCTCGGGGGTCCCCCGAGGCCTCGACGGAACCTCAGCGAAGCTCCGCGGCGAAGCGGCCCTGCGCCAGCGCGAGCAGCGCGGCGTGGGTGCGGTCGACACGAGCGTCCGTGAGCGTGGCGCCGGGATCGCGGTAGCGGACGCGGAAGGCCAAGCTCTTCTGGCCCTCGGGTACGTGCTCCCCTCGGTAGAGGTCGAAGAGGCTCACGGACTCGACCAGGTCGTCGGCCTCGAGCAGGGCGCGCTCGATGTCGCCCGCCAAGAGCGCCTCGTCCACGAGCATGGCCACATCACGTGTAGTCGCAGGAAAACGGGGCAAAGCGTGGGCTTGGGGCAGCCCGGCGGCGACCAGCGCGGCCCTCAACGCAGGCACGTCGAACTCGACGTAGACGGGACGCCCCTCGAGCCCGAGCGCCTCCGCGACCTCGGGGTGCAGCTCGCCCACGGAGCCGAAGGAGTGACCGCCCACGCTCAAGCGAGCGCGTCGGCGTGGATGCAGGTGGGGCGCGTCCTGGTCCAGAGCGTCGTCGAGGCGGGCCTCGACCGGACCCGCGCCGAGGGCGCTCAGGATGGACTCGGCCGCGCCCTTGGCGTCGTAGAAATCGTAGGGCCTGCGGTCGCCCAGCCAGCGCTCGGGCGCTCCCCAGAGCAGGAACGCGAGCGCTCGGCGCTCCTCGGGCAGTGGCTCGGCGGCCGGCGTGCGGTGGAAGGTGGTGCCCAGCTCGAACAGGGCCACATCGGTGGCGCCGTGACGCGCGGAGACGCTGGCCGCTTCGGCCAGGCCGGGCAGGAGCGAGGTCCGCAGCACGCTGCGCTCTTCGGAGAGCGGGTTCTTGAGCGGGACGGCGTGGGCGTCGACACGCGCTGCGGCGAGCGCGCCCGGGGCGACGAAGCTGTAGGTGATGGCCTCGAAGAGCCCGGCGGCGGCGGCGGCCTGACGCAGCTGGCGCTCGAACAGGATCGGCGCGGGCGTGCCCGTGCGTGAAGGACGCACGCGCGGCACGCGGGGCTCGAGCTTGTCGTAGCCACGGATGCGCGCGACCTCCTCGATCAGATCCACCTCGCGGCCCAGATCCGGGCGGAAGGTGGGCACCTTCACGTCGAAGCGGACATCGGGCGCACCCGCCTCGTCGCTGAGCGCGACCTCGCAACCGAGGCGCTCGAGGATGGTGCGGGTCTCGGACGAGTCGACGGGCGTGCCCACGAGCCGCGTCAGGCGCTCGTGGCGCAGGCGAATGGTGACGGGCTCGATGGCCTTGGCCACGACGTCGATGGCCTCGGCCACCACCGTGCCGCCGCCGAGACGCGCCATCCACGAGGCCGCGCGAGCCAGCACACGCGGGATGGCGTTGGGATCCACGCCGCGCTCGAAGCGATGGCTGGCGTCCGTGTGCAGCCCCAGGCGGCGCGAGCTGCGACGCACGCTGCGCGGGTCGAAGTAGGCGCACTCGATGAGCACGTCCGTGGTGTCGTCCCGGAGCTCGGAGTCGGCGCCGCCCATCACGCCCGCGAGCGCCACGGGGCCTTCGCCGTCGCAGATCAGCAGATCGTCGACGTTGAGCGCGCGCTCGATGTCGTCGAGGGTGCGCATCGTCTCGCCCTCGTGGGCGCAGCGCACGACGATGCGGCGGCCGCGCACGTGGGCCAGATCGAAGCCGTGGATGGGGTGGCCCTCCTCGAGCAGCACCAGGTTGGTGGCGTCCACCAGGTTGCTGATCGAGCGCACGCCCAGGCAATGGAGTCGGTAGCGCAGCCAGAAGGGTGAGGGCGCCGAGGTGACGCCGAGCACCAGGGCCGCACCGTAGCGAGGGCAGCGCTCCGCGTCCTCGATGGTCACGCCCACGTCGAGCAGGCGTCCGGGCTCCCCGATCTCGGAGATCGTGCCCGCGAAGTGGAGCCCGATGCGAGGCATGCCCTCGGCGAAGAGAGCCTCCCCCGCATGGGCGCCGCGTGAGGGGGCGCGGGGAACAGGCACCTCGAAGGGCACGCCGTAGACGGCGGCCAGATCGCGCGCCAGGCCGAGGTGACCGAGGCAGTCGGGCCGGTTGGGCGTGATGCCGAGCTCGAAGATGGCGTCCTCGAGCGAAAGCGCCTCGGCGACAGGCGTGCCCGGGCTCGCGTCGGGGTCGGCGTCGCCGAAGACGAAGATGCCGTCCGAGCCCGTGCCGATGTCGAGCTCGGTCTCGCTGCAGATCATGCCGCGCGAGAGCACGCCGGCGACCTCGCGCTCGCCGATGGCCATGCCGTTCGGGAGCGTGCTGCCCACGCGTGCGAAGAGCACGCGGCCACCGGGCGCGGGCACGTTGGGCGCACCACACACGACCTCGACCTCGCCCTCGCCGTCGTGGACACGCACCAGCGAGAGCTTCTTGCTCTTCGGATGCGCCGAGACCTCGCGCACTTCGGCCACGACCACGCCGTCGAGACCTCGTCCGCGAAGCTCGATGGACTCGACCTCGACGCCGATGGACGTGAGCCGCTCGGCCACCTCGGCTGCGGGAGCCGAGACTCCGGTCAGCGCCTTCAGCCACTCGAGTGACGCGCGCATGGCTAAAACCCCGACAGAAAGCGGATGTCGTTCTCGTACAAGAGTTTGATGTTGGGCACGCCGTAGCGGAGCATCGCGATGCGGTCGATGCCCATGCCGAAGGCGAAGCCCGTGACCTGCTCGGGGTCGTAGCCGACGTTCTCGAACACGACGGGGTGAACCATCCCGCAGCCGAGCACCTCGAGCCAACCCGTACCCTTGCACACGCCGCAGGCCGCGCTGCGCTCGGCGCCGCCTTCGGCCCAGGGTCGGCACAGAGTGCAGCCCACGTCGACCTCGCCACCGGGCTCGACGAAGGGGAAGTAGCTCGGACGGAAGCGCACGGGGACGTCGTCGCCCAACAGGCGCTTCACGAACAGGGTCAGCACACCCATCAGGTCGGACAAGCTGACGTCCTCGTCCACCATCAGCCCCTCGATCTGGAAGAACATGGGCGAGTGGGTGGCGTCGTCGTCGCGGCGATAGACCGCGCCCGGCGACACGATGGCGAAGGGCGGCTTGCGACGCAGCATCTCCCGCACCTGCACGGTGGAGGTGTGGGCGCGCAGCAAGGTCGTCGCGGGCGCACCGTCTTCTTCGCGGGTGACGAAGAAGGTGTCCTGCATATCCGTCGCCGGGTGGTCCGGCGGGAAGCCCAGCTTGTCGAAGTTGTAGTCGTAGAGATCGACCTCGGGCCCTTCGGCCACGTCGAAGCCGAGCGAGGCGAAGATGTCCACGAGCTCGTCGCGCACGCGCGTGATGGCGTGCAGCCGTCCGGGGCGCACACCGCGTCCGGGCAAGGTCGGATCCAGAGCCGGAGCGCTCATCTCGGCGGCGCGAGCCAGCTGGGCGAGGCGCAAGAGGCCCTGCTCGAAGGCCTCCGTCACCGCCTGCTTCACGGCGTTGGCCGCCTGCCCGAACTCGCGACGTCGGTCGCCCGGCAGCTCGCGCATGCTCTTCATCAGCACGGTGAGCTCACCTTGCGGCCCGGCGAAGCGCGCGTTCGCCGTGCGAAGCGCGTGTTCGTCGTGGGCTTCGGCGAAGGCGGGGCCGAACGCGTCGGTGACCCGCGCGAGGCCTTCCTCGAAACGGGTCACCGGGTCGCTCATGGGCGCGTCACGATCATCGAAGGGGAAATCGTCAGGAACGGACAGCGTCGATCACGGCCTTGAAGCCGCCCGGATCGCTGATGGCCAGCTCGGCCAGGATCTTTCGATCGAGGGTCACGCCCGCCGTCTTCAACGCGTTGATGAAGCGGCTGTAGCTGAGGCCGTGCATGCGCGTGGCCGCGTTGATGCGGGCGATCCACAGGCGACGAATCTCGCGTCGATGGGTGCGGCGATGGCGATAGGCATCGACCCAGGCGTGGTGAACCTGCGCGATGGCGCTGCGGAAGGTACGACCGCGGGCACCGTAGTTGCCCTTGGCGTGCTTCATGATGCGGTTGCGACGACGACGGGCCTTGAAGCCTCTTTTTGCTCTCGGCATGATCTACCTCAGAACTTGTAAGGGATGAGGCGCTTCATGCGCTTTTCGTCGGCCTTATCCACCATGTCGTTCTTCTCGAGACGACGGAGGCGGTTGGCAGACTTGCCACGCATCAGGTGGCTCTTGCCGGCCTTGCCGCGGCGGATGCGCCCGGTGCCGGTAGCGCGGAGGCGCTTGGCAGCGGCGCGGTTGGTCTTCATCTTCGGCATTGGTTTCCTCGGTAGTGACTCGACGGCCGGCGCAGAGCGCGGCGGCGAGTGGAAAGGACGGGCTATGTACTGGCCGAGAGGCGCTCGGTCAAGGCGTTCTGCGCTCGGAAAGAGGCGGCGGGCGTTCTTCGCTTAGAAGACGCCCGCGCATCGAAGAGCACAGAGAGGTCGAGAGGGATCAGCGCTTGAGCTTGGGGGCCACGATGGCCATCAAGGCCCGGCCTTCTTGCCGGCTGCGCTGCTCCACGACACCGAGATCCTCGACGGCCGCGACGATCAGGTCGATCTGGCGCTGGGCGGTCTCAGGGTGCGTGATCTCGCGACCGCGGAAGCGGACGGTGAGCTTCACCTTGTTGCCCTCCTCGAGGAACCGACGCACGTGCTTCACCTTGAACCCGATGTCGTGGTCGTCGGTCTTCGGGCGGAGCTTGATCTCCTTCAGCTCGACCTGGTTCTGGCGCTTCTTGGCCTCGTTGACCTTCTTCTTCTCTTCGTACTTGAAGCGACCGTAGTCCATGATCTTGCAGACCGGTGGACGTGCCTTGGGGTTGACCTCGACGAGGTCGAGCTCCAACTCCTTGGCGATACGGCGAGCTTCATGAGTCTCGAGGAGACCGAGCATCTCTCCTTCGGCGCCGATGACTCGGACCTCGGGAATGCGGATGCGCTCGTTGATACGTGGACCATGAGCGCGTTGGCGGTCACGGGGATCGAAGCGGGGCCTGGCGATAGTTCATGTCTCCTGAACTGATGGGCGAAGCGCCCTATACCTTGGGAACCGGCCCGCCGGAAGGGGGCTCGGAAATGTTCTGTGAGGACGCAGCGCGCTCGGAAGGCGGCCGGGACTCGGCCAGTAGCATGGCCACGACCTCGTCCAGCGGCAAGAGGCCGAGGTCTTTCTGTCCCTCGCGGCGCCGGAGCGCGAGGCCGCGCTCTCGGACCTCCTTCTCGCCGATCACGCCCATGTAGGGCACGCGCATCAGGCGCGCCTGGCGGATCTTGGCGCCGAGCTTGGCGTCCGAGAGGTTGGTCTCGACCCGCAGGCCAGCAGCCTCGAGCGTGGCTTTGACCTCGAGCGCGTAGTCGTCGAACCTCTGACTGACGGTGAGCAGGCTGATCTGCTCGGGCGCGAGCCAGAGCGGGAACGCGCCGCCCACGTGCTCGAGCAGCACGGCGAAGAAACGCTCGACGCTGCCCAGCGCCGCGCGATGGAGCATCACCGGGACGTGCGCGGTGTTGTCCTCGCCGATGTAGCTGAGCCCGAAGCTCTGCGGCATGTTGAAGTCCGCCTGGATCGTGCCCATCTGCCAGGGCCGCCCGATGGCGTCCTTGATGTGGAACTCGATCTTCGGGCCGTAGAAGGCGCCCTCCCCTGCGGCGATCTCGTACGGGAGGCCCTTGGCCACGACGGCCTGCTCGAGGGCCTGCTCCGCGGCGTCCCAGATGGAGTCGTCGCCCATGCGCTCGTCGGGGCGCGTGGCGATCACGAGGTGCACGTCGTTGAAGTCGAAGTCGCGATACACGCCATCGACGAGGTCGAGGAAGGCGGTGATCTCGCCCTGCACCTGGTCGAGCGTGCAGAAGATGTGCGCGTCGTCCTGGGAGAAGGTGCGGACGCGCGTCAGCCCCTGCACCACGCCGCTGCGCTCGAAGCGATGGAGGCGACCGAAGTCGGCCATGCGCCAGGGCAGGTCGCGGTAGCTGTGCTGCTGCATGCCAAAGAGCAGGCAGTGGGCCGGGCAGTTCATCGGCTTCACGCCGAAGCGGATCGACTCGCGCAGCTGCGCCTCGATGGTGGCGGCGTCGTGGGCCTTGTCGGCCAGCGCGGCGCAGGCCTTCTCGAGGTTCTCGATCGTCGCCGCGAGGTACATGTTCTCGGCGTAGGCCGGCAGATGCCCCGAGGTATGGAAGAGCTCGGTGTCGAAGATCTGCGGCGTGATCACCTCTTCGTAGCCCGTGCGACGGTAGAGGCGGCGGATGTAGTCCACCAAGAGCTGGTAGACGGTGGCGCCGCGCGGCAGGAAGAAGGGCGACGCGGGAGCGAGGGGATGCAGGCCGACCAGGCCCAGCTCCTTGGCCAGCTTGCGGTGATCGCGCTGCTTGGCCTCTTCGAGCCGGTTGATGTGCGCGCGCAGGTCCTTGGCGCTGGCGAAGGCCGTGCCGTAGATGCGCTGGAGCATCGGGTTCCGCTCGTCGCCGCGCCAGTAGGAGCCTGAGACATGGGTGAGCTGGAAGGCCTCGAGGAAGCCGGTGGAGGGCACGTGCGGGCCTTCGCACAGGTCGACCCAGTCACCGTGGCGATAGAGAGAGATGTCGCCCTCGAGGCGCTCGAGGTGCTCGAGCTTGTAGGGCTCGTCGAGCTTGGTCAGCACCTCACGCGCTTCGTCGCGGCTCACGGCCTGACGCACGAAGGGGCGATTTTCGGCGATGATCTCGCTCATCTTCGCTTCGATGGCCCGGAGGTCGTCGTCGCTGAAGGTCGCTCCGCCGCGATCGTAGTCGTAGTAGAAGCCCGCGTCCGTCGCCGGCCCGAAGGCCACCTTCGTGCCCGGGAAGAGCCGCTGCACGGCGTCCGCCATGACATGCGCGCTCGAGTGACGGATGAGCTTCAGCGCCGCGGGCGCCGACTTGTCCAGAGGCGCGACCTTCGCGGCGCCTTCGGGCAGAGGCGTGAGCAAATCGTAGACGTCGCCGTCGACGATTGCGCCAACCACTCGCGGGCTCAGCTTGCCTTCGGCTTCGAGTCGCTCCCGCGCGGTCTGCGGAGAGGTTTCGGTCAACGGCCTGCCTGAATCATCGCGAGCATCTCTTGCATGACGTGGGTCCGGTCATGGGCGGAGCCCCCGAGCTGGGGCGGGAACGGAGTCCAAGGACTCGAATTGGAGTTGTAGGCACGGGCGGTTTCGAACCGCCGACCCCTACCGTGTCAAGGTAGTGCTCTACCACTGAGCTACGTGCCTTAAAGAGCCCCCCGACGATCGGGGAGCGAACGGATAGCCCCCAGGCGCTGGGGTGTCAAGCGATGGTGCGCGTTCAAACGCCCGAGCCGTGGCCGAAGCGGTGCGCGGGGCCGGACACGGTGCGCGATACGAAGCAACGGCATCCGCTGTGGTCATGCTCCGAAGCTACCGTCCCGTCGTCCCGCACGAAAATGCTTCCGCGAAATGCTCCCAGGGCCATTTCGGGAGGGCATGCTTTGGGTCCCGACTCTGATACACTCGGCGCCGAAATGGAGGTCCGTTGACCGTCTCCTTCAACGACGTCTTGCGCGCCTGGCCCGTCGTCCATCGATACCTGCATCGAACGCCGCTCTACCGCTATCCGCTGCTCAGCTCGCGCGCGGGCTTCGACGCCTACGTGAAGCACGAGAATCACCTGCCCATCGGCGCCTTCAAGGTGCGAGGCGGGGTGAACCTCTTCGCCAACCTCTCCGACGTGCAGCGTCGCCGGGGCGTCGTGACGGCGACCCGTGGCAACCATGGATTATCCATGGCCTGGGCCGCCCGCGCCTTCGGATCGCGGGCCGTGGTCTACGTGCCCAAGCGCAACAACCCCGACAAGAACGCCAACATGGAGGCCATGGGCGCCGAGGTCGTGGTCTTCGGCAACGACTTCGACGAGGCGAACGCGGAGGCCGAGGCGCGCTCCAAGAACGAGAACCTGCGCTTCGTGCATCCGGCCAACGAGCCGCTGCTGATCGCTGGTGTGGGCACCTACGCCATGGAGATCGCCGAGGATCTCCCCGACGTCGACGCGGTGATCGTGCCCATCGGCGGCGGCAGCTGCATCTCGGGCGCCGTGCTGGCGCTGCGCACGATGAAACCCGACGTCGAGATCATCGGCGTGCAGGCCGAGCGAGCGGCGGCCATGGCGCGCTCCATCGAGAGCGGCGAGCGCACCTCCGTGCCGAGCGCCGACACCTTCGCCGACGGACTCGCGACCCGCTTCGCCTTCGAGCTGCCGTGGCAGATCGTGAAGGACGAGATCGACATCATGGTCGAGGTCAGCGAAGACGAGATGCGCGAGGGCGTGCGCGTGGCGCTGGAGACGACGCACAACGTGGCCGAGGGCGCGGCGGCGGCCTCCTACGCGGCGGCGCTGAAGATTCGCTCGCACCTCGCGGGCAAGCGCGTGGTGCTGATGCACACGGGCCACAACATCGACCGAGATACTCTGCGCTGGGCGATCGGCATGTTCGACGCATAGCCTGTGGGGCCACGGACTTCGTCGTGGGCGGGCGTGGCCAATCCGCGCCTGATTGCGCCGGCTCCTAGGCACTGATATTCGTTCGCCCCTATGCGGGCCGATGACACACCAGAGGAGGTGGCGGCTCCGCCGCGCCCGCTGCCCTCGGTGGATATCCCGCTGCTGCGTCACGAGCGTCGGGCGGGGCGCCAGGTCCGGATGATCTGGACCGGAGTGGGCGCGACGCTCGTTCTGGTCGCCGCGGGCGTGGCCTACCTGAACCGTCATGATTCCGCGGACGATCCGGCCAGCGCGCCCCCGCCTCCTATGCTGGAGAGCCCGGCCGCGGACGCCAGCGTGGGCGTGGACGCGAGCCTGCCGGCGCCAGCGGAGGTCCCCGAAGCGCCCGCGGTCGAGCTCCAACGAGCATCGGAGGGCGGCACGCGCCTCGAGACGACCTTTGGATCCGCGCGCGGCTTCCGTCCCGCGCTGCTGGCCGCGGGCCTCGACAACGACGACGCCGCCGAGCTCGAGACCGCGCTCCAGGGCACGATCGACTTCCGTCGCTGCCATCCCACCGACGTCATGATCATCAATCGGGACGCCGACGGGGGGTTGCACTCCTTCGAGTACCACGCCTCGCGCCGCGACTACGTGCTCGCCGAGCGGGACGCCCATGGGCAGCTTCACGCGGAACATCGCGAGCGGCCCCTGGACGTCACCCCGCTCGCGCGCGGCGGCGTGATTCGCACCTCTCTGGGCGAGGCCCTCGAAGCCCTCGGCCTGGGCCGCACGCTCGTGGGCAGCTTCGTCGAGGTCTTCGACGGCCGCGTGAACTTCCAGCGCGCGACCCGCGTGGGCGACCGCTTCAAGATCCTGGTGGACGAGGAGCGCCTCGACGGCGAACTCTGGGACTACGCCCCGCCACGCGCCCTCGAGTTCGACGGCCAACGCACGGGCCGAGTCCGCGCCTTCTACTTCGCGCCCGAGGGGCGCCGCGGCGACTACTACGACGAGGACGGGCGCTCCATGCGTGGCGGCTGGCTGCGCACGCCCCTGCACTACGACCACATCTCCTCACCCTTCGACATGCACCGCATGCATCCCATCCTGCACCGCATCCAACCCCACAACGGCGTCGACTACGCCGCGGGCACGGGCACGCCGGTGTGGGCCGCGGCCGGCGGCACGGTGATCTGGGCGGGACCCAAGGGAGCGAACGGCAACCTGGTGGGACTACGCCACCAGGACGGCTACACCACCTGGTACGCGCACCTCTCCTACATCGCGCCAGGGATCCGCCGGGGCGCGACGGTGGAGCAGATGCAGCGCATCGGGCTCGTGGGCACGACCGGGCGCTCCACCGGACCGCACCTGCACTTCGGCCTCAAGCGCGGCACGCGCTTCGTCGACCCCCTCCCCATCATCAACGGCCCCGGCGCACTCCTGCCCGCGGGCCTCCGTGGTCCATTCCGGCGCGTTCAACGTGAGCTCACGGCGGCCCTCGACGCCATCGACGCAGGCCCCGCGCCCGCATCCCAGCCCGAGCCCTCGCCTCACGACGATCCTGCGCCCATAGACGTTCCCCTCGATTGATGCTTGCTTCAGGAGTCCAGATGCTACGGAATCACAAGCGCGAGGTCGCCGAATGGGCGGCGCTCTTCGTCCTGGTCGCGGCGCTGCTGCTGGTGGGGCTCTCCTCCTTCGGCATCTGGGATCCCTGGGAGCTCCAGATCGCGGACGCCGCGCGCAGTCGCCTCGAGGGCGTCGCGCCGGCCACGGGCGACGCCTCTTCGCTGACGATCTGGCTGGTGGCGCTGGGGTTCCGCGTGTTCGGCATCCACGAGTGGGCCGGGCGCCTGCCGGTGGCGCTGATGGGGTTGGTCACGCTCGTCTTCGTGGCGCTGCTCGTGCGCCGCTACGAGGGCAAGCGCGCCGGGCTGTACGCGCTGGTGATCGCCGCGACCTCGCCGCTCTTGCTGCTGAACAGCCGGCAGATGCTGGGAGACGCAGCCGCCTTCGCGGGTCAGACCTTGCTCGCCCTCGGGCTGTTCTCGGCCGCCTATCCGGCGAACGAAGGCGAGCGCAAGCGCGCGTCTTTCCTCTGGTTCGCCCTCGGCCTGCTCGGCTTCGCCTGGGCCAGCTGGGCGCGCGGCGTGCTGCTGGGCGCGGCGCCTCCGCTCTTGGCGCTGGGTCTCGTGCTGGCCGTGCGTGGGGATCTCTTTGGCCGCGAGCGCTCCGAAGCGGCGATCCGTTGGCTGGTGGTGGGCTCGGGGCTGGCCATCGCCGCCTTCGTCGCCCGCGCCGTCATGCTCGATCGCGCGGGCTACCATTGGCTGCTCGGGGGCACGCCGCGAGGTGGCAACCCGCCGGCCTTCGACGAGAGCTTCGAGGCCGTCTTCCACGCCTTCGCGCCCTGGAGCGCGCTCATCCTGCCGGCCGTGGCCCGCATGCTCTGGCCCGGCGCCGTGGACGACGAACGCGACGCCCAGTCTCCGGAGACCGCGGAGTCGGCGACGAACGCCCGAGGCGATGGACGCGAGGCGCTGCGACTCTTCGCGGCCCTGTGGGTCGGCCTGGGCTACGCGGCGATGACGCTCTACGACTCGCGCTACGGTCCGCCGACCTACCTCGCGCTGGGCGGGCTCGCCACGGCCATCGCGCTCTTGCTCTCCGATGTGGAGAAGAGCGGACGCAGCTGGGGCGTCGCGGCGCTGATCGGCGTCCTCTTCACCGGGCTCTTGATTCGCGACTACGACCTCTACCCGGCGGGACCGGTCGGCGGGCTGCCGCTCGAGGCCATCGAGGTGCCCGAGGTGTTCAACCCGAAGCTCTGGTGGTCAGCCGCCCTCGGCTTCTTCGCGCTCACGCTGGTCGTGGGCCTGGGCGTCCGGCCTGGCGCGGCGACGGTCGACCTGCGCGCGCCCTACCGTTTCCTGCACGGCGAGTGGAAGCGCGGACCGGTCGAGAAGCTGTGGCTCGTGCTGGCCGCTCTGCTCGCCCTGGCCTTCGTGACCTTCAGCGTCATCTGTTACGTCTCGCCCGACTCGCTGCACCTGAACACTCTGGCCGTGCGCATCGGCAAGAAGGCGGGGCTCTTGCCCTTCCTCGTCCCACCGGCCGTCGCCGCCGGGCAGCTCTGCCTGGCCGCGACGCGCAAGCTCGGGAACTACCGCGTGCTGCCCATCCTGCTCGCGGGTGGCTTGGTCGGCGCCTACACGGCGCACGGCTACGAGCCCGCGCTCAGCGCGCATCTCTCGCCGCGTGAGGTCTACGACACCTACAACGCGCTCGCGCAACCCGGCGAGACCCTCGCCGAGTATCGCGTGGGAGGACGCGCCGCCGCCTACTACGCGCACGGTCACATCCAGGAGGTGACCTCGGAGGCCGCGCTCGTGGACTACCTCACGCAGCCCGGACGCCATTGGGCCGTCTTCCCCGGAGACCAGCTGGCCGCCCTCGACCGCGCCTATCGCACGCGCACGGGCCAGCATCTCTATATCCCCGACGCCCAGAGCGCGCGCGTCCTGCTCACGGCCAGTCAGCGCGTCGAGGGCCATCCGGACCACAACTTCCTGCGCGAGTACGTGTTGGCGGAGGCACCCACGGTGCAGCATCCCGTCGGCGCGCGCTTCCAGAATCAGATCGAGCTCGTGGGCTACGACCTCGAGCTGCCGCACGACGACTACGTCGGCGCGGGCGAGTCGTTCACGGTGGTCTGGGTCTGGCGCGCGCTGGCGCGCATCCCCGGCTCGTACAAGATCTTCTTGCACGTGGACGGTGCGGGCAATCGACTGAACGGCGACCATGATCCGGTGGACGGGAAGTACCCCGTGAGGCTATGGGATGAGGGCGATGTGGTCGTGGACCGGCAGCCGCTCACGGTTCCCGCCAACTATCGTCCCGGCGACTACAACTTCATGATCGGGTTCTTCAACGGTAACTCCCGGCTACCCGTGGTATCCGGTCCTCACGACGATGCGAATCGAGTCAACGCGGGTGTCCTGAGGGTCCGCTGAGGCAGACTCGACCGACCCCCACGAGAGGGCGAACCATGGCAGACGACGACCGACGAGAACACGCGCGCTACGACACGCGCCTGGCCGTGGACTACGCCGTCCCGGTGGGCTCGGAGAGCACCGAGAACTTCCTCTTCTCCTACGTCGAGAACATCAGCGAGATGGGCATCTTCATCCGCTCAGACGACCCGCTCGCGATTGGCGAGCGCCTACGGCTGCGCTTCGGTCCCGAAGGCGAGGAGCCGCTCGACCTCGAGGGCGAGGTGATGTGGGTGAACCCGCTGCGTCCCGATGGCGAGAACCTCAACCCCGGCATGGGTGTGCGCTTCGTGTCGCTGACCCCGGAAGAACGCGAGCGCGTCGTCGCCATCGTGCGCACCGTCGCCTACTTGAGCGGAGACGCCACGAACTGACGGGCGGACTCGTGCAGCCGCGGAGCTCGGTCAGTCGAGACCGAAGCGGATGGGCAGGCGCCCGGCGGTGAGCAGACTGCCCATGGACTCGAAGCTCAGGACCTCCTCGAGGGCCGCGTCGGGATCGGCGACCTCTTCCCAGACGTTCACGCGATCGCCGAAGTCCTCGTAGGTCGTGATCAGGCTGTCGACCCAGATGAGCTCACGAGCGCGCTTGAGCGGGCGCGGCCGCATGCAACGTGCCGGCGTCAGTGGGCGCGGCGGGAGCGGCGGAGGCAGCCCCTTCAGGCATTGGGTCAGGCGCTCGCGCTCGGAGTCGCTGAGGTAGTCGAAGGCCACGCCCATGCCGCCACCGCGACCGAGGGGCTCGAAGCCGCGGCGCCGCATCTCCACGCGGCGCACCTCGCCGTAGACGAGCAGCTCGTCGCCCCCGCGAGGCGGCTCGAAGGAGAGCACGACCTCGTGGCCGACGTGCAGCGGGAAGTCACTGACGAGGTAGACCCCCGCGGCGCTGAGGTTGGTGGCGCGATGGGGCAAGGCGCCGTCCCAGAGGTCCGAGACCACTTGGCATTCGAGATCGACGCGGCGCCGAAGATCGGCGCGGCCTCCGCCCGCCAGGATGTCCACACTCTCGAGCATCAGGCCTCCTCGTGCGACGGTCGCACATACGCCTACATCCTACGACATGTGGAAGAGGAATCCAGAAAGTGGCCGTCGGCCTCCCTCAGGCCAGAGTCGCGCGCACGTCGGAGAGCGAGAACACACCGGCGTTACACGAGAGCTCGCGCACGTCCGCGCGACCGTGCGTGACGTCGAAGACCCACCCACCCTCGTGCCCCCGATGGGTGCTGCTCCCCGCGCCGAAGAGCGGCAGCGGCAGGGGCGGACCCTGCAGGAAGAAGCGGCGGTGGATGTGGCCGTGGAGCAACGCTCCGAGCTCGACCTGACCGCAGACCTGCAGCAGCTCCTCGGCGTTGTCGAGTCCGTGCTCGAGGGAGTCGCGTCGCCCGCTCGCACGACGAGGCGCGTAGTGGGTGCCCACCAGGATGACCCGCCCGGCGAGGGCGGGGTGTTCGAAGATCGCGGGCAAGGCGTCGAGCTGAACCTGGGGCACGCAGCCGCTCGAGCGACGGATCTCGGGGTTGGGCCGCGCGCTCTCGATGGCCACGATCGCCAGGTCGTCGCCGAAGAGCCGCACCTGGGGCCAGACCCCGTCCGTCGCGAGCTCGGGCAGATCCGTGCGCAGAAGATCGCCGAAGCGATTCTCGAAGGCGAGGTCCCGTTTCACGTAGATGTCGTGATTGCCGGGCAGGATCACCACCTCGGGCACGGCCTCGAGCAGCGGGGTCAGCGCGAGACGAGCCGCACGCAGCTCGGGCTCGGTGCCGAGCGCCGTGAGATCGCCCGTGAGCAAGAGGACGTCGACGCTCTCGCCCGTCGCCCACTCGGCCAGGCTCGCGAGCACGCGCGGGGCGTCGTGATAGAAGCGTCGGCGGCGCAGCACGAGGTTGGTCAGGCCGACCGCGCGCTTGTCCAGGAAGGTGGTCCAGGGCACCTGGCCGAAGCCCTGCTCGACGTGGACGTCGCTGATGTGCAGGACGCGCTTCACGGCCAGACGGCCACGGCGGGGAGGCCCGCGCCCTCGGGCAGGCCGAAGCGCACGTTCAGACACTGCACGGCCTGGCCCGCGGCGCCCTTGACCAGGTTGTCGATGGCCGCCTGCGCGATCACGCGGCCGGTGCGGGAGTCGACGGTGTAGCTGAGATGGGCGCGGTTGCTGCCGCGCACGCCCAGGGTGTCCGGGTTCTGACCCGCGTCGAGGACGACCACGGAGGGCGAGCCCGCATAGAGCGCTCGTGCCGCCTCGGTGCACGTCTGCGCGTCGACGTCGGCGTGGGCGGCCGTGGCGTAGACGGTGGCGAGGATGCCGCGCGTCATGGGCACGAGGTGGGGCGTGAAGGTGACGCGCACGGGCACGGCGGCGACCTGGCCCAGCGCCGCCTCGATCTCCGGGATGTGGCGGTGCAGGCCGCCGACCTTGTAGGCGCGGATGCCGCCCGCGCACTCGGCCAGATGGGTGGACGGGGACGGGCTGCGACCCGCGCCCGAGACACCGCTCTTGGCGTCGATGATAAGCCCCTCGGGCGAGACCAAGCCCGCACGCAGCAAAGGCGCCGCGGCCAGGATGCTCGCCGTCGGGTAGCAGCCCGGCACGGCGACGAGATCGGCCGTGGAGAGCGCCTCGCGCGAAAGCTCCACCAGGCCGTAGACGGCCTCGCTCAGGCGCTCAGGCGCGGCGTGGGGCCCATACCATTGCTCGTAGACGCTCTGGTCACGCAGCCGGAAGTCCGCCGACAGGTCGAGCACGACCAGCCCATGACGCCTCAGCTCGTCCACGATGGGCGCGCTCTGGGCGTGGGGAAGCGCGCAGAAGACCGCGTCGGCGCGCTGGGCCAAGGCGGCCGCGTCGAAGGCCTCGATCGGCAGATCGATGGCGCCGCGCAGGCTGGGCAAGGCGTCGGCGAGCGCGTGGCCCACGTTGGAGCGCCCCACCGCGGCGACCAGCGTCGCGTGCGGATGAGCCAACAGGATGCGGACGAGCTCCGCCCCCGTGTAGCCAGTGGCACCGACGATGGCGATTCGAAGTGGGTCGGTCATGGAGGATCTCTACGCAAGGCTGGTACGGAAGAGCAGATACGAAAAAGGCCGCAGCGCATTGTGCGCCACGGCCTCGATCGTCGAAGGAAGAAGACTCAGCGCTTGGAGTACTGGAACTTCTTGCGTGCGCCGGGCTGACCGGGCTTCTTGCGCTCCTTCTTACGGGCGTCGCGCGTCAGCAGGCCGGCCTGCTTGAGGGGGCGACGAAGCTGCTCGTCCATGCCCACGAGCGCGCGGGCGATGCCGTGACGCACAGCCTGGGCCTGGGCCGCGATGCCGCCGCCGCAGACGTTGACCTGCACGTCGAAGGTGCCGGACTTGCCGGTGAGCTCGAAGGGCTGATCCACGATCATGCGCAGGATGTCGCGAGGGAAGTAGTCCTCGAAAGCGCGACCGTTGACGGTGTAGGCACCGCTGCCGGACTTGAGGAAGACACGCGCGACGGCGTTCTTGCGCCGGCCCGTGCCGTAGTTCCTACCGTGAATTACTGTTGCCATGGGTAGTTTCTCGGATCGATCAATAGGGGAAGGGCACGGGCTTCTGCGCGACGTGGGGATGGGTGCCCGCGGCGTAGACCTTGAGCTTGCGGCGCATCTGACGACCGAGGCTGCCCTTGGGGAGCATACCCTTCACGGCCTTCTCGATGGCGAGCTCGGGCTTGCGCTCGAGCAGATGCCGATAGCTCTCGGCCGTGAGACCGCCCGGATAGCCGGAGTGGCGATAGTAGAACTTGCCCTCGCGCTTGTTGCCCGTGAGCTTCACGTTGGCCGCGTTGAGCACGATGACGAAATCACCGGTGTCCGCGTGGGGCGTGTACTCGGGGCGATGCTTGCCACGAAGGACTGACGCGACGCGCGAGGCGAGCCGGCCGAGCGCCACATCGGTGGCGTCGACGACGAACCATTTGCGGTCGATATCGGATGATTTGGCGCTGACGGTGGCCATGACGGGAGATCCTCGTTGCCAGAAGCCAAAATGGCTCCATTCGGAAAGGGGCGGCTTTACTAGCTGGCGGTCTCCCATGTGTCAAGCGGCAGCGCACGAAATGGAGTCTGCCGGCAAGGGAATGGCCCCGCGCGAGGATGGAAGCACCCTAGCAGAGGAGTCACCCGGCGCGAGTCCTCCCCGAGCGGAGACCAGACCGTCGGCTTCTGCTGTCGTGCGCGCGTGCAAGGGAACACCGCACTGCCAGCGGTCAGCGCTGCGGGCCTGTTCGGAGTCGCGGTCTTCGCGCTCTCCGGCTCGCGACGGTCGGGCTTCGCGTTCACCTTGGCCCTGCTCACGGCAGACCTC